>SWCC01000933.1_pt1 | contig 11121 bp, 8 predicted proteins | sample 4692971 | NCBI WGS metagenome assembly SWCC01 (sample SAMN10267277, study PRJNA491770) | bioreactor metagenome | isolation source: DHS bioreactor inoculated with subseafloor sediment | place: Japan: off Shimokita Peninsula | collected 2006-08 | reverse complement strand
GGTCAGCCCGCTGATCACCCCGCCGCTTTTGCCGTAATGGAAATGCACATCCTCGAAGCGCACGCCGCCCTGCTCCACCTGCAGCGGCTTGGCGTCCTCGGGGTCGAGCACATCACGCGGCCTGACGATGCTCTTCATGCCGTCCTGCACGGTGCCGACGTTCTCGAAGATGCCGTTGACCACCCACATGATCCACTCGGCCATGTTGTTGATGCGGATCACCAGGCCCAGCGCCAGGGCGATGGCGCCTGTGGTGATCAGCGCCTCGCTCCACAGCCACAGCGCCAGCGCGCCAGTGCCGACGATCAACAGACCGTTCATGCAGGTGATGAGGAAATCCAGGCTGGTGATCACGCGCGACTGCAGGCGGAACTTGCCGAGCAGCTCCTGCATCGCCTCGCGGGCGTAGCTCTCCTCCTCCCGCGAATGGGCGAACAGCTTGAGCGTGGCGACGTTGCTGTAGCCGTCCACCACCCGCCCCATCACCTTCGAACGCGCCGCGGACGCCGCCGCCGAACGCGCGCGGATACGCGGCACGAAATACCAGAGCGCAGCGCTGTAGCCGACGATCCACAGCAGCAAGGGCACGATCAGGCGCAGGTCCGCGGCGGCGAACAGGTACAGCGCGCTGCCGGCATAAACCACCACATGCCACAGCGCATCGATCACCTGCATGGCCGAATCGCGCAGCGACGGCCCGGTCTGCATCACGCGCTGGGCGATGCGCCCGGCGAAGTCGTTCTGGAAGAAGTTCAGGCTCTGCTTGAGCACGTAGCGGTGGTTCTGCCAGCGGATCAGATTGGTCAGCCCCGGGTTGATCGCCTGATGCGTCAGCAGGTTGTGCAGGCCGAATACCAGCGGCCGGATGACCAGCGCCACCGCCGCCATCCACAGCAGCTCGTTGCGGTGCTCGGCGAAGAAGGTCCGCGCGTCATCGGTCGCCTGGGCCATATCGATCAACTGGCCGAGAAAGCTGAACAGCGCCACCTCGATCAGCGCCGCGAAGAAGCCCACCACCAGCACGGCCGTCATCAACGGCCAGACCTGCTTCAGGTAATGGGCATAGAAGCGCAGCATCCCGGCCGGCGGCGCAACGTCCGGGCTAGGTTTGAAGACGTCGATCAGGTTTTCGAAACGGCGGAACAACATGGGAGGTCTGCTTTGTGGCGGGGTGGGCGGGCGTCTTTCCCGAATTCGACCGCTCGGGCGCGGCATCCGGTTGGACGCCCCGAACCCTCGAGCGTTTCGCCAACCACCTGCCCTGCCCGTCGATTCGCATCGGTGGACAAGCGCAGCGTTGTCCACCCTACGCCACTCGGCCTCCTCTGCCGACACCGCGCATGCGTAGGGTGGAAAACGGCGAAGCCTTTTCCACGCGTTACGTCCAGGCTACCTCGCTAACCGCAAGAGCTGCCGTCTTTAAGACATAGGGAAAAAGCCCGAAACACAGCGCCCCCATGAAACCCAGCGGCGCGACACCGCGGCATGTTTAGATTGGTAGCGTATTGCCCTGTTGATAATCTCTGTCGCCTTCGCCAGCGAGGCGACCGACCCTGTTGGTCTTGCGGCGAGCCCAGGCACTACCGAATACCTCGAACTGGAATCGACGATGACCGAGGACGCTGTAAAAAATCCAGGTACCACAGGGCTGATCCTCTCGGGCGGCGGCGCGCGTGGGGCCTATCAGGTTGGTGTGCTGTCGGCCATTGCCGATCTGTTGCCTGACCCGGCGGGCAATCCGTTTCCGGTGATCGTCGGCACCTCGGCGGGCGCGATCAATGCCGTCAGCCTTGCCTGTGGCGCCCTGCATTTTCGCGAGGCGGTGCGGCGCTTGAGCAGCGTTTGGCGCAGTTTCCATACCGATCAGGTGTACCGCAGTGACTGGCCGGGCGTGTTGCGCCAGGCCAGCCGTTTCCTCGGTCACAGCATGTTCGGTATCGGCAAGCAGGTGCCCGTTGCGCTGCTCGACAGTTCGCCACTGGCCAGGCTGCTCGAGCGTGAACTGGATTTTTCCGGCATCGCCGCAGCACTGCGCCAACAGCAACTGCGTGCGATAGCGGTGACGGCATTCGGCTACGAGTCGGCCGAAGCGGTGACGTTCTATCAGGGGCATGCGGCCATCGACCCATGGTTGCGCCATCGTCGGGTGGGTGTGCCGACCCGCCTGGGAATACCCCATTTGCTGGCCAGCACTGCCATCCCGCTGCTCTTCGAGCCGGTAAAGATCAACCGCGAGTATTTCGGCGATGGCGCGGTACGCCAGACCGCACCGATCAGCCCTGCCCTGCACCTGGGCGCCACACGTGTGCTGGTGGTCGGGGTCAGTGGCAACCCGGTGGATGACCAGAGCGAGATCGCTCCAACACCGAGGCCGACCGGCGCCAGCCCCAGCCTGGCGCAAATCTCCGGGCACATGCTCAACAGCACCTTCATCGACAACGTCGAGACTGACATCGAGCTGCTGGAACGCCTCAACCAGCTGGGGCGACTGGTGCCTGCCGAACAACGCAAGCGCGCCTACGGCCTGACGCCCGTCGAGGTGCTGGTGATTTCCCCCAGCCAGCCGCTGGACAGGATCGCCGCCCGCCATCGGCGAGAGCTGCCCGCCGCCATGCGCCTGTTCCTGCGCGGCCCTGGCGGCACGCGCGAAGGCGGCGGCGGGCTGTTGAGTTACCTGTTGTTCGAACCCGGCTACTGCAGTGAACTGATCGAACTGGGTTATCAGGATGCCATGGCCAAGCAAGCCGAGCTCAGGGCCTTTCTCAGGCTCGAAAAGCCAGAGCAGCGTAGCCAGCAGCTCTCGCCAAACGCGCACAGCGTCTTTAGCAGTTAGCAGTCAACGGTTAGGGGCGAGCGGTAAGCAAGTGCCGGATTTCGCGTGGACAAGCGAAGCGTTGTCCACCCTACGCCACCAACCCCGCCTGCTCCGCCAAGGCCCGGGAATGGGCATGGGTATGCGTAGGGTGGAAAACGGCGAAGCCTTTTCCACGCGTCAGGTCCAGGCTACCTCGCTGTTCGAGGCCGCTCCGGTGGGCTTCAACCCATCCTATGGAGCTGATTTATTTATTGAAGCCACATTTCAAACAAATAATCTGGCCCTTTTTCCTAGTCTGATTTGGCTTCTGCCTTCGACCAGCACTGGATTTCGGCGACCTCCGCCGGATTGAGGCCAAGCAACGTTAGGAAGTTCGCATGCTCGTCGGGGTTCTCACGCTCGAATTCAACGTGCCACAGATGCATGGCTTCTTCGTCGAATCCTGCACGCCGCAAAAGCGCAACCCACGACGCCTTGTCCCATTGCTGCCGACGGTTTCGGATGTCGGGAGCCGCGAGCAGATGTGCAATAAGGCGCTGTTGCGTACGGATACGCTCCACTTCCTGGGTGAGGCCGAGCAGTCGCTTCTCCAGTATCGCCATAGGCCCGGTGCCTCCGCGCAAGTCTGATTCGTCGGAAGGCGAGAGAATGATGCGTATGTCGGCTAGCGCCAGACCGGACTCCCGGAGGCGGCGAATAGTGAGCAGACGATCCAGCTCAGGCTCGCCGTAGAGGCGGTAGCCGGCCGGGCTACGTGCATAAGGAGCCAACAACCCGACGGACTCATAATGCAGGACTGAGGATCGCGCCAGCCCGACGCGTTTGGCGAGCTGGCCGAGCGTGAATGTGTCCTTGCGCGCGTGGCTCATAACGGTAGAGGCTCGCGGTCGGGCGGCGTGAAGCGCTCCTGCGCCACCGTCGAGTTCAAGGTCTCGTCGCTGTAGTGGCGCGCCAGAACAAGGCGCGCACCGCCGACCAGATCGGCGTTGGCTGCGAGAAAGTTCGGCCAGGAGAGTGTCCTATCGGTGGCGCCGCCATGCGCCATCAAACGAACCAGCGCTTCGGATAGGGTTCGGTTGTACTTCCCCGGGACACCGAGATGAGTCGCCAGCCGGGCGATAGCATCACAGGTTTCCGATACGGCCTCTTCCAGCGGGCGACGCTGGAGCAGCAGCCAGGCTGCGCGAACATGGCCCAGGTGGTCAAAGCCCGATGGCGGCATGCTGGAATCCAGAAAGGCTGCAAGAAACTGGTCGTCGTCCATCGATTTCGGGTCGGTCATGATTTGCTCCTGTGGAAGGGGAGCGTCTAGCTTCAGGCCTACTATAGCCGTCAGGTCAAGCAGCCTACTTCCATTAGCGCAAGCCTCCAGTTGCGGCGCGAAAACAAAGCAAACAAAGGGGACAGGTTTACTTTTCTAGCAGGACGGAACATTTGCGAGTAAATAAATCTGTCCCCTTTTCCTGCTTTCATCTTTCACTTGATAAAGCTTGCTAATCGCAGGATTCATATTATCCCCTTTCTTAAAACGGAATATCATCATCAAAATCGTCAAATTTTTTACTAGCTGGAGCAGGATCAACAGCCTTCCAAGTCACTCCGCCTTCAATGTTCGCAACCGGAATTATCTGGGTTTCACCAAAATAACCACTTCCGTTTCGATAAATTCCGGCATGAGCAAACATCATGTGAACATTGTGATCTAGCATGACATTCTTTGGATAAAACCCGTTTTCATCTTTATAGCCTGCTATATAGTTTTGAAGCGCTCGCACAAGGTCTTGAACACCAGGTGGCTCGCAGTGAGACTGGGAAGAGAGAAAACGAGACAGCTCAAAATAACTGACAACATTACCCCAATCCATCACATGGCATGCTTGAATTTTAGGAATTAAAAATTCTGCAAATGAAGCATCGAATCGTTCGCGACTCTTGATTATTTGATAATCACATCGTGCATCCTCAATACATCTCGCCACCTCAAGCAGGTCTCTATCCGGCGTGAGTAGACCATTATTTTCCATGTTGATTGCCCTCTGTGCTTTCGCTAACAGAGCTTGTTCTTCACCAGTAAAAAGAAGCCTACTTTTTTGAGCCCGCCTAGCTTTTAGTATCCCCATTGGAATGGCGAGCACAACAACGATTGGAATCATGATTAAAGTAATAATCAGGCTAATTAGTTTTGCTATCAATCTGGCCACTGTTTATTCCACTTATAGCTTGACTTTTAAGGGCTCTATTTTTGTTCTATAAAACCAGCCAGGGAAATAAAGCGATCAAACAAAATCAGAAACTTATTCTTGGTTTTAATTAATGTTGCCGCATTTTGGTTATCTGGGCACTGAACCATAAATTTAGCGCTACCCCCTGTAGACGCGAAATTCTGGCTGGAGAATTGGCTAAATTGATGCTTTTTCCCACAAACGCAATCATATGGGGCACCATCATAAAGAGAGAAGTCTCGATTGTGAAAAAAGGGCGTTCCAGCAGCCCTCTTGAATTCTTCCCTACTGAGTAATTGCATAAGTTTCTCCAATGTCTAAAAGATGCATAACGTTTGGTTAAGGGGCGGGCTTTAGCCCGTCCCAGTGAGCGAAGCGAGCGGTTTGAACCTATTGTTATGCATTAATTACAACGACTTGTGAAATATGAATAGTCACTTGCCGCCCTTGACACTTATTTCCCATATTCTGATACGGCTTTAGCTAAGCAATAAGGGAGGACGCCGAACGGGCGTGGTGTATAAGATTCTCTTCGCACAAATCTGCTCTAGCTTGGGCAATACAGTGATATCAACGCCCGTATTGCTTTTTATGCACCAGCTTTCGCTCGGTGCAGGTCCTTTTTGTGTAGCCGCGAGCGCAACGGGCAGCGGTAGCTCGTAGCGTCACAGCGAAACCTTGATCGAGTGCACAGTTGCTGCGCGTGATGGCACATTAGCCACTGCTTACGTATGGGTAAAGCATCCGATGGATTAATCCCGCTTTTCACGCTTCCGCCTGACGCACCGCCATACCCGCCGTATGCACTTTCCGCCCGCCTACCCTGTCCACCCCTGCATGGCTCAGGTGCGGAGGTGCTCGTGGAAGGCATGTTTTTCAGTAGCGGAACGACGTTGATTCGCACGCTGGTGGTGGGCGTGCTGGCCTATATCAGCCTGGTGCTGCTGTTGCGCCTTTCCGGGCGGCGGACGTTGTCGAAGATGAATGCGTTCGATCTGGTGGTGACGGTGGCGCTGGGTTCGACGTTCGCGACGATTCTGCTCAATCGCGATGTGTCGCTGGCCGAGGGGGTGCTGGCCTTGGCGCTGTTGATCGGGCTGCAGTATGTGGTCACCTGGTCCAGCGTGCGGGTGGCGCGGGTGCGGCGGACGGTGACGGGCGAGCCGGCGCTGCTGTTCTTTCGCGGGCGTTTTCTCGACGATGCCATGCGCGTGGCGCGGGTGACCGAGGATGAGGTGCGGGCCGCCGCGCGCAGTCAGGGGCTGGCCGCGCTGGATGGCATCGAAGCGGTGGTGCTGGAGACCGATGGCAGTTTCAGCGTGATCACCGATGGCGCCGGCGACAGCCGTTCCACGCTGGACGGGGTGAATGTGCCGGGGCCGAATGAAAAGGGCGTTTGAGGCCGTGGCCCTTTTCGCCAGCGGCTGATCGACGGATCCGCCGCCGGGGGCCCGCGCCGGTCCGGTTGCTGCCACGCGGCGCTGCCGCCAGACTCGTTGTTTCCGCCCTTCGATGCGATTTCCACCGATGAAAACCAACCTCGACGAAATGCTCGCCTTTGTCAGCGTGGTCGACAGTGGCTCGATCAGCGCCGCGGCCGCGCAGCTGGAACAGACCGCCTCGGGCGTCAGCCGGGCTTTGAGTCGGCTGGAAGACAAGCTGGCGGTGACGCTGTTGCGGCGTACCACGCGACGCCTCGAGCTGACCGAGGAGGGCGCGGTGTTTCTGGCACAGGCGCGGCGCATTCTGGCCAGCGTGGAGGAGGCCGAGGAGCAGATGGCGCTGCGGCGGCAGGCGCCGGCGGGGCGCTTGCGGGTCAATACGGCGTCGCCGTTCATGCTGCATGTGATCGTGCCGCTGATCGGCGATTTCCGTGCACGCTATCCGCTGATCGAGCTGGAGCTGCACAGCGATGACCGCATCGTCGATTTGCTGGAGCGGCGCATCGATCTGGCCATCCGCATCGGCCCGCTGCCGGATTCCACTCTGCATGCGCGGCCGCTGTGCCACACCATGCGCCGGGTGCTGGCGAGCCCGACCTATCTGGCGCGGCATGGCACACCGCAACAGGTCGAGGACCTGGCGGAGCACAGCCTGATCGGCTTTACCGAGCCGGATCGCCTCAACGACTGGCCGCTGCGCCATGCGCTGGGCGAGAGCTGGCGAATCGCCCCGGCGCTGCGTGTCTCCAGCGGCGATACCGCGCGTGAACTGGCGCTGGCCGGCGAGGGGCTGGTGTGCCTGTCCGATTTCATGACCGGCCGGGATCGCCAGCGCGGCGAGCTGGTGGAGGTGCTGGCGGCGCAGCGGGTCGACGTGCGCCAGCCGATCAACGCCGTGTATTACCGCAACAGCGCGCTGGCCTCGCGCATCACCTGCTTTCTGGATTATCTGAGTGAGCGCCTTGGGGCTGGCGCCTCGCACGACTGAGTGCGGCGATTGATGCCTGGGCAACCACTGCTGTGCTGCCGGCTGGAAGCAAAACGGCCCTGCCCATCGGTTCTCCGATGAGCAGGGCCGCACGCTGATGTTTCTTGAGGAGCGTCGTTTACCGCCCCAGCAGACCTGCGTTTTGCACCGAGCCGAAGGCGAAGCCCATGAACTCCGGCACGCTCATTTCGCGGCCGTTGAAGGTCACCTTGTCATTGGCGTAGTGCAGCGAACTGACCAGGCGCTCGCCTTCCAGACGCGACCAGCCGGTGTCCAGCGCCATGCCGCTGAAGAGCTCGGTGGCAGCGTCGGTTTCCTGCTGCAGCGCCACCGGATCGAGCTGACCGTCACGCTGGTTGTTCTGCACGACCAGCCCGGCGATATCGCGCACCAGGTTCTTGTCGATGCCGGCGTCGGCCTTGAGCGAGGCGAGCATGCTGGTGATCATCGCGTCCGGGGTGAAGGCTTCTGCGCTCGGCGATTGCAGATCGAGCACGATGGACAGGCGGGCGGCGCCGTGGGCGGTTTCGAAGCCGAACTCGTCGAGGGCCAGGGTAGGTTTGTGTTCGAGCAGCTGCAGGGCGCGGGTCTGCAGTTCCTGCTGCTGGGCGCTGGTGATACCGGCCAGGGATTCCTGCGGGGTGGCGCCGCTGTCGAGGATTTCCCGGTAGCTGGTGACCAGTGCCTTGAGGCTGTTTTCCTCGAGGTTGCGCAGGCTGAAGGCCAGGGCGAGGTTGCGCAAGCTCTGGCCTTTGGCGGTCACTTCACCCACCCGGTAGGCGATGCTCTGGTCGAGGCCGCGGCTGCCACGGCTCAGCTTTTCGTCGACCGAGGCGTTCTGCAGAACCACGGCGGGCTCGTCGCCGAGCTGGATTTCCATGCGTGCGAGATTGAAGGCCGAAGGGCCAAAGCCGATGCCATTGGCATAGTCCTGCTTGTCGGCAGTCAGGCCGATGCCGCGCAGGCTGATGCGCACCGGCTGGCCACTGTCGCTGCGTTGCAGGTCGAGATCGACCTCAGCCAGCTGACCATCCATGCGCACGTCGCTGCCGTCCTCGCTCGCCTCGAAGCTGATGGTGCCGGGCGCAACGCGAACGCTGCCATCTTCGCTCTTGAGATCGAAGGCGGCCGAGCGCAGGTCGCCGTACTGGCGACCGTCGTAGCCGATGGTGACATCACCCACCAGCGGGACTGCGCCGGCGGCGGCATCGAACAGGTTCTGCGTCAGCGGGGTGCGTTCGAGCTCGAAGTGGCTCTGCGCGGCGACCGGCATCAGCTGGCCGCGGGCCAGGCGCGAGACGGGGAAGGGGCCGTGTTCGAGGCGATCGTTCAGCAGCAGGCTGTACTGACGGTCGTTGCCTTCGTCATCCGGAATGTTGAAGTCGATCTGGTAGCGCGCGGCGCTGGAGAGCAGGCCGCGCTCGAAGCTGAGCAGGGCGATGCTGACATCGGCTCCGGGGCCGACGCTCATTTCGCGCAACTTGGTGTTGGCCTGGTCGACGGCATCACGGGCGGTCGATTCGACCTGGGTGCTGGTGTAGACGGTGGCGGCCCCGAAAAGAGCCAGGGGTACGGCAACGGCAAGTGCGAGCTTTTTCATGGAAGCATCCTGTGCGGCGGCTGGGCAGACGTCCTGTCAGCCGGTAGTTGGCAAGCGGCGGCACTCTAGCAGCGCGTAACGACAGGCTCCAGCGCGCCGGGGCGCAGGATGGGAAGGGTGAGAACGTGGCAACAGATTCGGGCGGGACGACGCCTGCTGCGCCTTCGCCGCCCTGCCTGCGTGGTTAATGCATGTTGTCCGATTTCGGCATGGGTATCGCAACGCTGCTTTCCACACTGCCGGCCTCGGCGTTGCCTTCCTTGTAGAAGGGCTCTATTTCCTCGCGGGCCTGTTGCCAATGCTCGCTTTCCTTGCCTTCCGGCTGGCCTTCGGCTTGCCAGATCTCATAGGCGCGCTGGCGGATGCGTTCGTCGACGTTCATGTGACAACCTCCTGGTCACGGGCTCGCGAACGCGAGCCGCTAAGCAGTGGAAAGGGTGCTGCAGTGGAGGTTCCGGCGGGGCGACGAGCGCGCTTGGCCAAAACGTCGCAGGCTGGATAAAGCCGCGCATGGAACCGCCGGCGCTGGTGCGGTCGAAGCTCTGGATTAATGGCGCCAACTGGCGTTTCATTCGCTTCGCGCTGCGCCCGCCAGGGCCGGCGTACCGCCTTTTCGCACAGGATTGACCGATGAGTATCGCCGCCAACGCAGGACGCCTGCCCGACCCGCACACCCTGACCCACCTGCCGCGCCTGGTGGCGCGCTACTACAGCGACCGCCCGGACCCGTCCGACCCGGCGCAGCAGGTGGCGTTCGGCACCTCCGGGCACCGCGGCTCCTCGCTCAAGGGCAGCTTCAACGAGTGGCACATCCTCGCCACCACCCAGGCGATCTGCGATTACCGCCGCCAGGAAGGCATCGACGGCCCGCTGTTCATGGGCATGGATACCCACGCGCTGTCCGAGCCGGCATTCATCTCGGCGCTGGAAGTGCTGGCCGCCAACGGCATCGAGACGCGCATCGACGCCGGCTGCGCGGAAACCAATGGTGAGCCGGGCTACACGCCGACCCCGGCAATCTCCAACGCGATCCTCAGCTACAACCGCGGCCGCACGAGCGGGCTGGCCGATGGCATCGTCATCACCCCGTCGCACAACCCGCCGGGCGATGGCGGCTTCAAGTACAACCCCACCAATGGCGGCCCGGCCGACACCGGGGTGACCAAGTGGATTCAGGAGCGCGCCAATGCGCTGCTGGTCGCCGGGCTCGAGGGCGTCAAGCGCATGGATTACCGCCAGGCGCTCAAGGCGGCGACCACCCAGCGCTTCGATTTCATCGAGGCCTATGTCGGCGGACTGGAGCGGGTGATCGACCTCGACGCCATCCGCGGCTCGGGCCTGAAATTCGCCGTCGATCCGTTGGGCGGCGCCGGTGTGCACTACTGGCCGCGCATTACCGAGCGCTTCGGCCTGCCGCTGGAGGTGCTGTCGACGGTGGTCGACCCGACCTTCCGCTTCATGCGCCTGGACTGGGACGGCAAGATCCGCATGGACTGCAGCTCGCCGCATGCCATGGCCGGGCTGATCGAGAACAAGGACCGCTTCGACGTGGCCTTCGCCTGCGACACCGACCACGACCGTCACGGCATCGTCACCCGCTCCGGCGGGCTGATGAACCCCAACCACTACCTGGCGGTGGCCATCGAATACCTGTTCACCCATCGCCCGGGCTGGAGTGCCGAGGCCAGCATCGGCAAGACACTGGTGTCCTCGTCGATGATCGACCGCGTCGCCGCCGGCATCGAGCGCCGCCTGGTAGAAGTACCGGTGGGCTTCAAGTGGTTCGTCGACGGCCTGATGGACGGCAGCCTGGGCTTCGGCGGCGAGGAATCGGCCGGTGCTTCGTTCCTCGACAAGCAGGGCGGCGCCTGGTCCACCGACAAGGACGGGCTGATTCTCGGCCTGCTGGCGGCGGAAATCACCGCAGTGACCGGCAAGGACCCGAGCGAGCGCTACCAGGCGCTGACCGACCGCTTCGGCGCGCCGGTGTACCAGCGCATCGACGCCGCGGCCAACCGCGAGCAGAAGGCGCGTCTGGGCAAGCTCTCCGCGTC
>SWCC01000200.1_pt1 | contig 11123 bp, 12 predicted proteins | sample 4692971 | NCBI WGS metagenome assembly SWCC01 (sample SAMN10267277, study PRJNA491770) | bioreactor metagenome | isolation source: DHS bioreactor inoculated with subseafloor sediment | place: Japan: off Shimokita Peninsula | collected 2006-08 | reverse complement strand
TGAAGCTCTCCCGATAAATTCGTTTTATATTCGCCCGCTCTATTTTTCATAACATCAGCTCCTCTCTCTAAAATGAAATTATACTGTTATAATAACGTCTTTATTTCTTTTTGTCAATCAAAGTGAAATAAAGACGTTATTAATTGAACTCTTTAGCATGTTCCTAACTATATATTCAAGAAAGAAAACGATCTGGACACTGTCATAGATAGAATAGACCAATTAATGTACAATGCCAAGGCAAACAAAGAGGTATCCAATATAATTGAGATAGATCCCGAAAAACAGCAAGCATCTTGACAAGCTTGTCAACATCTGATAGCTGAGAATGTCATCAGGTGTCTGTTTTTTGTATAAGACACATCCGAATACACCCGAGCCTAGTTTAAGAGCAAAGAACAGCAAGGATAAATTTGCATGTGATACACCTATAAAACTTATACAGGTGGACCCATGACAAATAATTGCACCATGTTTATTTCAGTAGGATGGTTGTACCCAGGCTGGTCAAATTCTACAGAGGCAACAAATGGGCAACACCTAGGCAACAAATAGGCAGTTTTTAATTGAATTTTGGAAAATAGACACATTAAAGAGCAAAAACCCCCATGGTAATGGACGGAAGGGCGCCTTTAAGTGTGCATGAATAGGCAAGTATCCCCCCATAATGATGGACCCATGGTACAACATCCATGATGTGCAAAGAAAGGGAATATTATAGGTAAAGAAAGGGAGAAAAATGAAGATTAGAGAGGGAAAACTCTTCATATAAGGGTGATTTTAGCACAAATTGCACCAAAAGGTTCAAAAAAGTACCCACACATACTATATAAATGGACCCAGGGCTAAGTGGCACCCAAAATGTCACAGAAATGGACGGAAGACACTTAGTTTCTAGGAAACAAAAATATAGGGTTTTTAGAGCTGGTTTAGAGCTCAAACAGGGGTTTATTGCTAATTTTACCTCTTTGCTTTACTAATTTCGGGCTGCATGGAGGCACCTTGGTTGTAATATTGGAAACACACACATGATTCTATGCCTAAAACACATAGAAAAAAGATTTTCTCATACAAGTACGAGGAAGTCTTTAAGAGGTCAGGGTAGCGAACCCATGAGGTACTTAAATATACTAATGGAGGGATGAGTATGTATAACGCAATTATAGACCTCAACAAAGAGGTCAATTGCACGAGGGATGAACAAGTCTTCAAGATACTTTTAAAAAGGCAGTTTGTACCACAACAGAATCTGCAGGTTTTCTGGAAGTTTTACAGTCTTGTGATGTATACGAATTACCTACCAAGAGCTGTACTTTATGTTTTAAGACACCCCAAAAATCGCGAGAAAACTGCCGGCCTGTTTGGGATTTCAAGACGAACACTATATACTCAAGTAAAAGACAGTATGGAGTTTATAGAGAAACAATGGGGAAAGGACTTCATAACCACAATGAGAACCAAAGCCCTCACAGGACAGGAAATTTGGGAGTTTAATCTGGTGCTTGATGACAGGCTTAAATCCTCCATAGTCATAGGGGACCGGCTCGAAGAAATATTCCTGGCGGATGTGTTTAAAAATGTTTGTATTAATCCCGGCGAGGAACCCGATATTATACAGAAAGAATTCGATGTGCTACTAAAAGCACTTAGTGGAATTAGCCTAGCGAGACAACGGCATATAGTAGGGACATTGACAGAAAGGCAAAAGAAAATACTTTTATATCTATTAATTGTCCCGGAGAATAAGCTCGACACTAGAAAGAAGGGATTGAGAATAGATGTTATGGAACATCTATATGATTGCCCATTGGAGGAAAGCAAATATGCGAGTACAAGATTATACAGTACAAACGGTTTCAAAAGAAATAATTGACAGAATAGATGTTGCCTTGGAAAATTGTGAGGATCATGTTCTGGATTTTAAGGATGTTGAGATTTTAAGATTTACGCATGAGCACATTGCAAGAGTAGCTCTCAAATATGACCTTGTAATTAAAAACATAATGGACATCAAGGACAGAGAAAAAATAGAGTATCATAAAGCACTACAATGTCAGCCAAGAGCAAGAGACTTAACCGAGTTTAAAGAAATTTTCAAGAAGAGATTTAATATTGGGGATATCTGTGTGCTTGATACTACACTGACACAAAGCAAGTGCCGTGGGGCAAGAAGAAAAATTGCCAAGATAATGGAGTATCTTCCATATGGTGTTTCGCTGAGAGTTTATCATTCGAGTATGATGCAGCCCCGATTTTTCAGAGAACATGATGGGCCGGATAGTGCAGAACTATTTTGCCGGGAAACAATAAGGTTCGACGAGATTTTTCATGGGGATATCTTTATCGAGTTTCCAAAGAGCCAAATAGAGCAACACGTTATTGATGTTTTGTTTAAAGAATAGCCCGCTCCTTTGTTAACGTTAATTAACGCTAATTAACGCTAATTAACGTTAACTACTCTACATTAAAATTAATAGACATACCCAGAAGAGACCCCAATGAGAGGGTCTCTTTCTTATGCAAATTATACGCAATGTAAGCATGATTTTAATGCAGAACTCTATTTTTGCACAGAGATAGCCTTTTAAAATAACAGGGGAGGACTAAAGGGGGAACCTACTATGGATATTAAACCAGGGGAAATGGAAATACTCGAGGAAATGGAAAAAACTTTTGATGTAATCGAGGATCTGTTTAATTCTCTATCATATGAAACACAGGACAAACTTTTGCAATTTCATGCAGAAAACTATTCGGTCAACCATTGTATTAGATGGGGTTCTGATGGTATTACGGATGTTCTGAATCATATAAATAAAAAATCATAATAGAAACTAAGACAACCATTAAAAACTATAATCACACTAAGCTAAGCACTAGCATAATTCCACTCTCCCTTTTAATATATATACTAGGATACTCAGTTAAATGGGGGGAGTACTATGCAAGTGATGTTTAAAGATAGCTTAAAGGAAGAAACAAACGCAGTATCAAGGGCAAATCAACAGGTGCTGGAGTATGTTAAGGGGCAAAGTATACCTCTTGTGCTAGAATCTAATAAAAGGGCCGCGTTGATTATATATCATAGTAGAAAGGGTCTCTACCTCTATACTGCTTGGACTGAACCCCTTAATAAAACCATGGTTAGTCTTGTTCTGTATGAGGAGAAAGAAGAAGTGGTATGGTACCTAAGGCATTTTTGTGCGCCTGAGTATGCCCGACAGTTTCTGGATTGGGATAAAGCCGCAGAAGAAGAACTACAAAATAGGCATGTCTGGAATTAATGCTTAATAACATGGGGATGTAATGGTTTCGACAGGGGATTTTACCATTGATAAGCGAGTCGTGTTTTCTGATCTGGGGTACACGTAAAAGAACTGGGTCAAAAAAATAAACGCTAAACGTGAACTACTCGGCATTAAAATACCGAGCTTCAAAAGTCACATACCTTTAAATGCTATGCTACCTCTTTAGCCTGTCCTTTGCTACTACTGCTACGCTTTTCAGCGTTACACAGATACTTTGAACTCTGGTCAAAACTTAGTTTTTCCGGATTACTCAGATGTACCATTGGGCCTTTGAATATTAGTTTATTCTTTTGGAAATACAACCTCATGATGTTGAAAGCCCCAACGCTATCTGCGTTGAATATATTCTCACCATCTTTGTAAAGTCCTCGCTTCTTACGATTTTGTTTTTGAGCATACTTTTTAGATACGGCCGGCGTTAGTGGGGAGCACTGACTTGAATATGCTTCCTTTTGTTTGATAAATTCGACGCCTTTGAGTTTTAATTTGTAATCAAGAAGTGAGTAGATCTTTGCATATGGGAACTTGTGAAATGTTTGGTTCTTTACTCTGCCGTGGTTATTATCTTTTCTGATGTTCGTAATATCTCCCATGATGACTTTGGAGATATTGTGAGCAACACAATAATCAACAATTTCTTTCGTTCCACTGTGAAGTAAATGGTGGATTTGCTTGGCTCTTTTTTCATACAGAGAAAGAACCCTTTTGCTTTTCTTGGGGTATTTAATTCCCTTTGCGCTTTGCTGGGCATCCGAAATAGATTGATAGTGCCCAATCGTCTTGTCAAAATAACGATTAATACTCAGCCATTCCCCACCACTGATAATAAAACTTTTACCAGTGAAATTGTCGTAGCATGTCATCATGTTGTTAACTCCAGGATCGATTGATAGGTAATGATCATTGTTCTCTCTGATAACTTGAGATTCTACTTCATGTGTGATGTTGAGTTGATACTTTCCATACTTCAAAGGTTTGAACTCAATCTCTTTGACTTTCAAATCGAGTGCTGAAAATCCTTTGATTTTCAGGGTTAAGTAGTTGTCCTCAATTTGATACCTGTCTTTGAGATGGATTTTGAGTGCTTTGGGTAGCGAAAATCGAATGCAATCTCCATCACTTTTAAAACCATTATTAAGATACTTGAAGTTGTTGGTTTTCTTGTATCTTGGAGGATTCGGATTCTTTACACCACCTGTTTCTTTTAGTTTGAAAAAAGATTTCCAACTTTTCTCAAGCATATTTAAAACCTCTTGAGCTGTTTGTGATGGTAGATTCTTGTACCAAAACTCTGTTTTCAGGCGTTTCTTTTGATCATACCAGTTAGGGTATTCTTCAAATCCCAACTCTTTATAATGATGTTTTTCGTAGTTTCCGATGTTCCAAAGCTTTGCAGAGGCAAAAGAAAGAAGACCAAGAATAACTTCTTCGGTTTTGGTGGGGTTATAATCGATCTTTTTCGTTAAAATCAAAGAAATCACTCCCGTTCCTTCTGAGTCTCAATGTATCGTTTAATGTTTTCTTCGGAGGTTGAACCTATTGTTTCGATGTAAAATGATGAGTTCCATAGCTTTCCTTTCCATAACTTTTGAGTTATAGATGGGTACTCAAGGAATAACTTTCTTCCACTGATGCCTTTTAACATTTTAACAATATAAGATGGTGAATATTTTGGGTGTGCCATAACAAAAACATGAACATGGTCTGGCATTACCTCCATTGCTGCAATTTGGAAACCCTTGTCTGATGCAATGTCAGAAAAGGTTTGTTTTAGAAATTCATCTATTCCTCCTTTTAATATTTTGCGTCTGTACTTTACTGACCATACGATGTGATAATTGACGTTGTAAACACAAGTTCTCGCGTGTATTAAATTGGGTTTCTTCATACACATGGTATAGCATATATTGGAATAAATGGCAATAATGCAAGGGTTACACGCTTGGCGTATAGTACAAAAACAAGGGCAATTCATCTCCCAATTTAAGTAGGGAGGATTCTTGCCCGATTTCCTAAAATATTATCAAATCTTCCATGTACGAAATGCATAACTGCCATGTATATCTTATATGCTTATACTACCTTGAGGTCCTTTCTGTAAACTATTTAGGGACCTTCAAGGGTAATTGTGCCAAATTCGACTCTAATGGCGTAAATTTGACTCTAAAATCGCTATATTTTTGTATTTTCCTTAGGGATTTCTTCCGTCCATTTCTACCAGTTCTTCCATCAATTTACCTCTCGGGTAGATTTATATGATTACCATGCATGATTAACTCACAGAATCAACTGATTATAGCCTATTTATACTAGACTTTTACTTACTGAGCGTCATACCTTAATCACAGGCGTTCCACATGTTTACTTGGAGGGTTCCGTTCATGTTCCCTATGCCACACATGGAATAATTTTCATGCATAGGCCTAAGTTCTTGCATATGCACTCCATGTCCCCAAGGATTTATATACTTGTCATGGATGTTTCTACATGTAATTTACATGTAGAAATAGAAAATACCATGGAAGTTACTGGACTTTTACTTTCTATTTGATTTTTTCTTTCCTTCGACTCGTATTTTTTTGTCGGAGCCTTACTTGTTGTTTACTTCTTAACACTATAGCAAATAGACACATTTATCAGGTGGGAATCTGTTTATATTGTAAAATATGTATAAAATGAAGATTTAACCCTTGTTCTTCTCTGCATTCGTATAGCTTTGACAATCTCGGGTATACTTGTATGAGAAAAAAATAAAGTTAAACTATTACCCATCCTCGTTACTCATACCACTTGTAGAGTAAATATCGAGAATGAGCTCTTTTGTTCTAACTTGCATCGGCCTCTATGTTATCTCTTAGGTCTACCACCTGGGATACTGCCTTGGAGCTCTTTGCTAAATACATCATTTGGTCGGCGTTTTCGATAATATTAGCTACTGTGTCCCCTTCTTGGACAGGAGATATTCCCACGCTTACAGTTTTATTAATTACAGTATTTTCAAATACTATTCTATACACAATTTCAGTCAATGATGTTTATATATTTAATTGTTGAACGATTATCGTAGTACCTATTTCCCCTACCATATTTGACCGATTCAACATTTGGAATTTCATTAAGAATATCTAAATTCTTATGAAGTACATTATGGATAAAGTATTCTAATTCAAATGTTATATGTTCGTGTTGTGAATCAATGATAGTCCAATTGTTCTTGATAGAATCTTGATAATATTTAGTTATATCTAATAAAATCAAATTGTTTAAATCACCGCATATTCCTTCACCGGTTTTAACTTTATTCATTAAGTCATTTTTCACTTTATAAAACAGAGACATTAATTGCGAATAACTAATTTTTCTTATTGTATCTTTGAATAAACAATTTACGTTATCCTTTGTATATATATACTTCATTATATTCAAGTATTTTTCTAAAAAGTTGAATTGTGGAGTAATAAATATATTCAATCAGCAATTCATATTTCCCATTATCAATTTTGTTGAAAACAGTGTTATTAAAAATCATATTTTTTTCTTTTTGGCTGAAATCAACATTAATATTGAAAGTGGCCCGTCGAATATTAACAGTATACGGAAAATTTTTATCATAAAAATCACGAAAATTATCAAAAACTTCAAAAACATCAATGCCATTTTCTGGCGATATAGATATAATGCCTGAATGCAACATGAAATTTATGTTACGCAGCAGATGCTCACCATTAAAAGAATAACTCAAATTTTCAATACAAGGTTGTATCAAACTATAACTTGGTACAGAATCATTTTTTATTGTTTCTACTAGAATTACCTTTTCTTTTAAATCGAGATCCGAAAAGTTGATTTTAGGATTACTTATAGCGTAAACGGATTCTATCTTAAGAATTTTTTCTTCGATTTCTTGTTGTTTTTTCTTAATACAATTGTCACAATGACATTCAACTGTTTTGTCAAACTGCAAATAACGAGTGTATTCATAAACCATATGGCCACAAACAGGACATGATTTAATGGGTGATAAACCATTTCTATTTTCAAGACTAGAAATCATATTTGACTTACAATATTCACATTTCTCATCAATAATAACAGGTGGTAAAATTGAACAAATTTTATTTGGTTTAATATCTAACTTGAATTCTGTTATTAATTCATTTACTTTAATTTTCTTGCCAAGATATTTATCTATGAGTTCATTTATTTGCCCGTCAGAAAGATGATTTAATTCTTTGTTGATTTTCGCATGTTTATAGTAAATTAGTTTCGCCTCCCTTAAAATAGTTAACGTGAACTTTGTCCCAACTAAAATTATTTTCATATTAGGTATGACAGTTATACTTATATATTTACCATCGTGCCGATAACCTAAAAATATACCACCTGCAGGCAGTTCTTATACTACCACGAAACGATTCTGATTGCAACCATTAACTTTTTAGTATACTACAGACTTGACATTTTTGTCAAGTCTCATATGCTTAATTTGTATTAATATTCATTGAAATTACAAATATTCTTGTTTCATCCCTTTTCAATTTACCGTAAATTAGGATGAATTAGCTTAAATGAAAAAGCAAATCCCTATTTAATCGAATGGCTCAAGAAGGTCAAAATTATCTGATTAATTAAAGCTAGGGAAGCTAATCCAATTTTTTAAGTATCCTATATGTTATACTCTCAGATACTGAGCAGCGCAAGGCATAAATATGACTTTGAGAGCTAATGTTATTCACCATGTAGTTTACGTGGATTTACAGCCTTTAAATATCCCTTTTTGACTCTACACTATCAGTATTGATCTTGTAAGCATCATCAATAATGTGAGCTAGATTCGTATCTAATAAAATGCGTCACGTTCGCCAAGTTGATTACACCATCCTGTTCTCTATCTATGCGTAAAAGATGATGATGAAATTATAAGATATCCTTTTGTTTCTAAAACTTCATTGTTTCAATTATTCCCCTTAGAAATCTTTTAAAATTTACATCTATATTGAAAAACGATACCCCCATTACATAGTGATTCTTAATAATCTCACAAACTATAGACAAACAGCTATCAGAGTAATTTTCTGATAGCTGTTTGTCTATAGTTTGAAACTTCTCCATAAGAGATATTTCAGGATTTAATAAATATTTAAGAGCATAACAATAACTCGTTAATCAAAACATTTGATTTTCAGCTACGGACTCGTGACTCTATGTCTCCGGACCTAAGATTTCATTGAACAAGAATATTCACCAGTGATTTTATAAAAACAAATCACTGGAAATACTTAAATCAGTTTTAGCAAAAACAACATAAACCCTTGCCAGTTACTTAATAAGCGTTTTTCTGTGCATCAATGACCTTCTTGCAAAAATATAACATCATATTCCAGACACAAAATAACGCTTGTTCTTTTGCGAGAGAACATTCTACTTCATTAAGAAAGTATTAAGGGATACCCAAATAGTCTCTATAAGCCATCTGAGTTATTAATGTATATTTTTTTAAGCATCTCCCCTGAACATTTTTTAACTTAATTAAATTTTCCATTGCCAGTGAGATTATTCATATTACTTCTCCATAGGCAAGTTTTGCTTTGTTATACTTCTAAAGCCAACCCCATTTTCATCCTCCTCAATAACTAAATTGGTTTTCCCCAAATTGTCAATCAAAACAATGCGCATACCAATACCACCACTTAATGTGTTATACAGTTTTGTCATTTCTTGTAGAATTTCAAGAAACGAATCTGAAACGGATACTATTCTGTCTTCTTCACCGAATATATCATACTTTAATTCATATCTAATCATCACGTTACCTCCAATTTTCACTTCGTTATCAATGTTTAAATGTAACCCTGTCAACCGAAAAAAATCACGATATGCCATTTCCTCTATGCGCCAAGAATCCTCCATGCGCAATACAATTGCTAAGTACATTCCTGCAATTAAAACACTCCCTTCATATAAACATATTCAATCCTGGAAAACATTTCTTAAAAACCATAGCAACGAAATATGGTCAATGGATTATTTTACTGTTCCTACATTTTTTTATTGCTGTATGTTCTAATCATTATTAATCATAGTACTAGAAAGATTGAGCACTTCTCTATCACAACCAATCCCAATCTCGTTCGTTTGCGCAACATTATTATTTTTGTTTCTTGTTTGGGAAATCATAGCTAAAAAAATATTATTTGTCTTCTTTATTATACTCCAGCGATAAATCGTTTGTCAATCCCATTTATGCAACTTTATTTAGTTTTTGCATATTTTATTTGAGTGTTGTAAACTATAATAAAGAATCTTTTTGTAAGGAGGTCTCCTAATGACAGATAAAACATTAAATAACGAGGAAATCCAAGAACTCAGACGCCGGTTAAGAGCCAAGAGATTATTTCTCGATTTAACCTACCAACAATTGGCTGATAAAACAGGCATGAGTAAATCAACCCTACAAAGATATGAAACCGGCGGCATAAAGAATTTATCATATGATAAGATATCAATTCTTTCAAATGCTTTGGATGTACCTACAAGCTATTTTACTGATTTAACTCAAGACTATACTTCAACTAATACACAAAAGATTCAGCCCGATTCTCTAGAAGACAGAAGAGAATTTATGAAGCAAGCTCGAGAATTTGAAGAAATGGGTATTGAACATATAACACCAAAGCTTATTCAACAAGGGTATGCAGTCGAAAAACAACATCATGGATCACTTGGAGACATAGTTGCTACCAAGGGAAAAGAAGTATGGCATATCGATTTTAAGTTCATCGGCGATACTTCAAGATATCCAACTGGCCCAGGGGTGCAAACACATGACTTTATGTTAAGAGTTGGTAGACTCGCAACCTATCAAGGTCCGGTAACAAAATATTCTCTTTTTATTAATATTAGAGATATTGGAGACCAACTAATCCAACGGTATAAGAATATCCGATTGAATATTGAAATGAGCATAATTTCCTTATCTGATGAAGGTTATGATGAGATTTCCTTTGAAAAATAACCGATCCTGCCAGGCATACGTTTGACGGGGTTTTCTTTTGCTTACCCTCCAAACAAAATTAGCCAACACCCCTGTGATTCTGGCAAGCTGTCTAGTGGATATGCCCTCGATCTTTAATATTTCCTTTAAACGCTCTTCCTTCTTGTCTTGCGGCTCATTCCGAATCATAGCAGGTTTAATTTTGAGGATTTCTTCTATCATTCCCTTTGCCTTGTCATCGGTGATTCTGTTTTTCTTTTCCTTCACATCCAGGCATTCGCATGTATTCGTTTCATGCATAAATTTTATGAATTCTGCAGCAGCCCTGTCATTATCGTCACCGAACATTCCCCGCACTTCTTCTCTGTCAATCAGTCTTCTATTCCCCACATACTCAAAATAGCTGCTCCACTCATATTTTGATATATCATCTTCAATCCCCGCCTTCAGTTACACCCATAGACATAGATTCCGCTTATTCATCTCATTATCTGTTCGAGTGGTTCCTTGTCTAACCGGAGCAATAAATGTACATGGTTTCCCATGAAGCAATAGGCATAAATATTATATCCGCATTGCTCTTTATAGCCAAGCAAGGTCTGCAGCAGCTTTTGCCTGTCTTCGTCATCTTCGAATATGCTCTGGCGGTTTATGCCCCTCACTATGATGTGATATATCCCGCTTTGGCTTTTTTCTCTAGCCCCTCTTGGCATTTACCTCACCTCAAGTTCATTGTATAGCATCGTAAAATTGATGTAAAGCAGTAACCCCGTCCAATGTCATTAAGTTAGTCTTAATCCACATACCAAATATGCTTTTCG
>SWCC01017904.1_pt2 | contig 11138 bp, 7 predicted proteins | sample 4692971 | NCBI WGS metagenome assembly SWCC01 (sample SAMN10267277, study PRJNA491770) | bioreactor metagenome | isolation source: DHS bioreactor inoculated with subseafloor sediment | place: Japan: off Shimokita Peninsula | collected 2006-08 | reverse complement strand
GGATTTCGGATTTCGGATTTCGGATTGCTACGGTCTCGACGCTCTCGTTAAAAGGACAAGACAGGCTGCCTGACCTCTGGTTTGAGCAGATGTTTGGAAATGGATGGATATACGGAGAAAGTTCAATCGGAGCTGTCCCCTTGTCTCTTAGTCCCCTTGTCTCCTTGTCTCTCAAGCAGAGCGACAAAGGTCACTCAGGGCTGCCGTCCCCTTGTCTCCTTGTCTCATCCCCAGGCAATAGGTATGAATTAATAAACTAAAAATGAATGCATAAAACAAGAAACAAACACGGTCCCGACACAGATGTGGGTATCCGGAGGACTTTGGCCCGAGCGGCGGAAGTCATCGCCGGTCAGCCCCCGCCGTGGATGGAAATAAGGTATGGCCCGCCGTGTTCAGCAGCCTCGCGTGGAGATCCACCCGGAGAGCGATGGCGAAGTGGCAAAGGATACGCAGGAATGCGTCCCCTTGTCCCTAAGTCCCCCGGTCCCCTTGTCCCTCAAAAAGAGCGACAATGCGAACTGAGAGCTGCGCCGCCAGGGATTCCAGAAGGTCAAAAGCGACGACGAAGTGACGAAGTTTACTCAGGGCTACGTCCCCTTGTCCCCAAGTCCCCAGGTCTCCTTGTCTCTCAAGTAGAGCGACAATGTTTACTCAGGGCTGCGCCGCGCGACTTCGTGACCTTAAGACAACCGGATGAGAGTCCACCCGGAATTGTCAAAAGATTAATTGTCAACAACATAGACTCATCGGCCCGGAGCAAGTTGCCCGCCAGGGGGCGCTTGAAACACGGGGTTTTAAAAGACATTTATTGGCTGACGGCCACCACTATGCACTGTTGTGAAAGTAAAAAGGACTTTGGAATGGAATATCTTGAAATAAAGACAAGGGGAGAAGGTGAGCCAGGGACAAGGGGAGTTGGGAAATTGGCGGATTTGAAGTGCGATTCTCCTAAACAGGTTTGGCGCCTGAGGTTCTCAAAGGCTAACCTGATAGGTGTGAAAAAGATGGATGTTAAATGTTGTGACTGTATGGTTTCGTTCCGATGGCTATCGGAACCGCTAGACCTCCGGTTGGAGCAGATGATGGACCAAGAAATTCGGTGGTTGAGCCTGCCTGAGTGCCTCTTGCAGACAGGCGTAGTCGAAACCAACCGAATTGATGGAGTCGAAACCAACCGAATTGATGGAGTCGAAACCAACCGTATAGAAGAAATGAATATAGGACTACCTGCACCTGCGGTCTCGACTTCGCTCGACCACCGGTTGGAGCAGATGATGGACCAGGAAATTCGGTGGTTGAGCGAAGTCGAAACCAACCGAATAGATGGAGTCGAAGCCAACCGAATAGAAGAAATGAATATAGGACAACCAGCACCTACGGTCTCGTTCCGATGGCTATCGGAACCGCTCGACCACCGGTTGGAGCAGATGACGGACCAGAAATTTCGGTGGTTGAGCCTGCCTGAGTGCCTCTTGCAGACAGGCGTAGTCGAAACCAACCGAATAGATGGAGTCGAAGCCAACCGAATAAAGGACATTGAAATTCGGTGGTGGAGTGGTTCTAATCCCTTTAGCCATTGGTACTATTGGGACAACCGATTAGAAATAAGAAATTAGAAATTTTTCTAATGCTAATCTTGACAAAAAACTTTTGAATCAATTGAAGAACGAATGACTTTGAACAACTAAACAAAGAATGACCGCATTTAAACACATACTACGACTGTTAACAGTAGCCCTTGGGTTACTGCTGACCGGTGCAACTGCATCGGCCCAGTCGGTTACTGTGTATGCTGGTCAAACTTTTACCTTCGAGGTGGATGTTCAGGTAGCGGCTGAAGAAAACATCACCTGGGAGATTTACGACAATTATACGGGTGTGAACATGGCTGTGGTTCCGGGCAACTGTCCGGTAACCAGCGCGTTCTTCCCATCGGGCAGCACCGGATCTGTGGTGGACATCACCTGGCTGGTGCCGGGATGGTACATTGTGAAGATCGAAGCCGTGAATGATTGCCCGACAAACAACATGAAATTTTACCTGGTTGAAGTGCTTCCCGCCCTGCCAACGGCTAGTTTGGTGGTTAACCCTGAAGAGGTTTGCCGTGGCGATGAAGCTGATCTGATCATAACGTTTACCGGGGATGCCCCGTGGAGCTTCACGCTTGAAGCCACCACCGGCGGAAATACGGTAACTACAACATATACCGATATTACGGATAACCCGTATGTTATCGTAATATCGCCCAATGCAACCACAACTTACACAGTAACCTCAATAACTGATGCCAATGGAATAAACAATGAACCATCAAATGTTGTAACTTTAACGGTGAAACCGCGGCCTGGAGGTTCGCAGATTTACCAGTATGATCCTTGATTGGGACAAGGAGACATGGAGACGGGGAGACAAGGGGAGGAGTAATGGAGTAGGATTCTCCTAACAGGTTTGGCGCCTGAGCCGGTTGATGAGCACTTCGTCGAAAGTTGAAATGGGACAAGGAGAAAAAAGGAATACGATTCTCCTAACAGGTTTTCTTCGAACCTGTTAGGTGTAACAAAGACGAAAAAATGAAATAACAACGGAAACAAGAAAATGAAAGAAAAAGAGATGAATGAACTGAACGTTGTATGCCTTACATGGATGGTCTCGACTGCGCCTGTCTGCCAGAGGCACTCAGGCAGGCTCGACCACCAATTAGCGCAGATGACGGACACTGAAATTCGGTGGTTGAGCGAAGTCGAAACCATCCGAATGAATGACAAGACCAACTGCCAATTGTTAATTAAATTGTAAACAAAAAAAATGCGTAACAAACTCACATACACACTGTTAACTCTACTGCTTCTGGCGGCCCAATGGGCTGTTGGCCAGGGGTATGAGATTGACAAAGTATGTGTTGGTGCTGAGCGCTCTTACCGTATTGATGGGGAAGATGAGTCAACCTACGCCTGGAAGCTTGGTGCCGATCCATTAAACCCCAACATCGACCTGCCCTCAACAGTGGATACGGTTACCATTACCTGGGATGTGCCTAACATAACAGGCCCCGGAAGATATTACCTGATCAATATTCAATATGGTGTAAACGGCTGCGACACCCTGCAACTGGGCTACATCGACGTATTTGAGCTGCCCGATGCTTACGCGGGTGAAGACCTTACCCTTTGCAGCCCCGATCCTCCGCTGTTGCTTGAAGATGCTACGGCCACCGATTATTTAGAGCTGGCATGGGACAACAATGGTGGTGATGGCACCTTTGATGACGCCACCGCACTAAACCCGACCTATACCTTCGGGGCAAACGATATTTTGGCTGGCAGTGTAACGCTTACGCTGACGGCCACCGGTTTTGGCAACGAAGGCAGTTGTCCGCCGGCTACATCGAGTATTACCATTACGCTTAATAACCTGGTTGCGGCTATTGATTTAAGCCCGGCTTCCTGTTTCGAAATGGCAGATGGAGCCGTCACCTTCACCGCTTCGGGCGGCACGGAGCCATACACCTATAATCTGGATGGAGACATAAATGATACTGGTATCTTCACCGGTCTGGCCGCAGGACCTTATACCTATATTATTACGGATGCTGCCGGATGTGAAATTACCGATGAAATTATCATTACTCAGCCGGAAGTGTTGGCGGCAGATGATATCCTCACCCATAACAGTTGCTTCGGTGGCAGCATTGGTGCCATTGACCTGACCATTACCGGTGGAACAGGCGATTATACCGTTACCTGGACAGGCCCGGATGCTTATACCGGTGCAGGCCCGAATATCGACAATCTGGCAGCCGGAGAATACACGGCCACTATTTTAGATGAAAATGCTTGCGAACTGGTGGTTAGCTACACCATCACCGAACCTGAAGAATTCCTCGTCGTGGAAACCCTCACCCACAATGGCTGCTTCGGTGGTATGGAAGGAGCGATTGCTCTGGTTATCACCGGAGGAACGGAACCTTACGGAGTTAGCTGGGTTGGCCCCGATGGTTATACATCCAATGACCAGAATATTACCGGACTTGCAAGTGGTGAATACATTGGCACCATCACCGATGCCAATGGTTGCGAACTTGAAGTGAGCTACACCATCAATGAGTCTGGCGAAATGCTTGCAACAGCAACCCTAACCCACAATACCTGTAATGGAAGTGCTGAAGGTGAGATTGCGCTTGAGATCACCGGAGGATTAGATCCTTACACGGTTGACTGGACCGGACCGGATGCCTATACAAACACAGGAATCAACATTACAGGTCTGGCAGCCGGCGAATATACCGCCACCATCACCGATGGCAACGGTTGCGAACTGGAGGCAAGCTTTATCATCATCGAACCTGATCCACTACTTGCAACCCTCGACCAGGCAAATGTTAACTGTTATGGCGCCTCCAACGGCAGCATAAGCATAACCGATCCAACAGGTGGTTCCGGCAATTATGAATACCGCATCAATGGCGATGTATGGCAAACTGAACCCGACTTTACAGGATTGCTTGCAGGTACTTATCTGGTTGAAATTCGCGATGTGGATGCCCCGGACTGCATCAATGAACTGGGCGTTATTACCATTACTCAACCAACCGAGCTTCAGGCAGATGTTTTCTTTACCAATGAAACTTTCCCTGGCGCCCATGACGCCACCATTATCATTACCAATCCAACGGGTGGTTCGGGCAATTTTGAGTATAGTATTGATGGAACCAACTGGCAGACTGCGATGATTTTCACTGGTCTTGCGCCAGATGTTTATACCGTTTACATGAGGGATGCCGCGGTTCCGGATTGCTTTGTTGAGCTTGGAACAATTACCATTGGAAGCAATGTCGGCCTTACGGCAGATGTTGAGTCCTTCAATGTTTCCTGCTTTGGTTTCGATGACGGAAGGATTACCATTTCAAATATGAGCGGTGCTATTTCAGGAAATTATCAATACAGCATCAATGGCGGAACAAACTGGTATGATGATCCATTCTCATTTATCAATCTTGTACCAGGCAACTATGTGGTGATGATAAGGGATTTTGATGTACCGGCCAATGCCGTAACTCTTGCTACCATCACTATAAGCGAACCTGCAATACTTGCAGCGACAGTAACCTTTACCAATGAGACCTTACCGGGTGCCAACGACGGAACCATTACCGTTACTTTACCCACCGGAGGCTCGGGTGATTACGAATACAGCATTGACGGAACCATCTGGCAGGCTAGCGGCGACTTTGCCGGTCTCACACCAGGTTCTTACCCGGTTTACATCCGTGATGCCAATGCCGTTGACTGCTTCATCATGCTGACGACAGTTGAGATTTTACCTGCTGGCGCACTTACAGCAACGGTTGACTTTACCAATGTTACCTGTTTCGGTGACAATGATGGAACCATTACGATCAGTGATCCGCTGAATGGCTCCGGAAATTACGAGTACAGCATTGACGGTGGCACAAGCTGGCAGCTCACGGGTGATTATACCGGATTGATTGCCGGTCAGTATATTGTTATGCTTCGTGACAAAGATATGCCTGAGAATGAGGTTATGTTGGGTACGTATGAGATTACCCAGCCACCTGCAATTATAGCCACCGCTACTATTACAGATGCTGCCTGTGATCAGCTCATTGGTAAAATTACTATAGATGCCTCCGGCGGATCCGGTTCATTTGAATATATGTTGGTAGATCACTCCGTATGGCAGTCAACCAATATCTTTGAAAATCTGGCTCCCGGAACGTATGACGCAATGGTTCGGGATGTGGCAGGCTGCGAATTTACCCTGACCGGTATTGAGGTTGAAAATATTCCTGGTCCTAACATCATCTCCCTCGATCTCACTTCAACCACTTACTGGCTGCCCAACGGTAGCGTAGAAATTGTTGCTGACGGGATTGCTCAGCCGCTGGTTTACTCCATTACAGCACCTGATGGAACTGTAGTGAGGACCTGGCAGCCTTCACCTTTATTTACCGATATGCCGGCTGGCGAATATGTGGCATGGGTAATGGATGCAAATGGTTGCACGGATTCTGAACCATTTGAAATTCTTAATGAGGTAGAAGGGGATGTAACCATTTCGGCTGAAACGGTTGAATATTGTATGAATATACCGGTAATTGTTCCTGTGGATGGTAGCAACTTCATAGAGATTTCCAGTTTCTTCATAGAACTTGAATTTGATCCGGCCGTGCTTTCATTCATTGCCCTTGAGCAGATCAACCCGGCACTTGCTTCGGGAACCTTCAGTACCAGTATTGTGGGCAATAATATTCTGCAGATACGCTTCTCCATATTTGATGGATCGGCAACGGTGCCCAATGGTGAAAATCTGTTCATGATCAATTTCAACGCATTGAATCCGGGCATAAGTGAACTGAAATGGAACCTGCTGAGCTGCGAAATCTTTGAATCTGCCGGACATCAGGTACCCGATATTTATGTTGAAGGCATGGCGACCATCAACCCGGCTCCGATGATTTTTGCCACAGGTAACGGCGAATATTGCGAGGATGATCAACTTACATTGCAGGCTGGTCCGCTCAATGGCGAAGAGGCTACGTACACCTGGACTGGTCCTACGGGCTATATCCATCATGGTGAAGAGTGGCAGCTTGGTGCATTGGGCATGAACGACAATGGCCAGTTCACAGTAAGAGCTGTTAACGAATTCTTATGTAGCGATAAAGATACCGTTAATGTATTGGTTAACCCGAAACCACTGATTTCACTGGGCTATGCCGATACGGTTTGCTTCGGACAACCACTGTGGCTTGATCCGAATTCGGGAGTCCAATATGAAAACTACCTATGGCACGATGGTACCACCAACGAAACCATGCTTGCCACTGAACCCGGATTATATTGGGTAAGTGTTATGGATACCAAGGGTTGTAGCGCTGCCGATAGTGTTCTGTTGGAAATCTGCTCCATCGACATCATCCTACCCAATGCCTTCACGCCAAACGATGACCTACTGAATGATGACTTCAAACCTATCATCATAGGTTGGGAACCTGGCAAATACTACATGCAGGTATTCAACCGCTGGGGCGAACTCCTCTTTGATACCAACGATTATACCGAAGGTTGGGATGGAACCTATAAGGGTCAGCTTGTGCCACCAGGAATGTATTCCTACATCATTGTCTTTGAAGCACCTTCCTATGTTACACGCTTGATTTCAAGTCCGGTGAGCGGAAGCGTGACGGTGATTCGTTAGGGAACAGGGAATAGGAGCGACTTAGGCGAGAGGGCGACTATAGCGATGGTGCGACTATTGCGAACAAAGCGCTGCGAGCGTCTTGCTTGTCCTGAGCGTCCTGCGCGAAGAACAAGAAACAAGAAACAAGAAACAAAAAAGACTAAAGACCAAAGACTAATGACTAAAGACTATTTGACTAACGACTAACCGACTAACGACTAACCGACTAACGACTAACCTACTAACGACTAAACATCCACCTCCACCACCGCCGGGCAATGATCTGAATGAACGGCCCCGGGCTGTATCCAGGCATTCAATAGTTTGTCTTTCAGTGAATTGCTGACCATATTATAATCAATGCGCCAGCCCAAATTTCGGGTGCGGGCGCCGGCACGATAGCTCCACCAGGTATAATGGTGAGGATGCTTGTTAAAAACCCGGAAACTATCGGTAAACCCACTGTTCAGGAAGTCTTCCATCCATTCCCGCTCTTCAGGTAAAAAGCCCGAGCTGTTGGCATTGCGCACCGGATCATGAATATCGATGGGACGGTGGCAAATGTTATAATCACCCGACAGAATCAGGTTTGGCCGGGTTTCCAGTAAATCCTGTGCATAATCATAATAATCCTCAAGCCATTCCATTTTATAGGATTGCCTTACATCCCCGGTAGTGCCGGAAGGATGATACGCACTTACAACGGTAAGATCACCAAAGTCAGCACGGATGAGCCTGCCTTCAGTATCGTGCTGATCAATGTCCATTCCAAAAGTTACCTTATCCGGAAGCTTGAGGCTGAGCAGTCCAACGCCACTGTAACCTTTTTTTTGAGCCGAAAACCAATGGCAATGATAGCCTAAGGCCTCAAATTCATCCACGGGTATCTGATCGGGCTGCGCCTTGGTTTCCTGCAAGCACAGCACATCAGGTCGTTCCTGCATCAGCCAGGTAATCAGGCCTTTGTTTAAAGCAGAGCGAATTCCATTTACATTGTAGGTAATTATTTTCATTGAAGATGAATGTTTATGAAAACCGATGGTTCAAAAGTTCAATCGATATAGACATAGATCAGGTAAATGCCTATAAGTATGCTTACTGAAGCAATTGTCCAAAGCAAATATACGGTCCGTGTCCTTTTGGGAACTGAAAATCCATTTGTCCAGCGTTCTAAGGGTAGATAGATGGGCCGTATAAACCCAACTGCCCCAATTGCACCTATCAGCGAACCAAGCAATACATCGCCCGGGAAATGAACGCCAACGTATATCCTTGTAAATGAAATGATTACAATAGAAAGCCCAGCAATTATTTGTATATATTTGTTTGGGTTTAACACAGCAATCATGGAAGTTACGGCTGCTGCAGCCACAATGCTATGACCCGAGGGAAACGAATTGTGAAACATTTTGTAACCGGCCACGGTGTGAACCAGGTCCAAACCTTCAAACACTTTAAGTGGTCGGTCGAAGGAATCAAATACGGTGTTTTTAAGCAATTGACCGAACAGACCAGCGATAATCACTATTGCGATAATGTAGAAAACCAGTGCCGGATTTTTTCGGGCAAGAATCAAGGCCAGAACCGAAGTAAGTATCAATGCATCACCCAGATGGGTCATTAAAAACATGGGCATATCAAGAAACGGCTGGTGCAGGCCATTCAACAGCAGAAAACTATTGTTGTAGCCATATATAACCAGCATTAATCCCAGAAAAAGCCAATAAATCAGCAATATTGAAAAAAATACCTGGTTACTTCGTATGGTTTTTAAAATCATGATGACTAAATCCGGGGTGGGTTTTTTAATGATAGCCCAAATGAAACGGCTTTTACTCTTGTGATAACTCTTTCACTAAGCTTCGATAGGCCGAAAAAACGTTGGCCCGTGAAACAAATCCGGCGTATTTGCCATTTTCGAGCACCGGCAGGTTATAGTGTGAACACTCACTGAATTTACGGGCCACATCTTCCATGCTTTCGCTAAGATTTACCACGGGCTCAGGCATGTACATGAGGTTTCTTACAAAGGTTTTTTCGTAAAGCTCATGGTTAAACATAATGTTTCGGATGTCATTGATAAATACAACGCCAAGAAACATATTGTCCTTGTCAATTACCGGGAAAACATTCCTGGGTGAACGGGCAATAACCTTAACCAGATCGCCTAGCGTGTCATCGGGGCCAATCGGAAGAAAGTTATCTTCAATCAATCCTTTGATGCTCAGCCTTAATAGTACCGCCTTATCTTTATGATGGGTAATCAGTTCCCCGCGCGAAGCCAAACGTTTGGTATAAATGCTGTGCGGTTCATAAAGGTTGATGGTAAGGTACGAAATGGTTGCCGTGATAATCAGCGGGATTATAAGTTCGTATCCACCGGTAATTTCGGCAATCAGAAAGATGGCAGTGAGGGGCGCGTGCATCACCGCAGCCATTACACCGGCCATCCCGGCAAGGGCAAAATTCTCTTCAGGAATTCTATAATACCCCAGGTAGTTGATAAACCGGGAAGTTAAAAACCCCGCTACCCCTCCCATGAAAAGCGATGGTGCGAACACACCGCCAACGCCTCCGCCCGAAGTGGTAAAGGCCATGGCAACAACTTTAAGGAAGAGTACAAGTATCAGAAAACCAATAAACAACCAGTGATGATCTTTGAATGAATAAAAGAAGGAGTTGTTGACAATGTCATTCCCTTTGCCATTCAAAATATCTGAAAGCACATCATAGCCTTCGCCATACAGCGGGGGAAGAAGAAAAATTAAGGTACTCAGGGTAATGCCACCAAGAATAAGTTTTGTGGTTGTATTTTGTATTTTATTAAACTTGTTTTCAATGAACATGTTGGCGCGCGTAACGTAAAGCGATACCAGCCCGGTAACAATGCCAAGGATGATATAAAAAGGTATATTGTTGAGTATGAAGGGGTTGCTCACATGAAATGTGAAGAGCACCGAGCTTCCCATGAGAAATGCTGAAATGGAAGCGCCGGTTACCGCAGCAATCAACAAAGGAATAAGCGATGCCATGGTAAGATCGAGCATCAGGACTTCCAACGCAAAAATGAGGGCAGCAATGGGTGCTTTAAAAATCCCCGCTATGGCCCCTGCAGCCCCGCACCCAATCATTAGGGTTATGGTGCGGTAATCCATCCGGAAAACACGTGCCAGGTTTGAACCTATGGATGCCCCCGTAAGCACAACAGGTGCCTCAAGTCCCACTGAACCACCAAACCCAACCGTTAAGGTGCTGGCAATGAAGGAGGAGTAATTATTGTGGGGTTTTAAATGGCTGTTGTTTTTTGATATGGAATACAATATCCGGCTAATGCCATGTGATATATTATCCTTGATTATATATTTTACAAACAATACAGTTAACCCCATTCCAATCAGCGGATAGGCCAGATAAAGCAGGTTGCCATCCTGGGCATCGAAACCCCGGGTTAAAAAATAATGGGTATAGTGTACGGCGTTTTTAAGCAGCACTGCAGCCAGTCCACTGATGAGGCCCACCACCAGGCTGAGGATGAGTACAAAATTGCGATGGCTGATGTTGCGTACCCGCCATTTGTGTATTCTGATTAATAAACCGTTTATTGTCATGAAAGGCAAACCTACTCCAATTTATGATAACTCCCTAAAACATATTTCAATTAAACGCAAAAATAGGAAAAAAAACAGGGAATAGGGAATAGGGGGTAAAGTTTGTTGTTTAGGGTTTAGAGTTTAGTGTTTAGTGTCTATTGTTTAGGGTATAGTGTTTAGTGTTTAGTGTTTAGGGTTTAGTGTTTAGGGTTTAGGGTTTAGGGTTTAGGGTATAGTGTTTAGGGTTTAGGGTTTAGGGTTTAGGGTTTAGGGTTTAGAAATTTTATGCTACCCTTCAATCCCATACAACCTCATCTTATTATACAGGGTTTTACGGTCGATGTT
>SWCC01007633.1_pt1 | contig 11148 bp, 7 predicted proteins | sample 4692971 | NCBI WGS metagenome assembly SWCC01 (sample SAMN10267277, study PRJNA491770) | bioreactor metagenome | isolation source: DHS bioreactor inoculated with subseafloor sediment | place: Japan: off Shimokita Peninsula | collected 2006-08 | reverse complement strand
TAGCTAATATATTTTTATTAATCGTTGGACTGATATTTTTAGGAAAAGCTTTTTTCTTAAAAACAGTCTATGCAACATTATTATCACCAGCAATCATTTTTATCCTAGAAAGAACCGTACCTGCGGATTTCTTTATGAAATTCATGCATGAAAGTCCTTATATGGTATCAGCCTTATTTGGTGCTTTATTTGTAGGTGTTGGGCTCGGTATGGTCATTAGAAATAATGCAACAACAGGTGGGATTGATATCATTCAAAACATGATGCATAAGTTTTTACATATCCCCTTTGCTTGGGCACTATATATCATTGATGGAACGATTATTACGATTGCATTATTTGTTGATTTTCAAGCAGGACTATACGCATTTGGCGCAATGCTTTTAAGTGGTATTATCATTGACAGAATGTCATTAGAAGGTATTGCAGGATATACGGTATTCATATTAACGGATAAAACCAAAGATATGCAAAACAAGATCTATGAAAAACTAGATCGAGGGATTACAAAAATTAAAGTGATTGGTGGTTATTCTAATTTAGAAAAAGAAATGATTGTTTGTACCATCGATAGATTACAGCTTTATACATTTAGACTAATTATTAAAGAGATAGATCCACAAGCATTTACGTTTGTAACAAGAACACACGAAGCCACTGGTTATGGGTTCAGTAAGGGGAGTCAAACATGGGAACAAAAAGAATAGGTTGGATATTTTTATTAGGTGTATTATTAGCATTTTTTGCAGGATTTCAAGTTCAAACGTTTTTTGTAGATAATGAACCTGAACCGTTTGTAGATGTTTATACAGAAATTACTGAAGCACTTGATCGATATTATTTATATGATTTAAGTGATGAAGAAAAAGATGCGGCTTTTATCGCGCAATTAGAAGCAATCGTCAGATCATATGCTGAATCTAACGATGATCCATATACAAGATTATCAGCTCAACCTGTCAATCTTGCTCCAACAAATGCTGAAAGCTATGTTGGTGTCGGCATTACTATTGAACAATTAGATGCTAAATTAAGAGTTTTAGAAGTGATATATGGTGGACCGGCTTATCAAAAACTATATCCAAATGATATGATTGTTGGGATCATGCAAAACAGTGAAAAACTTTATTTTGATACACTTGATCCAAATATATTACCTACCTCATATTTAGCAGGTAGTTTAGCTGAAACAAAAACATTGATTGTTGTTGATCCAGAAGGTGCTGAAAGATTAGTTGATATCACTTATGAAGAGATACCAACTCCTACAGCAAGTGCACAAACGATTAGCAGTGATATTGGATATATCAGAATCACTGAGTTCACTTCATACATCAAGGATGTTAGTGAAGGTACTGCTAAAGTATTTAATGATGAACTTAATGATTTAGAAAACAGTATCCTTTTAGATGAATCAGATACACTCATTATAGATTTAAGAAATAATCCTGGTGGCGCATTAACTGCGCTTCACGATGAAAATCAATCAGGATTAATTCCAGGGATAACACAACAACTGTTATTTAGAGATGTTGAAAGACCATTATTTTCAATGATTAATCAAGCAAATATAAAAACAGATTATTTTGGTGGATTAAGCCAACCAAAACCATATGATATTAAAGTTTTAGTCAATGAAAACTCAGCATCAGCATCAGAAGTTTTAGCTGCTGCATTAAGTGTTAATGGTGGCTATGATTTATATGGAAACTACACATATGGTAAAGATGTTTATCAAAACACAACACTACTTACAACTATTAATACCACAAGTTACTATTTAACTTATACAGAAGGTAATTGGGTTTATGATGGTGAGAAAAAAGTAGGAGAATATCCATTAGATGTTAACCTTGTAGAACAATCAGGATTTCATGCGATTGATTTCTTGTTTTATGAAGAAGAACTAGCACTTGATGATGTTAGCATATCATTAGTTGAGTTCCAACAATTCTTAAACGCATATTTCGAACTAGAAGGAGCTTCTAAAATAAGAGAAGATGGGTATTTTGATCAACTTACAGAAGATTACATTTCAATGTTTCAAGTTGAACAAAGTTTATCTGATACAAAAAAACTTGATTTAGAAACTGCACGACTTATGCATGATTTATTAAAAGTCTATCAAAATGATTTAACTGAAGATGTTCAATTACAAACTGTTTTAGGGATGATTTAGTATGAAAACAGTAACTGATGTTAAAAAATTAAAATCAGGATATAAAGTTACTTTTGATGAGAATGATATCAATCATATTGAGTTAGATATTTACTTTAAATATCATTTAAAACCAGGTGAAACTCTTGATGAAAAAACATATCAAAAGATGACAGATGAAAATCACAAACTGTACTATACCAATTTAGGTGTTTTAAGACTTAAGAAGATGCAAACCTATCATGAACTAAAAACATATTTGGATGAAAAAGGGGGCCCCAAACATATTTTAAATGAAGTGATGAAGTTATTTGTAGATCGAAGATATATCAATGATGTTGAGTATGTAAAAACATATATTGAACTTAAAAAATATCAAGAAGGACCCAATTTGATTGCCTCTAAATTTGAGCAAAAAGGTATATCGAAAGATATAGCTTTAACTTATATTTTAAAGATCAATCAAAGTGAGATCTTAAATGATTTAATCCCTAAGAAACTCAATAGTTTTAAACATAAAACGAAAAAACAGGCACTACAATCTACTAAAGTTTATTTCATGTCTAAAGGTTATGATCGAGAGATTATTGAACCAATCATCTTCAAACATGCCCATCAATATCAAGGTGATGATCAAGCACTTTTATCGAAAACATTTGATAAACTATACAATACCTATAAAGATAAGAAACAAGGGTATGAATTAAAGACATTACTGAAACAAAAATTATATCAAAAAGGCTTTAGTTTTGAGGATATCGAAAACATTTTTATAGATAAAGACGTTCTATCATGATAAAATCATGGTAGAACTTTTTTTATGAGAGGTGTGTATGATATGATTTTATGGAAAAATGGAATTTTGCATACATTAGAAAATGAACAGGATGTTCATTATCAAATGGCTACTGATCAAGGACATATCATTGGCTTTGATGAAGAAATAGAAAATCTAACATATGAAAAAGTAGTTGATTTAGAAGGGCATCATTTATATCCAGGATTTGTTGATGCACATCTACACATTGTTGGTTATGGTCAAAAACTATCAAAAAAAGATTTATCATCAATGAGACAAAAAGATGATATTTTAGCATTCATTAAAACCCATGTAGGACAAGGATTCACTTTTTATGAAGGGTATTTTGATCAAGGTATAACAAAAGATGAACTTGATCAAATCTCAAACGAAAAACCAATTATATTAAAACATAATGATTACCATTCATTAACGGTCAATAGTGTCGTCTTAAAACATGTAAACTTAACTTCTGATTCTGGATTTTTAACAGAAGAAGATGCACAAAAAGTCAATAAAACCTATGAAGTTTATGATCATGAACACATTAAAAAAATGATTAAGCATTCGATTTCATCACTTCAATCTTTTGGAGTTACAGGTGGTCATTCAGATGATTTATATTATTTTAATGGCTATCATGATACGTTAACGGCATTTTTAGAAGTTTTAAAAGAAAAACCGTTTAGAACACATCTACTCATGCACCATAAGATCATTGAAGACTATAAGGCTTCTAAGCATCCATTTTTAGATCAAAACAAATATCTTCAACTCGGTGCAGTTAAAATCTTTTACGATGGCACATTTTCATCAAAGACGGCTTTGTTAAAAGAGCATTATAAAGGTTTATCCCATCAAGGTATTCGTATATTTGAAAAAGATGAACTGATTGAGTTGGTTAAAAAAATCAGATCATATGAGCTACCTTTAGCCATTCATGTGATTGGTGATTTAGGGTTAAAAGAGGTTGTTGAACTTCTTAAAGCTTATCCTCCAAAAAAAGGATTACATGACCGTATCATTCATGCGTCTTTAGCTGATCTAAAAACTATAGAAATGATGGAAGATATGCCAATCATTTTAGATGTACAGCCACAGTTTATTTCTAGTGATTTACCACATATTTTATCACTATTTTCAAAAGAGCCAGCATTCATTTATCCATTTAAGACTTATATGAAACACAATCTGATTTTATGTGGTTCAAGTGATGCACCTGTTGAAATACCTAATCCATTATTTGGTATGCATCAACTAGTTTTTAGAAAAAAAGATGGTGTGGTTTATCAACAAGAAGAATGCATATCAAGATTTAACGCATTAAAGCTTTATACGACATATGCAAATGTACCAACGTATAAAACCAATAGAGGTCTCTTAAAAAAAGGATTTATCGCAGATTTTACGGTATTAAGTGAAGATGTTTTAACCATGGATGAATCATCATTTTTCAAAGATTTAGTGAAAATGACGATTATTGATGAACAGATTGTGCATCACGCTTGAGAAACGATAGATATACTGTTAAAATATGCTTGTTAAGGGGTTGAAATTATGAAATTAGAATTTTGGTTAGACTATCTGTGTCCCAAGTGTTATTTACAGCATCAAACGATTGAATATTTAATCAAGCATTATGATATTCATGATTTAGAAATCATTTATCGTAGCTATGAAATGGTGATGGCTGATGAGTTTGATTCAAATACAACATATGTAGATTTTATTGCAGAATATAAGCATATGTGTAAAGATGAAGCGAAGACATTTCTAGATAAAAATCATATAGATATAAGTTTATTTAAAATTCACGATGTGCATCGTATGGCACACTTAGCTAAAAAACATAAACGATCAAGAATCTATAACCAATTGGTTTTTAAAGCAATCTATGAAGATCATCTAGATTTAAGCGAACAAGACATCTTAAAATCGATTAGTTTAGAAGCAGGATTAAAAGAAAAAGATATCGATGAAGTCTTATCATCAAATCTTTATGATTCTCAAGTTATTTCTAATCGTGAAAATGCACAGTTAAAAGGTATCTATGAACTTCCATTTTTAAGAATTAACGGTGAGATAAAACTTAAAGGATTACAAAGCGAACATGACTTGATTAATGCCCTTAATCAATCCTTTATTTCTGTTGGTCAAACAGAGTTTTGTGAAGGCGAAAACTGTGTTCGAAAGAAGAGAAATCCTAACCGTAACTAAAAATATTAAGAAATAAGTCCAATTACTGGATTTTTTTCTTTTTTTGGGCATAATTTGCCATTTATATAGCAATTTTCTAACTTATATGATATAGTTAGTAAGGTTAAAAAGAATTGAGGAAAAAAATGAATAAATTATTTAACGAATTACCAATTTTAAATGAAACAAAAGAAGCGATCAAAGCGCTAGGGTTAGTTGAAACGACAGACATTCAACATCATACAATCAATCATCTATTAGAGAAAAAAGATTTAATCGGACAAGCTCAAACAGGAACAGGGAAAACATTCGCGTTTGCGATTCCTATGCTTGAACACATCAATCCGAATTCAAATGTGATTCAAGGATTAGTGATCTGTCCAACAAGAGAGTTAACTTTACAAGTTTATAAAGAATTTATAAAGCTTGTCAAATTTAATAAAAACATCAGAGTGACATCTATTTATGGTGGAGAGTCTTATCAAAAACAATTTAAGGCACTACAAAACCATCCACATATTGTTGTAGCAACTCCAGGTAGAGCAATTGATCACTTAGAAAGAAAAACCATGGACTTATCTCATCTTGAGATGCTTGTCATGGATGAAGCTGATGAAATGCTTAAAATGGGATTTCAAGAAGATCTTGAAAAACTATTAAAAGACACACCACAAGAAAGACAAACTGCTTTATTTTCAGCAACTATGCCTGATTTTATTAAAAAAGTTGCGCAAAAGTATCAAAGAAATCCTGAAATAGTTGTGATTAAGACAAAGACATTAACTGTAGATAAAATTGATCAGTTCTATTACATGATTAAAAAATCAGATCGTGATCAATTATTGTTAAGAGTTTTAGATTATTTCCATCCAACATCAGCAATCATCTTTGCGAATACTAAAAAGGATGTAGACCATGTTGCAGCATACTTACAAAAATATAATTATGAAGCAGATGCACTTCATGGAGATTTAAAACAAAATCAAAGAGATTATGTGATGAACAAGTTTAGATCACGTAAACTGACATTGTTGGTTGCAACCGATGTCGCAGCACGTGGACTTGATGTCTCACATGTTGATATCGTCATCAACTATGAATTACCATTTGAAGATGAAGTTTATGTACACCGTATTGGTCGTACAGGTAGAGCCGGTGAATCTGGAACTTCAATCTCATTTGTTTACCCTTCAATGAGAGGTAAGCTCATGCTTATTGAAAAATTCATTAAGAGTAAAATGCAAGAGTTAGAGATTCCAACGATCTTAGAAATCACTCAAAAGCAAGATGATAAATTATTTAATGACATTAAACATTACATTGATGTTAAAGAAAAAAATTATACAGAGCTTATTGACCGATTGGTTAAACAAGGATATGATGTTGATGATATCATCTCAGCACTTATTGAAAAATTATCTGTTAAGATTAAACCTTATGAAGATATTTCAAAACCAAGAACTAGACAAGAGTCATTTAGTCAAAAATCTTCAAGAGGAGATAGACAAGGCAGAAGAAGTGATCGCTCTGGAAGAAGTAATGATCGTTCTGGAAAAAGCAATGATCGTTCAAATAGTTCAAGAAATAGTGGACCATCAAATCTCATTTTAGTCGATATGAATATCGGTAAGCAAGATGGATTAAGAGCACCACATATGCTTGATTATTTTAAGAAAAATGCAGACATGTATCCGAAAAATATTGGAGACATCAATATCTATGATAATCATACAACTTTTGAAATCAACGCAAAAGCTGTAAAAAGGCTTGACCAACTCGACAACAAAATATTTAAAGGACGTCAATTAAAGTTTAAGATAACTAAGAAATAAATGTCCAAAACATAGAAAATATGAAGATTTCATGATACAATAAGTATGGAAATTCATATTTTTTTATTTATACCAAAGGAGGATTTACATGGCACATCTTTTTGACCGCATGCATGAAAACTTTTTTAGTGTGCTTTCCTCTCCAAATAGAAATACATACATCGATTGTATATTCATTATTTATAACGCGATTGATACGATTGAAGATGCTTTTCAGGGGGATAGAGATTACATCGTTTCAAAGTTAGTTGATTATTTTGATGATCAACAGATTGACGATTTTGAAGATATGGAAGAAGACGAACAATCAAACACATCTAGACAAAAGGCACTGCATGTTGTCAATGTCTTAAAGAAGAATGGATGGATTGGTGAAGAAGAACTTGGTGACTATAAAACGTCATTAAACTTATTCGATTATTCCATTCAAGTGATTGATGTATTATATCGTATAAAGAATAATCAACAAAACGAATATACTGGTGAAATTTATACAGTGTATTCTCTTTTATCTAATTTTTCTATTGAAGAAGGTATTGGTGTTTTAGAGCAAGCATATTTAAAAACGAATGATATCATCAGGAAACTTAAAGCACTAAAAGCTAATATTTATAGATATTATTACGACATTACAAAAAAACATTCAAGAAAAGATTTACCTGAGTTACTAGAAAAGCTTTTAGTTGAATATAAGCAAAACTTTTTTGATTCCTCATATTATAATTTAAAAACAACAGATAGTTTATCAAGATATAAAAGAGGGATATTAGAATCGATTAATCGTATCCAAAACGATGCAGATTTAATGGATGATTTAGCTAAAAATGTGATTCGTTTAAAACGTATTGAAGATTATAACGAAGCTTTTTTATATATCGAAGATAGATTACGATTTGTTTCTGATAGCTTTACAGCATTAGAACACTTAATTCTAGCGATTGACAGAAAAAATGAACAATATATTACTGCAGCAGCTTCTAAGATTTTATTCTTTACAAATCAATCAGATGATATTGAAGGGATTTTTAATCGTTTATTTAGAATTGTATTGAATCAAAAAGATATCGATTTGAATCAGCTATTTAATATCGCTCAAATTAGAAACCTTGATACGGATTCTTTATATAATCCGAGACGAGCAAGAATTAAAGCTGAACCAGAAGAAATCACTTTTGATGATAGCTTAATCACCGAAGACTATCGTAAAGAAAAAATTAAAGCGTTACTTAAGAACAATATTTATGGCAAAAAAGAAATTGATGCTTATGTGAAATCACTACTTAAAGATCAAAAAGAGATTGAAGCTAAAGACATTATACTTGAAACTCAAGAGGATTACGTTAAATTAATATTGATATTTCTATATTCGAAATCAGTGGGTATGCATTATGATGTCATCTTGCTAAAGGATAAATGCAAAAATAACTTCGTTACTTTCCAAAATTTTATAATTAAGGGAGCTTAAGATGAATAAAACAGCAGCTATAAAACAATTAAATGATCACTACTTAAACTTAAAAGAAGGCGAAAAAAGTAATGCATCAAGAATCATTAATAAATTACTTCAAGTAAACTTTATTACCAAAAGAAAGCCTGGAGACGCAAACGATTACAGATTTATCTTAGCTTTTAAAGAAGTTTTTGAAGCATTTTTTACACTTGCAGATTTTACTTTAAATATTCATCGTGATGATGAAGTGGTTTACATATCAAATGATCAGTTATTTAATCACATGAGACTTAGAAAAACAGAAAGTATCATGTTGCTCATTCTTAGAATTTTATATCAAAGAAAAAAAGATTATGTGACATTAGATGATGATGTTGAAATCTTTTTGCACGAAATTCATAGCGAACTCACAAGAATCGGTTATTTAGATCATAAGAGAATCACAAAGGATAGGCTTAAACCCGCTTTAGTATTTCTTAGAAACTATAACATGATTGATTATATCGATCGTGGATTAAATGATGATGCAAGAATCAAAATCTATCCAACAATTTTATATGTAACTAATTTGGATTCCATTAAGGAAGTTGTCGATAGACTTGATGAATATACGGAAGGGGAAACATCTGATTATGAAGAAATTGACGAAGATTAAGTTAATTAATTGGCATTTATTTTCGAATCAAACGATTGAAATCAAAGATAATGCGCTCATATCAGGTGAAAACGGATCCGGGAAATCGACATTACTTGATGCGATGCAGTACTTATTAGTAGGCGGAAGAAGCGGTGCGAAATTTAATATAGCAGCAACCGACGATGCTAGACGTACACTTGATGGCTATATTAAAGGTCGTATAGGTGCTGAAAATAAAGAATACCTAAGAACAGGAGATGTGATTACACATCTTGCATTAGAGTATTTTGATCAGCAAAGTAAACAATACGCAACAATGGGTGTAATTTTGGAATTACCAAAATCAGGAAATTTAAAAGAAAGATTTTATTTACTAGAGAATATATCGATTCATGACTCGTTATTCTTAGATAAGAAATATCCAAGAGATTATAAGTCAATGAAAGCATACTTGAAGTCTTTAGATATTGAGTTTTCTCCATTTGACTCACAAAGAAAATATAAAGAAGCACTTGCTAGATTTTTTGGTATGGATGCGAATAAATATGCGAAAATTTTACCAAAAGCACTTGCTTTTCGTTCAATTGATTTACAACAATTTGTTTTTGAGTTTTTATTAGATGATGATCCGATTGATATTCAATCACTTAAAAACAATGTTGCCCAACTTAAAAAGATTGAGCAACAAATCAAAAATGATCGCGAAAAACTAAACAAACTTGATCAAATCGCCCAAAAAGGTGAAGAAATCGAGCAAAACTTAAGACAAAAAGATATCAATGAAATCATTGATCAACTGAATTGGGTCGAAAAAAGAGAAGCATTTTTGAAAGATAACGAAAATAAACTTGTTAACATCAATAAGCAACTTGATTACTTAAGAGATGCGAAAGCGCAAATAGATGATCAAATCGAAGAAAACGATGCTTCTATTTTGAATCTTGAAAAAGCGAAAAGTGATAATGATATCTCTAGAACCCTTGCTTCATATCAAGAGGCTTTAAATAAAAAGGCACAAGATTATGAAAAGCAAAAAGAAATTGTTTTAGAAGTTAGACAAGCACTCAGTAAAGAGTTTAATGTCATGAAAGAATTAGCATCAATGATGCCTAATGAAACTATGAAACAGTTTGTCACTTATTATCAGCAATATATGGACCAATTAGATACTGAAGAGTTAAATCATCATTTATCTAACATGGAACAAGAGGTTAAATCTTTACTTCAAGCTTATAGTTTAGAAAAAGATCGTCTTGAAAAAGACAAACAAGCTTTATCTGAAGAAATGAATCAGTCTAAAGCTAAGTTAAATAGTCTTAAAAGACATGTTAAAACATATCCATATTATGTTCAAAAACTGATTGATGCACTTAATAGTGAGTTATCACATTATTATCAAAAAGAAGTTTCTGTGCAACCTTTATGTGAAATGATAGAAGTTGCTGATGAAACGTGGAGAAATGCACTTGAAGGATATTTGGGTGGGCAAAGATTTAATATCATCGTTGATCCAAGATACTTTAATGATGCTCTTGAAATCTATGATCGTATAAAATTCGAACAAAAAATATATGGCGTTGGATTAGTAAACACACAAAAAATTCAAAGTTTTGATCAAATTACACCTGGGTCACTTGCAGAAAAAATCTCTACAGAGCATACATACGCAAGATATTACGTGAACATGCTATTAAATGGAACGATGTGTGTTGATCATGTGCAAGATTTAAAAAACCATCAACGTGCGATTACAGCATCATGTATGACATATAGTAGTTTTACTGCTAGACAGATCAATCCAAGAAGTTATGAAGTACCATTTATTGGACAAAGTGCAACTAAGATCCAAACCAAACAGGAAGAAGCTATTCTTTCTGGACTAGAAGAACGCATGCATATACTTTATGATTTATCAGATAAAAACACACAAATTGTAAGACTACTTAATCAATCAAGAAGTTCTGAACTTTTACATCAAGGCCAAATTCGATTCTTAGATCTTATTAAACTCACAAGAAAAGAATACACACAAATCGAAGATCAAATTCAAGCACTTGGTAAGAGTAAAACATTACA
>SWCC01018120.1_pt1 | contig 11149 bp, 10 predicted proteins | sample 4692971 | NCBI WGS metagenome assembly SWCC01 (sample SAMN10267277, study PRJNA491770) | bioreactor metagenome | isolation source: DHS bioreactor inoculated with subseafloor sediment | place: Japan: off Shimokita Peninsula | collected 2006-08 | reverse complement strand
GTGACCATTGTCGTTCCCGATACAATGCCCTCAGGGTCCCCTATCGAATCAATCTCTACCACATGATCCACAAGAGTCTCATCGATACTGACAGGTCCATTCGGATAGGCTACCAGATTGTCTGTTACGACAATCACCTTGTCCGCCATAAGAGCGTCGGCCATTGCGTATCCCAAAGACCCACACGCCGAAGGCCCATCGACCCCGTTCAGGTTTCCCATTGCGTCACATGACGGGGCTGCGATGAAGGCAACGTCTATTTTCAGGCTTCCCTCCAAAATGGCTCGCGGCCTACCGCCATGAGTTCTAAACATTACAGGTTTTTCAAGCATACCACTCGTCACTGCTTCAGCTAATGAGCCTGACATATAGTTGCAATCAAGCGCAGTCACTACACCGGTTTTGATATGACGAACCATCTTACCGTGAACCGGAAAGAAAGCACTGGCTGCGACTCGGATGTCCGAAATACCCAAGTCGGCGATTTCATCCATCACCATGTTCAATACAAAGTCGCCGTTTCTCAAATGATGATGAAAGGAAACCGTCATTCCGTTTCTCAGTCCTGCGGCTTGAATTGCCGATTTCAATGATGCCTTTATTTTATTCATATCGGAAATCCTCCTTTATACCAGCCGCTCTGAGCACTTTGAGCGCCCTAAGCACTATTGGCTTGTCAATCATTTTTCCATCCATAGAAGCCACTCCCTTCCCGGCTTTTCCCGCTTCCTTGACCGTATCTATCACACGGCTCGCATAGCGGATTTCTTCATCCTTGGGAGAGAAAATTTCCTTGATAAATCCGCAATGACGTGGCGATATTGCTGCCTTGCCGTCAAATCCCAAGGCTTTGGCGAAAAGAGTATCCTTCTTCAGCCCCTCCATATCCTCGACATCCGTGAACGGAGTGTCTATCGCCTCAACTCCGGCAGCCACTGCGCCATTTACGATTCTTCCCCTGGCCCACAGTATTTCCGCACCTTCCTTCGTCCTCACCGCTCCGATATCGGCGGTATAGTCCTCGGCGCCGAAAAAAATACCGCGTATCCGAGCAGATGATGCGGCTATTTCATAGACATTTTCAACTCCTAATGCCGATTCAACCAAAGGTATAAGAAATATGTCCCTTGCTTCCGGTATAGAATCTAGAATATCTGAAACATTCTTAATATCGTAGCCATGCTCAGCTTTAGGTATGACCAATCCGTCAATTCCCGCTACCGCCATGGTTCTTAGATCCGCCTCCCAATGGGGAGTATCCATGGCATTTATTCTGACAGATGTCTCGCAGCCTTCGTATTCTATATTTTCAAGCGCCTTCCCTAGCAACTTCCTGGCGGCGTCCTTTTGGTCTCCGGATACGGCATCCTCAAGATCGAAAATCACAGTGTCCGCTCCGAGTATCCCCGCATTCTGCACCATGGCCGGATTGTTTCCCGGCACGAAAAGCAAATTCGTTCCCATTGCTAAATCCCCCTCTCAAAACGTTCAATTGCTGTTTCAATGCGAGCCCTTATTGCATAATCCAATGCTCCCCTATCCTGAACCAGCATTCGCACATCGCTTAATTTCTTTTGCTGAGCTATCTCATTGGCAATCTCGAAAATCTTGTCCCCGTATTGCTTTTCAACTATGCTGCTCATAACGATTTCCAGTCCTTCTCCTGCTTCCTTCTCTTCTATAACAACCAGCAAATCGCTTGATTCTAGGCTTCCTGCACTTGCCCGTCTCTTTTCCATGTCATACCCTCCTAATGTCGCGACGGAATCCGTCTAATTTTTTCTATTACCGCCTTACCTCTTTCGGATGATACATAGTTCCATGTCGTTTGCGGAACCATGCTCCTTGCAGTTTCCATGTCTCCGGTTCTCAACGCCTCTCTTACACCGCTCGCGCTGACGATTTTCCCGCCAATTTGCAAACGTTCCAAAACAGACAGTTCTATATTGTACATGCCGAGTATATTACCAAGAGCCTTGTTGTAGGTCTCTGTCACCTGGCAATGCGGTTCTCGCCCAACCCAACGCTTCCCAATGCTTAGAGCCGGGGCGATATGCACAGCGAAGATTTCTGCATCGAGCTCAGTTTGAACCCTCAATAAATCCTTTTCATGGGTGAAATATGATGGAAATGTCGCAGGCGATATGATGTATGGGCCGCTTGGCATAACCATTACATTACTAAGATCTTTCACCCCATCTCTCACCATTGATATTCTATCCGTGAAAGAAAAGATTGATTTGTCTGCCTCCAACACGAAAACATATACCGCTTCCGACTCATGGCTGGCACATTCAATTAGATAGCGGTGTCCTTTTGTAAACGGATTGCAATTCATTACAATCGCAGAAACGTTTTCGGCTCCGCTTTTTCTGGATTCCGCAAGCTTGCTTTTGTATTTGCCAACTCCGCCTGCGCCCCATTCAAGCAATACCGCTTCCGCATAAATCCCGCCTACTTTGCGAAATCCCATACCTGTAAATATTTCGATATTGCCCGGTTTTGTGAATACGAAGATATGTAGATGACCTCTCAAAACCATTTCCCGGATAAGTTCATCCAGAAGTTTCACCATGTAACCTTCTCCCCGGATTTCATCGGAAACAGCGACCTGCTTAACAACATTGCCCGAAAACGATGCCGTAGCTACAATCATTTCGCCTCTTTCCATAACCAGCGTATGCTCCGTATCCTTATCGAATCCCAATCCGAAGGATTCCTCAAGAAACGAAATCACACGTTTCCGTTCGTCCTCGTCACAACTATCGATGTGCCTTATGTTGTAAGACATCTTCCGTCACCCTTCCATGTTGAGTTCAATATACTATGTTCATATGGCCGCCCATATGCCATTAATCCGTAATAGCCAAAGGATGCGAACTAGCCGCGTCCTTTGGCATAATATGGATGAACACTAAAATATCTGTCCCTTTTTAGTTCTTTTTTGAAGCTTTTTTGTGTTGATTTATCCGAATATTTTAAGCAAGGTGGTTGCAAGGATTATGATGAATGCTCCTCCAAGTCTGGATGAAATCTGTGCAAAAGGCATGAGTTCCATCCTCTTCGAGGCCGAAAGAACTGCCACGTCTCCGGTACCGCCCATGTTAGCCATGCATAGTCCAGCTGTGATGGCAGACTCTATGGGATAGAATCCCATGAAATACCCTACTACTCCAGATCCGATTACCGCACCGACAATTGCAACTGCGACAAGAATGATGTACTGAATAGTAAACGCCGACAATACTGCTGCAAGATCCGTGTATGCCGCGCCTATTCCAATAAGAAGTGCAGGTGTGAGGTTGTCCATAATGAATCTGAAGAACTGGTTAGCTCCAACTTCGTAGCGCTTGGGAAGTATGTCCAACGCCTTGAATATCGCTACCGAAACAATCATAAGCGCATAGTAGTGAATCGGAATAAATTTGCCAAGTATCTTTCCCCATACGAAGAAAGTCGTTGCCAAAGCCATACCAACTCCCATGAGTTTGATATCTATTTTGTAATTTGTTTCCGTGGGCTTGAAATCGTCGTCCTTAACCCTCATAAGCTCGCCGTTACCAGTTAGAGAAGGCTTTGCTTTACCCAACTTGTCCAGGAGACCGGCCACAACAATAGCCATCGCGTTGCCCATTGCAAGCGCGGGAATCATAACCGAAAGCATTTCCTTTGGATCCACAGCGAAGAACTCTCCAAACATTTCAGAAAGTGGAACCGCTCCGGCTCCCATTCCGCCGCCCATGATGGGAACGGCGATATAAAGTATTGCTTGCTTCATTCCGTAACCCATGAGGCCGCCAACAAGGCCCGTCAGGCCGAGTGCTACAGCGACACCACCCAAAATAGCGGGAAGATATCGGACTGAAGCCTTAATGAGAAGCTTTCTGTCCATTCCGAGTATGCTTCCAGTAATAAGGGCCGCAATGTAGAAACTTAGGAACCCGCCGCCCTTTGTAAATCCAACGACGATTTCTGTAACATTAGCAGGGATGATCCCGTAAGTAAATAGAGCCGCACTTCCGAAAATGACAACGATAGGACCGCCTCCGAAGTAATCCTTGATGATAGGCGTCTTATTTCCGATTTGATCCAGAATGGCTCCGAGAACCATCATGAAAGGTATTGCTCCTACAAGTCCTCCTGGAAGAACCCCCATGTAAACCGCAGCAAATATAATAGCCGCGCATACACCGAAAACAGGTAGGGACATGCCCATGATTTTGTAGCCTTTTTCTTCTTCAAGATTACTTTCAAGCTTTAACGACGTAGCCATAAAAAAAACCTCCTAGTATTATTTGTATAATTGCTTTATATTCTGCTAACACCGCTTTTGACAGCAGCGTCTGCAACCGCTTTAGATACCCTTTCGACTATGCGTTCATCGAAGGGATTTGGAATGATGTATTCCGGAGACAGCTCGGATTCGTCTATGATTGAAGCAATCGCGATTGATGCGGCAATCTTCATTTCCTCATTGATGTCCGAAGCCCTTACGTCCAGCGTACCCCTGAAAATTCCTGGAAAAGCCAAAACATTGTTTAATTGGTTCGGGAAATCGCTTCTGCCTGTTCCGACAATGAATGCGCCAGCTTTCTTTGCCAGATCCGGCATTATTTCCGGCTCCGGATTCGCCATAGGGAAGACAAGAGACTTTTCGCTCATCGATGCCACCATTTCCTCGGAAACGACTTTTGCGGCCGAAACTCCAATGAAAACATCGCTTCCTTTCATAACATCCGCCAATGAACCTATAATCCCTTCCGGATTTGTAAGATTCGCTATTTCTTCTTTGCTAAAATCATTTTCCGGAGCGCCGGGGTGGAGTATGCCCCGCCTGTCGCAAACTTTAATGTCAGTCGCGCCCAAGGCAATAAGCATCTTGGCAATTGCGCTTCCCGCGCTTCCCGCGCCGTTTATTACTATTTTTACATCTTCTATTCTCTTGCCGGCCAATTTCAGTGCATTGATCATTCCTGCAATGACAACAACAGCAGTGCCATGCTGGTCATCGTGAAAAACCGGTATGTCGAGTTCAGCCTTGAGTCGTCGCTCGATCTCAACGCATCTGGGTGCCGAAATGTCCTCTAGATTGATTCCTCCGAAAGTCGGAGCAATGCGCTTTACTGTTTCAACTATCTCGTCTACATCCTTTGTATCCAGGCAGATGGGAAATGCATCCACATCCCCAAATTCCTTAAATAGAACGGCTTTGCCTTCCATTACAGGCATTGCGGCTTCCGGCCCTATGTCCCCCAGTCCAAGCACCGCGGTCCCGTCGGTTACAATCGCCACAAGATTCCCCTTGGCCGTGTACTTATACACCAAGTCTTTGTCTTTGTTGATTCTCCTGCAAGGTTCTGCGACCCCTGGTGTATAGGCTGTACTCAAGTCGTCTTTGTTGGCTACAGGCACTTTTGATGAAACAGAAATCTTTCCTTTATTTTCCTCATGCATTTTCAGACTCATTTCCGAGTAATTCATATTTTTTCCTAGCCCCCTATAATTGGATTCATTGACTTCGCCTCTTATGTCCTCATATTAAACCCCAAATGATGCGACAGGCGCCTTACTCACTTAAGAAAGATGTTTTGTTAATAAAAATCATTTTGTTATTTTTTTCTCGAACAATAAAAAAAGAACCGGACCCGAAGGTCCGATTCTCTCAACATATTCATATCCATTTTCATCCTTTGGTTCATAAAGACCATGCCGTACACGCTTCACTCTTTGATAAGCCTGTACACATAGCTGGGCCTGCCCACGTTTCCATATTCCACCTCGAACTCGATGGCTCCTATGGACTCCAGATACTCCAGATAACGCCTTGCTGTCACGCGGCTTATTCCCGCTTTTTCCGCAATCTCATCGACATTCAAAAATGTTTCATTGTTTTCCTGAAGCTTTTTTCTTATCCGCTCCAGTGTCTTTGCATGCAAACCCTTCGGCAAACTTTTTTTGCGCATTACGTCGCTTGTTCTGCCTTTTGTCAACCGGTCTATGTCCTCTTGGCTCACAGAACCCTCTTCATTGAAAAACTTATAGCGATTCCTATACTTCTCGAGTGCATCCTTCAAGCGCTCGAATTTAAAGGGTTTTATCAGGTAATCCACAGCTCCAAGCTTCAGAGCCTTGTCGATGACTTCAAGCTCCTTTGCCGCGGTCACCAGTATCACGTCCACCTGAAGAAAACGCTTGCGTATTTCTTCCAAAAGCTCCAGACCGTTAATCTTCGGCATGTAGATATCGAGAATCACCAAGTCAATAGCCTCCTGCCGCAGAATTTTCAAGGCTGCTTCCCCGTCGCCAACGTTTTTTACGACTGTGAAACCTCCGACAGAATCGATATACCGTTGATTGAGATAGGCCACCATCGGATCGTCTTCCACAACCAGTACTTTAATCATAGTCTACCTCCTTCGGAATGGTAACACGAAACAAAGTCCCCACGCCGGGATCTGAATCCACAATTATTTCCCCGCCTAATTCGCTGACTGTCTTTCTGACGATGAAAAGCCCTTCACCGCCGCTTCCTTCTTTTGTCGTGTAGCCCTTCTCAAAGATTTTGTTCAAAGCATCTTTCTTGATTCCAACGCCCCTATCTTCGATTTCCATGAAAATGGATACGTCATTCTCAAAAACATAGAGCTTCACGACCCTGTTCTCCTCGGTGTCCCGCATTGCGAAAAAAGCGTTTTCCAAAATATTACCCAATATTTTAACTATGGAACTACTTTTTATGCGGCCGTGATACCTCTCCAGACGGCTCCTCTCGTCAATTTGAACAATTACGCCCAATTCACCCGCGCGGCTTATCTTTCCAAGGACCAAGCCCGCTACAGTGGGATCCTGAATTCTCTTGACAACCCCGGCTGTCAACGTCTGCTGGTTCCTTGTAATTCCCATAATATATTTTTCAGCTTCTTCGTAATCCTTGATTTGAATCAGACCCAGAACCACATGAAGCTTGTTCATGAATTCATGAGTGTTCGCCCGAAGCGCCTCTACAATCTGATTGACCCCGGTAAGTTCCTCCGCAAGCTTAAGTACCTCAGTCTTGTCCCGAAAAGTCGCCAAAGCTCCAAGAATCCTTCCATCCCTTATGATAGGTACCCTGTTTGTCAATATGATATTTTCGCCGATAACCTGCTCTGTATCATACTCCGCCTTTCCCGTCCTAAGAACCACCGGCAAACGGCTCGTCGGAAATACCGATTCCACATTCCGTCCAATAATTGCCGAAGCATCTTTTTGATTGCTTCCTATAATATTGACAGCCGAGTCATTGACCAGTGTCACATTCCCCTCGGCATCCACCGAAATAATCCCTTCATGCATTGCATCCAGCATACCGGCCTTTTCAGTATAAAGCTTGGCAATCTCTTCAGGCTCCAAGCCCAAAAGCGACTTTTTTATATTGCCCGCCAATAAAAACGCACCTGCGCTTCCTATAAAAACAGTTAGTAAAACCAGAAAAACAATCGTCCTGAATGCATCGCGCTTAGCATAATCTATGCTTTTCGTGAGTGTTCCTACGGCAATGAACCCAACCTGCTCTCCATCGTAATATATTGGAGCAAAGGCTCTTATAGACCTTCCAAGTGTTCCCACGCTCTCCGATATATACGATTCACCGGTCTTGATTACTTGCGCTTCATCTCCGCCGACAAATTTCTTTCCAATACGCTCCTCCACGGGGTGGGAATACCTAATGCCGTCCATATCCGCCACTACAATGAACTCAATATCATTGACAGCATCAAGATACTTTGAAACTTCATTCTGTATTTCTCCATAAACATCCTTTTGCGAAAGAGCAAAGGCAATATCCTCCGAGTTGGACACTAGGGCCGCGATGTTCCGTATATTTTCCTCCACGCGCACCTGGACGTTGTCATTGGTCCATGTGGTTGCAAACGATGCCAAGATTGCTATTGAAACCAATACTATTATGACAACAAGCATCATTATCTTAGTTTCAATCTTTAAAACCCGTTTACTCATCCAATCACCCTTTTCATTTAAACCAATAGGAACATGCCTCTTAAAGTTCTCTTTTTCATGTTTCATATTACACAACTTTTACTTTTCAATGATTATACCACAAAGGCATATCCGACTGAATTGGCCGGCAATAATTTTCGTTTTCCTTTGCCATTATTCTATATATACCTCAATACCAACGCGATTATTGATGTCACTATAATCGCACTTAACATTTTTTATCTCTATCCAAAATAATCGTGTTATTCCGGTTTTATTCTCATAATAAAATCCCCCCAATTGTTTGGAGGGATTGGCCTTGCTATTTGCTTTCATTATCTTAAATGTATTGCATCTAAGCCTTTTAAAAATCCCTTGGCCAATGCATCACTGCACTTTTTATAATGCTTATGTCCTTCTTTTCTAAACAAGGGACTTAATTCTCCCTTTGTTACATTAACACCAGCCGCTTGAAATATATCTATCATATCATCAGCTGTTAACGATAATGCGATTTTCAATTTTTTCAGCATAACATTATTAACGCTTCTATCATCCTTTATGGCCAGTACCGGTTTTTGTGGTTCTCCAGACAGGGATTCCTTTTCCCCTCTTTTAAAAATAATAAAACCATTCAAAAACGACTCCAAGGAAAAATTGTCGCATTCTAAATCATATTTCTTTTCCTCAGTATCATTACGACCACCATCTGTTGATTCTACAAACATCATTCTAGCTTCTTCGCCAATCAAACTACTTCCACCAAGCGTGAATATTTCTGCAATGTCTTCATTTTTTATATCTAAGGCATCTCTTAGTCGGATTAAAATTTCATTATTATTCATATACTTGCCCTCCCGCGCATCATTATGTGCTTTATCATTATAGCATAGATTTCCTCTTATCTTCCGTGCCCTGCACATAGCAGTTGTATTCTCACAAAAAACCGAGGCGGTCATCTACGATGACCGCCTCGGCAGAGTCAATTATTTCACATATGCACATAAATTTTCGATATTTCTTTCATTCAAATTTTTCAACCAAAACTATAGTGTTTCCTGTACCGGTTTAAAGCTCTTGCTGTCGATTCTAATTTTGCCACCTATCAAACCAAATACCATGCTCATCGCCAACGAAGGGACTATCCATCCGAATCCTTCACTTGCAAATGGAAGATAGCTTATTAGCCTAACTATCGAAGCAACCTGAATACCCATGGAAGACAATGATTCGAATATGCTTACGGCAAAAGCGCCGGCTACCGCTCCCTTGTAGTAGAAATCATTAGGTATGAACCTATCAAGAAGGTTGTACGCTATCAATATTATCGCGAGCGGATACACAAGAACAAGCAACGGAACGGCGATGCTTACGATTTTTTCCACTCCGACAACGGACATTACAGTGCTGAAAATGACTGTTGCTATTACTATGAATCTATAACTCACTTTGCCCTTAGACAGTTTTTCAAAATAGTCTCCGACTACGGCGGTGAGCCCTATTGAAGTAGTCAGGCAAGCCGCCGATACTGCGAAGCTCATTCCGAGTTTTCCGAAGCTGCCCAATATGCTGTTTGTGATTCCAATGATGAGTGCTGTCTTGCTAATATCGGAAGCATAAACTGTTCCAGCCGTTGCCCCAAGATACAGTAGACCTGCATATACGAATACAAGCCCCGCTCCCGCTAAAATACCCGCCTTGTATGTTAATCTCATCTGTTCTTTCTTCAGCAAATATCCTTTTTCCCTAATCGACTTCAACACGAGGCCTCCAAGAATTATCGATCCCAAAGCATCCATGGTCTGATACCCCGAGACAAATCCATTTGAAAAAGGAACACCCATGTCAGTTGAAACCGTATTTCCGATTGGAAACATTATTCCCTTCGCGATAATCACGCTTATTACCGTAAGCAGAATCGGGGTTAGAATCTTGCCAATCTTGTCGATAATTCCACTCGGCTTTATGACAAAAAATAACGTTATGGAAAAGTATACCGCTGATACAAGCAAAGGATTCGCATCGTTAAATATGGGCTGGATTCCTATCTCGTATACGGTCGCGCCAGTTCTTGGAATGGCAAGAAGCGGCCCAATCGCGAGTATGATGATGATGCCTAGAATTGTCGCGAACTTCGAACCGACTTTGCTTGCGAGATCCTTTATGTCTCCACCTACCTTTGAGATGGCGATAATCCCAAGGATAGGGAGTCCGACTCCCGTCATAAGAAAGCCTATCATGCTTGGAAGCCATCTGTCTCCGGCAAGCAAGCCTAGCGCCGGCGGAAATATCAGATTGCCCGCCCCAAAAAACATCGCGAACAATGCGGCTCCAATAACTACAAAATCTTTCCTTTCGTTTCTCATTTCTTATCCTCCCATGATTTATCAAGAATTATGATTACATAGGATATAAGAGCAAGTACTGTGCCAAAAAACAAAGTGAAGATGGAAGCGCGCATTTGCAACGTTTCCACCTTCGAATTTCCAACCCTAAATTATTTTGCGGGTTTTCAGCATATAAAAACAGGAAATTAATTTCCCGTTAACCGGAAGTTAATTTCCCGTTAACCGGAAGTTAATTTCCCGTTTTCGATTTCATATTCCTTTATTTTGTTAAACAATTGCCTTCTACTTATGCCGAGCAGATTCGAGGCTTTCGTCATACTATATCCCGTCTTTAGCAATATCGATTCTATATGTTCTTTTTCCGCTACCGAACGAATTTCCTTCAATGTCGAATTGCCTGATGCAGCTTTTTTTCTTTTAAGCATGATATCGCTGAATGATACAATCCCATTCTCGGCAAGAGCGACGAGACGCTCGATTATATTCTTAAGTTCCCTGATATTACCCGGATATTCGTGGTCTATCAAATAATCCATCACCTCGGGTTCGATATGCGTTATCTTCTTTTTCATGTCATTGGACATATCTTTTATGAATATCTCTATCAAATCCTCCAGGTCCTCTTTTCTTTCCCTGAGAGGCGGAATATTGATAACTATCGGACTGATTCTATAATAGAAGTCCTCCCTGAATAGTTCATCCTCCATAAGCTTATTGATGTCCTTATTCGTCGCGCTGATCAATCTGAAATCTACGTCTATTGACTGATTGCTTCCAATCCTTTCGATTTGCTTGTTCTCCAACGCCCTCAGAAGTTTTAC
>SWCC01005577.1_pt1 | contig 11171 bp, 13 predicted proteins | sample 4692971 | NCBI WGS metagenome assembly SWCC01 (sample SAMN10267277, study PRJNA491770) | bioreactor metagenome | isolation source: DHS bioreactor inoculated with subseafloor sediment | place: Japan: off Shimokita Peninsula | collected 2006-08 | reverse complement strand
GCGCACTGCATGTGCCGAAGCAAACAAACCCCGCTCCGGCGGGGTTTTCTCTTCCAGGGAAACGCCATGAGCTACGAACTGTACGTCCTGATCCTCACCACCCTGGCGTTTTATCTCGTGTTTTTTGGGCGGGTGTGATCATGCGATCAATCTGGATCTGTGCGCTGTTCATCGCTGCGTTAGTGCCAGGACTAGCAGGGGCTGAAGAGTTCTTCTGGCGGGCGAACTATGCGGGCGGTATACCCAAGCCAACGCCACTTGAGTCATGCAAAGCAGCGAACAGTAATGTCAGCTACGTCAGCAAAGTCGACGACACGCGCTACAACTGTCACCAATACAATGGCCCGGTTCTTTTTCAAACGCTTCGTTATGCGATCAATTGCACCACAGCTCAGCGGTGGGATTGGGATCTCGGGCGCTGCGTAGATGCGCCAGAACCCAGCCAATGTGAGACCACGAACGGCCAGACAGTCAGCCACGAACACCTGATGAAGGCCTCAGTAGGCCAGCCGACTATTGACCCTCCGGGGTCTGTTTGCGGCAACGGTTGCCAGTACGCCTTCACCTATACACCGGCCTCCAACGTCTACGTCTATACCAGCGGCAATCCGCCAGGCGTGTTCGGTGTTTACAGCTACACCGGCAACGGAATCCAGTGCAGCGAAAGCACCTTGCGGACACCGGGCAACCCTTCTGAGGGTGACACCCAGGACCCCGACGATACGCCCCCGCCCGAGGATGGCGACAAGTGCCCAGAGGGGTACATCTACAACGGCACCTTCTGTTCACCGGATACACCGCCGACTGATCCTACGGACCCAACCGACCCGACCGACCCCACGGACCCGAGCGATCCTGGCGATGGCTCAGATGATGGAGGGTCGGACGGTGGCTCTGATGGTGGTGGCTCGGGTGACGGGGATGGTGACGGCGGCAGCTCTGGTGAGGGCGATGGGGATGGCGACGGCTCGGGCGGTGATGGTGGCAATGGTTCAGGTGATGGCGAGGGCGATGAGGAAGCTGACGAAGATAAGTCCAGCGTCGGCGGCGAGCCCTGCGATGCAACCCTGAGCTGTGAAGGCGACGCGGTTCAATGCGCGATCCTCCGCCAGCAAAAGGAGCTGCGCTGCCACGCCGAGGAACAGGCCGACTTCGAAAAGCACAAGCCGGCCATCGAATCCGCCGTCCAGGGCGACAAGTTCAAGCTCGAGGAAGGCGCCGAAGTCCAGCTGCCGTCCTTCATCAACCAAGGCACTCGCTTCCTGCCGGCTACGTGCCCTGCCGCCGAAAGCTTCAGCCTGCGCACCGGTGGCGGGCGCTCCTTCCAGATCAGTTACGAGCCCCTTTGCCGCGCCGCCAGTGACCTGAGCGGCCTGTTCGTGGCTGTGGCTACCGTTCTCGCTGCCCTGTATGTGGGTCGCGGCGTAGGAGGTCAGTAATGCAGTTTCTATTCATCGTGCAGATGCTCGTCATCATCCTCGGCCCACTGGTGAAGATGGTGCTGAAGATGATCGGTTTCGGCTTCGTCACCTACTTGGGTTCAATCTCATCATTGGCCAGGCGCAGGACTACCTGTTCGGGCTGATGGGTGATGTCGGGCCGGTGATCCAGGGCGTTCTCGGGCTGGCCAAGTTCGATGTGGTGGTGAACCTGTACTTCGCCGCCATCTCGACGCGCTTCATGCTCGCCGGGATCGACAAGGCCACCGACCGTCGTCGCAATCAGGTCTGGCGCAAGCCGGGCGGCACCTCCATCGACGCATAAGGAGGCGCCGTCATGCTCGTTATCCGCACCGGCAAGCCCGGCCATGGCAAGACCCTGAACACCATCCGCGAAGTGGACCAGAAGGCCCACGCCGAAGGCCGGGTCGTCTACTTCCACAACATCAACGGCCTCAAGCCCGATCAGCTGCAAGCGCAGTGGTTCGAGTTCGAAGACCCCGAGAAGTGGTTCGAGCTGCCCAATGACTCGATCATCGTCGTCGACGAGGCGCAGGGCTGGTTCGGCTCGCGCGATCCACGGGCGCGGCCACCGGAGCACATCACCCGCTTCGAGACCATGCGCCACCAGGGCCACGAAGTGCACCTCGTCACCCAGGACCCGCGTTATCTCGATGTGCACCTGCGTCGGCTGTGCAATACGCACATTCACTACTGGCGCGTCTTCAAGTCAGCCCAGCTGCTGCGCTTCGAGTCAGAAGTGGTGGTGGAAAAGGTCGAGCTGAAGACCAGCTTCAAGGATGCCGACAAGAAGTCGCTGCGCCTGGATAAGCGCTACTTCGGCGCGTACACCAGCACCAACGCCAAGCACCACTTCCAGGCCAAGGTGCCGACCAAGTTCATCTTGGCCATCTGCGTGCTGATCGGTGCGGGCATCCTCGTCTATCGCGCCTATGAGCGCTACAACGCCGAGAAAGTCGCGCTCGAAGTCACCAGCAGCGCGCCGGCCGGGAGCATGGTCGATCAGGTAAGGGATACGGTCGGAGCCTTCATCCGGCCAAGCGCCTCCGACGCCGAACAGGCCGCGCCGCTCACCGTTGAGCAGTACCTGGGCAGGCGCGTACCCAGGGTGCAGGACCTGCCGGCATCGGCGCCGGTGTATGACGGCCTGACCGGCCCGCAGACCTTCCCCAAGCCTGTGTGCATCGCCACCACCGACCGCGATCTGATCGCCCGCAATTACAAGCGCATGCAGGTCGGTGACAGCGATGAAGGGCTGACGGGGTGTCGGTGCAACACCCAGCAAGGCACGCGCCTGGAAGTGTCGTTCGGCTTCTGCATGTCGGTCGTGCAGAACGGCTACTTCGACGACACCAAGCCCGACCGTGGCTCGCCACAGGACCAGCGCAATCAGCAGCCACCACCTTCCACCTCGCCGGCCTATCAACCGAGCCAGCAGCAAGCCGGAACCACCGTCACGCGGGTGCCCTATGAGAAAGGCCGTTTCCTGTGGTGATGACCGTCAGCGCGCGTGCGCTCCGCGCTCTTTGCACGCGCGGCGAGGCACGAGCCGGCGTGCAAACGCGCGCGCTGACGTCCCTGTAACACGTCAGATAAACCCAACTGAACAGTGTCAATTCGTTGCAATTTGGAGCAGAAGAAGATGAGCGTTAAAGACCAGATTCGTGTTGATCAGAACTTTCAGGAAACCCCAATCGGGCGGCTGTTCTTCGATAGCCATTCGGCCAAGCTGACTGACCTGTCAGGCGTTCGCTTGCTCCGTTGCGGCGTCGATACGGTCCGCCAGCTGTACCGAGGACTGATCCGCCCGGAAATCATGGCGCTGTTCGAGAAGCCGGGCGTTATGGTCGAGTTCGCCGGGGAGTTCTGGCACGCCGGACGGGTAGGGCGGGACTCGGGCTACCAGTACAAGCTGCAGAACGCTGACCTCGGGTTCATCCTGCTCATCAAGAACTTCAACGCGAAGCTTGAGAACATCGGCCCACATCTGAAAATCGAGGTGTCACCGCACGCGATCGACGCACTGTCGCCTGAGCGTTTGCAAGAGCGGATGGACTACTACGCCGCGGCCGTGATGACACACCGCGAACGCAACCAGTGCGCTGTCCATCTGGCGTTGGATCTCCAGGGCTGGAAGCCTCCGGTGGATCTGGTGGCACGCCTACACTGTCGCGCGCGGACGCACCGGGATATCTCGGGTATCAACGAGATCAACTGGGCGACCAAGTCCAGCGTCTACGGTCGTGGCGAAACATCCATGTTTGGCTCAGCTGGGGGCGTTCAGCTCTGCATCTACAACAAAACAGAACAGGCCCGCGCGACCGATAAGCTCGACTTCTGGGAAAGCGTCTGGCGTCGGCGTGATTCGTTCGATGCGGCCGATCCTGATAACTACGATCCTGAGGCGGACGTCTGGCGGGTCGAGCTGCGCTATCACCATTCGGTCATCCAGCAGTTCGCCAGCGGGTCGATCAGTGCCAAGACCGGCGAGGCCATTGAAACGGATTCGTTTGCGGCGTTCTCCGCCCATTTGGACGGCCTGTGGCGCTACGGTCTGTGCCAGTTCAAGTTGCTGCATCGGCCAGGGCAGTACGAACCGATCTGGACGCTGATGCGTGATGACGTGCGGGTCGATGTGGCGGTCGATTCCCTGGTCGATGAAACGGAATACAAACGCTACTACAAGACCTCAAGGGGCTTCTCCGGCAAGAACGTGGAACTGTTCCTGGGAAACTTCGTAAGCCTGCTGGCACGGGAGCGAGTGGGCGCTAAAACCGCATTTGATCGACTGAAGGAATGGGAATGCTGGCCGGTCATTCGTGACCACTACGCCGCCAAGGATATGAGCGAGCGTGATCTGTACAAGCACATCAAAACGTTGCTTCAAGAGCGCCATGTTCGATGGGGTAGAGCAGTCTGATGGCGATCCAGCAGCTCTCTGACGGTCGCTGGCGGGTCGATGTTGAGCCGGTCAAGGGCAAGCGGTTTCGCAAGACGCTGAAGACCAAGGCCGAGGCAATGCGCTTCGAGGCGACCTGTCGAGCCAAGTGCAGCGAATCGAACGATTGGGCACCGCGGCCAAAGGATAAACGCAGGCTGTCAGAGCTGGTCGGGCTGTGGTTCGATCTCCACGGCGTCTCGCTCTCCGATGGCGTTCGACGTGTGGCGATCCTGCGGGCGTGTGCAAAGGCGATGGGCGACCCGATAGCTCGTATGGTCGATGGCGCGAAGATCGCCGCCACACGCGCGCGTTGGATGTCAGCAGGCGTCACCGGCAAGACAGCGAACAATCGCCTTGGCTACCTGAAAGCGGTTTACAACGAGCTGCACAAACTCGACGTGATCGATTATCCCTGTCCGTTCACACGTATTCGCCCGGTTCGGCTGCAAGAGCGGCCCTTGGCCTACCTGACCAAGCCGCAGATATCCGAGCTGCTCGATGCACTCCAGGCGCGGACCACGTCTCCACATCCGGCGATGGTGGCGCGGATCTGTCTGGCGACCGGGGCGAGGTGGGGTGAGGCTCAAGCACTTCGACCGGAGCGGATTCGAGGCAATGCGTTGGTGTTCGCTAATACCAAGTCGAAGCGGGTGCGGATGGTCCCGGTAACGCCCGAGCTGGTGGCGGCGATCAAGAAGCACTGGCAAACCTACGGGCCGTTCACCAACTGCATTGGCGTGTTTCGGCTGGTCCTGCTCTCGACCTCGATCAAGCCACCACGCGGACAAGCAAGCCACATCCTGCGGCACACGTTCGCAGCTCACTTCATCATGGGCGGTGGCCATATCGTGACGCTGAAAGAGATCCTGGGTCATGCCTCGCTGAACATGACAATGAGGTATGCCCACCTCGCGCCTGAGCATTTGAACGATGCGATCAGGTTAGGGCCGTTGGCCGGCATCACGTTACCGCTCGCCTGCCAGTAATCGAATCAATTGAAGGAGGTGCGCCACTGGCGTACTATTCGTTTATGATCTTTATCGAGACACCGATCTTCACCAAGCGCCTGCGGGATCTGCTTAGCGATGACAGCTACGCGGAGTTTCAGCGGCAACTGGCTGACCGGCCGGACATGGGCGATGTGATTGAAGGTACTGGCGGCATTCGCAAAGTTCGCGTTGCGTCTGGCGGTCACGGCAAGCGAGGCGGGTCCAGGGTCATCTACTACCACTTCACGGTGGCTTCGCAGATCGCATTACTGCTGATCTATCCGAAGAACGAGAAGGACGACCTGACGGCAGACGAGCGCAAGGTGCTCAAGCAAATCATCGAACGGTGGAGGTAATCACCATGAGCAAATTCTTCGAAGACCTTCTGGAAAGCGTCCAGCAGATGGACGAGATTCACCGTGGCGAACGTCAGCCCTCGCGGGAATTCGTCGTGGACTCGCTGCAGGTGAAGGAGATCCGCAAGGCAACTGGTCTGACCCAGGCCAAATTCGCAGCGATGATCGATGTTCAACTGGGTACGCTGCGGAACTGGGAACAAGGTCGACGCGAGCCGACCGGACCGGCAAAGGCGCTGTTGCGCGCAATTCATAACGATCCGAAGCACGTCATCCAGGCATTGTCCGCTTAAGCCTGGAGAGTGATGAATATTTAAACTTTACTCAACTGTAACGTGTTGATTTATATGGATAATACTTTTCCATCTCTATTCTTCTCATAAAATATTTATATATATCAATGAGTTAATGGCGCGGTTGTCGGACTGTTCAATGTTTTTTTGTGATGATAAAGTGCCATCACACCTAAGCAAGGAGCGACAACATGAGCGTCATCTATCGCGCAAAATGTCTGGATTGCAAACACGAGTGGACTAGCAAGGCGGGGTACGGAACCCCTAACGCGTGTCCTAAGGCCGTGTGCCGAAGCAAGCGAATCCAAATCAGCCCGATTGGTTGAGATATCCTGCATGAATGATCAGGATGATCCACTTCCATCTCAGGAGTTCTTCTCAAGCTTCAGCCTCAAAGATGCTTGGGAAGACATGAAAGGCGAATTCCAATCAGGCACTACTAAGTCAAAAGCGACTGCCACAGCAAAGCTTCTGGGTAAAACGCTTTGGAATGTCGGGCGGCATGTGGCAAAGAATGCACCTGCTCACCTCGCTAAGGCCAAAGAGTCTCTGGAGCGGGAAAAGGCTGAGCAGGAGCAGAGAAAGCGTAGTCTGGCGAGAAAATCGAATGCTGAGCTAATCGAGATCGTCAAAGCCGGCGGTGACGATCTAGAACGTAGGCTGGCTTACAGCATCTTGAAAGAGCGTAAAGAGGCAAACGAGCGTGCCTAAAACACGTAATACAGCTTTTCGTTGATTTATCCTCAATCGCCTTTTCGACACTTCTTCGACACCACCAAAAGCCAGAAACGAAAAAGCCCTGTAAAAACAGGGCCTTAACGTTAGGTGTCTGGAGCGGGCGAAGGGAACAGCACCCGGTCACCAACTCGTTTATTACGAACATTTTTTCCGATCCAGACATCACGGAATGGACTCGATTGTGGACTCAAGTCTTCGGCCTGGTCAACGCAGGCCGTTGCGGGTGATCCAAAGCGAGCCAAGCACATCCATCAACAGCCAGAGCATCGGATTTCATTCCGAAGTCTATCCGTCTACTGGCACATCACGCCACAGGCCGCAATGGGCAGGCGAGCTACGGCCTCAACGAACCGGCTCATCATCGACCGGCTTGGCCTCGTCTTTCACTCGCGCGAGGAACCGCTTCATGGGCTCCGAGGGTTCGCCCCGGCGGCGCAGCAGGTAGGTAGAGAGCATCGGTGGGGTGCCGGTCAGGGGACGAATGGAGATGTCCGGGCGCTGTAGCGTCTGCACCTGCGAGGCGATGGCGAAGCCGATGCCGTAGCCGGCGCCGACCAGGGTCAGCATCACGCCCAGGCTGGTCACTTCATCGACCAGCTTGAGCGGCGTGCCTGCGTCCTGCAGCATCGCTTGAATCTGATGGCGGCAGCCCGATCCCGATTCGGGATGGCACAGAACCAGCGGGAACTTCAAGGCTTCGGCCAGCGGCACCTGGACGTGTGCCAGCAAGGGATGGCGTGCGGGCACGATCACCGACAGCGGATCGGTCCACACCGGCTCGGCGACGAGCCCATCATGCACCGCGTTCGACAACGCAAAGCCGATGTCCAGCAGATCGTTGTGCAGCATCTTGAGCTGCTGCGCGAACGGCAACTCGAAGACGCGAATCTCCAGCTCGGGTTCATCCTCGCGGCTGCGTGCCAGCAAGGTAGCGATGCGGGGCTGCGCCAGGCTGTCGCAGATGGCGATGCGCAGATGGCCTTGGTAGCCCTGCGCCGCGGCCTTGGCGCTCTTGACTGCCTGCTCCACGGTAGCCTGCACGCGCCGGCATTCGCCGAGGAACACCTGGCCGGCCCAGGTCAGCCGCGTCAGGCGTGTGCTGCGGTCGAACAACTGTACGCCGAGCTGGCTTTCCAGGTCGCGCATCGCACGCGACACAGGCGATTGCTCGATGCCCAGACGCTCGGCTGCACGGGCCAGATGCAGTTCTTCCGCAACTGCGACGAAGTAACGCAACAATCTGAAATCCAAGGCCGCCTCCTGTCTGTCTTCTTCTGGTTCGGCCTATCGGACGCCAGCATCTCCTTCCGCATCCCGTTAGCACCTCCTTCGGTGGCATCGCGTCAAAGCCTCATGCCCGCTCGGTGCGCCGGGCACGGCGCGCAGGCGCTCACGTGTGCTGGAGTCCGCGATCGGTGCAGCCGATGACGTCACGCCGGCGTCAGGGCGAGCATGCCGATGCAGTTGGGTGTCTTTCGGGTCACCCCGATCGCCTCCCAGATCGGTCACGGAGTCCGGTTCTAACACGCCCGGACTTCTGCGCAGCCGCCATTACCTGGGCGACGCGCCGGTAGGCCCGCTTGGCGGTCGCCGCGCATGAAGTCCTTGGGCTGCGGATGACGCGGCGCCGAAGCATGCAGCCACTGCGCGAGCTGCTCGTCGCTCATGCGTTCGTCTTTCCAGAACACGCTGCGGTCGGCAGTGATGGACAGGGTCGCCGAGTCGGGCTTGATCGACTTCACTCCACTCAGACAACACAATAATGACAATCTGGCAATTTTCCGATAAGGCAACACCGACGGGATAACCGGGCTTGCTTGGACACTCGCCCCCCGTGGCCACGACAGAAGGTCGGACGGCGGCGACTGGCAAGCCTCTGTGACCGGCATCGCCGCCGGGAAGCGCTCATGCAGTTCCCTAAAGCCAGAGGAATGGACTCCACTTTCTGAGGAGAAGTCCATGAACTTACGCCATCTTCGCTGTTTCATCGCCGTGGCCGAGGAGTTGCACTTCGGCCGGGCGGCGCGGCGGCTGCATGTGGAGCAGTCGCCCCTGTCGCGCACGATTCGCCAACTGGAGGCAGGCCTGGGCGTGATGCTGTTGGAGCGCACGCCGCGCGGCGTGCGCCTGACCCCGGCCGGCCAGGTGTTCCTGGAGGAAGCCCGGCGCGTGCTGCTGACCCTTGAGCAAGCCCAGACCAAGGCGCGGGCGGTGGCGGCGGGACACCGGGATACCCTGCGCATCGCCTTGGCCGGCGGCGTCGGGCGGACCCGGCTGTCGGCGCTGCTCGCGCTGTGCCGGGAGGAGGCGCCGGAAGTGGGCATCCGGCTGTTCGAGGCGCCGCTGTCGCAGGTGGTGGGCGGGCTGGGCAACGACCTGTACGACGCGGCCTTTGCGATGGCCGGCGAGATGGCGGCCGGGATGGTCGCCAAGCCGGTGTGGCAAGACCCGCTGGTGGTGGCCATACCCGCGCGGCACCCCTTGCTGGCGCACAAGCGGGTGCCGCTGGACGAGGTGATGAGCTACCCGCTGGTGCTGTGCCACCCGCAGGTGTGTGAGGAGTGCAGCCGGCAATGCGAGCGCCTGCTGCGCCGGGTGGAGACACCGCCGGTCGTGGCCGAGTACGTGACGACCCACTCGCTGATGCTGGCCCTGGTGGCGGCCGGCTATGGCGTGGGATTTTCCAGCGCGGCGCACGTGGCGGCACGCCGGCAGGCGGACGTGATCGTCCGGCCGCTGGATGAAGACTCGGCAGCGCTGACGACCTACCTGCTACATCCCGAGGGCGCGATGTCGGAGCCGCTGCGCCACTTCATCGACCGTGCGCAGCGTGTCGGCCATATGCCGTTGGATACGCAACGGCTCGCATGAGGCTGCCTCAGGCGGGTTGACCGATTCCATTTTGGTCAAAGCGCCAGACCTGTTTTGTCATAGCGGGATTCCATTGCCGCGGTGCACTCAGGCGTTGCTCGCGCTTGTCGTTGGCATTCTGCGAGCAACTTCGCATGCCCAACGTGGCGCGTCACAGCGAAGACGCGAGGCGCAACAGTGCTTGCCATATGCGCATCGGCTCTGGCGTGTTGAGCTGATCGCGCTTTACTGGGCCTCTTTCCCTGCAAAGACTTTGGCCTGGTTATCCGGGTCAGGCATGGTGCCCGCGAATGACGCTGGTGACAGCGTGTTCGCGGCTTGCGAATTGTGAGTGATGGCGCCATGCGCAGCAAGGCGCGCATCTCGCAACGAAACCGGCAGCATCAACGATGCCACGGTCTTCGCCGCTTCGCCATCTGCTCGTTTCGCCCGGAGAGTCCACAGCCACACACGCCGCCTGTACGGCGGGTGCGCGTGCCTGGACTCGGTGCGATGACGAATGGAGGCGCGCGATATGCCGAAGTCGAGCAGCCTGGCCGATGGCGCCAAGACCTACTACCGCCCGATCGAGGCGGCAATCCGCTGGAGTGGATTGCTGCGCTTCGAGCGGCGCATCCTGGCGACCTTGGGACGGCGGCCTCTGCCGGAGGCAACGGAGTTTCCGCGCTGGCCGATGCTGCGGTTGAACGCCGAAAGAATCTTCGATGCGCTGGCCCACGGCGACATGCGGTATGGCAAGGAGGGCTTGGTGCGGGACACGCAAAGCTTCGCGATGGACGACCCGTCGCTGACGGTGCGCCACGTCGATCTGAAAGCCTGGATGGCGCACCACTACCCCGGCGAGAGACCGGCGTTTCTGTTCGATGAGATCGAGCGTGCGCTTCACCCGGCGATCAGCCTGGACACCGTGGGCGCATTGCTGGCCGAGCGGGAAGCGATCAAGGCGCGGCTGGTGGAACACCTGGGCATGCACCAGACGCTGCGCGCCGAGCACGAGGCGCTGCTGAAAACGCACGCCGCCTGCGCGGCCGACACGGGGCGTGCGAAAACGCTGGGGCCGCGCAGCGAATCGACCTACCTGAACATCGTGGGCGGGTTACTGACGCTGCTGCTGGGCAAGTCGCCAAGCGGCACGCCGTATTCCAGCTTCCTGACGCAGGAGGCCATCATCAGCGCGATGGTGGCGCACCACGGCAATACGATGGGCATCACCGAGCGCACCCTGCAGACCAAGTTCGCACTGGCTCGACGCAATCTGCAGAGCACAACTTCCTGAGCGATGCCAGACCGTATCTGCGGTCGTGGAAACCGCATTTGCGGTGTCTTTCCTCAACGCGGCGTTCTTAATTCGAGTCATGCCAATCAGCGCCACTGAGCGTTAAGGAGACCCTCATGTCTTCGCAGACCACCACCGCCACGGCGGCACCGACCGAACACCGCATCCTGCGCCGCGCCGAGGTCGAGGCCAGGACCGGCTTCAAGCGCGCGCACATCTACAGCCTGATGAAGGAAGGCAAGTTCCC
>SWCC01009318.1_pt1 | contig 11178 bp, 11 predicted proteins | sample 4692971 | NCBI WGS metagenome assembly SWCC01 (sample SAMN10267277, study PRJNA491770) | bioreactor metagenome | isolation source: DHS bioreactor inoculated with subseafloor sediment | place: Japan: off Shimokita Peninsula | collected 2006-08 | reverse complement strand
ACCGACCAGTTTGGCTGCACCGCCCGCGACTCTGTCACTGTTGGCTTGCTAGTGCAGGTGACGGCCATCAATGATACCATTGGCGTACGTGTCAACACCTATGCCGATATCAATGTGCTACGCAACGACAAGCCCCAGGGACAGCTCGATCCCGAGTCGATTACAATCGTGTCACCCCCCAGCCATGGCTTTGCCACCATCAGCTCCGACTCCATCATCATCTACACCCCCGACCAGTTTTATGTGGGGCACGACGAGTTTATTTATGCCGTATGCGATTATTCCAACCGATGCGATGAAGCCACCGTGCTGGTGCGGGTTAGCAATGAGGCCCTGTTTGTGCCCAACGCCTTCTCTCCCAATGGCGACGGCATTAACGATTACTTCGAAATAGTTGGGATTGGAAGCTACGAACGGGTGAAGCTAAAAATCTTTAACCGCTGGGGAAACCTGGTGTACGAATCGGGAAACTACGGTCCTGCTGGCGATGGCTTCTGGGATGGCCAAGCCGACCGAGGCATTCGTTCCGGCGATGGGCACATGCCAACAGGAACCTACTACTACACGCTCGACCTGGGCCGTGGAAACGAAAAATTGAGCGGATTTATTTATTTGGACCGGTAGCGGGAATGGGAATTTTGAGTCTTATGGCAGATCGATGACGATCATTAAATACTCTTTTACAAGCTCCACTAACTTTTTGGGCAATTCTCCAAGCTTTTTTACTAACCGTTTATTACTGATGGCTCTGATCTGATCGATCATGACATCACAATTTTGATGCACGTTCGCTTCACCCTTTTTTATATGCACCCTTAAAATGTCCGAATCTTTATTGACATGAGTCGTTCAGGGGTAAATAATGGATGATGGATGCGGAATTTGATTTAAAAGATTTGTTTGGAAAACAAGAACTGGTCTGGATTTTCCTGCTTTCGTCCCAAGCTGAGGATTCAAATCTGCGATCCAAATCTCGTATTGTTTAATCTGCATAGTCAATATCCTCAAATTCTCTTAATAGATTCATGGAGTCTGATTTGACCAAATCCGATTCCTTGTTAAGTTTCTTTTCCAGGATAGCGCGTTTCTGAACGCGATTGTAATAATCAATGGCCTCGTTAATATATCTGTTTCTGGGCTTGTTAATTTCTGAAAGAATCTTTTCGGTTTTTCCAAAAATCGAATCGCCAATTTTTTATGATACTGTTTTCATCATGTCTGTTTTAGATAGATCAAAAGTATTTCTTTCTGGTATATCAGACAATTCATACTAAATCCATAGATAGTGAAGACACAACCAAAATGCTGATGCCAATCTATCCACCCTATCTTCATCTCGGCCCCAAAAATCGCCATTAAAATGAATCATATGTTCTGGTAATTCCATTATCCATACTTCCGTATCCCAGGCAATTTCATTTGTATGTCTTTTTAATTCTGTTAAATCGGGAAAGGCAGAAGCACAAACTTTTCCAGCTTTACAAGCTTTCAGAAAAACTTCTTTTTCAACGATTCGCTTCGGAGTCATTGGACCATGTGAAGTAACGGCTTCGATCAGATACAACCAATTTTTTGATTCATCATAAATTACGAGGTCAGGCAATTTACTGTGTTCCGGAATTGGAATCCCAATTCTTTCAAGCGATGCTTTGTCAATATGCAAGTTCATTTTTCTCTGTATCTCCAACATAAAGCAAAGACGAACCCTGCGCAAATCGTGAAGCGAAATCCTCTACAACAGCAGACTGAACCTCATTATGCTTTCCCGGAGACAACAATAAAATCCTACCATCTGAGAGTTTTAGCCGAACCTTGGACATTTCCCGGTTGTTACTATATTTTTCCTTTCATGCGCCAACCTGTGAAGAAAAGCTTTTAATGCGTCCTTCCATTTTCTCGTCTTGTACGTTTTTATGGTTTCGAGTGCAATCTCCGAAATCGCGTAGTGCGCACGAGGACTGTTTACTGGGAAATCGGGGATGTCAGGATCATAATTGGCAATTCCTGCCTGTACAAATTGATGTAGGACTCCCCTTCTAACCGTTTCTCTGATATTCGGCGCATATTTTTTCTAATAATTCTCAGAAATAAAATTCATTATTCCTCTTGAAACACCATGGCTGTCCATCCCTGAAATAGGTTGACCAAAATTAGGTCAACCTATTTCAGGGATGGACATGGCTATTCACCAGGGCTTAACGAACTAAGAAGCTGATCACGCAGAAGAGATTACGCTGGCTCTCGATAGCCGGAAGATCTGGATGTTTGATGCTCGCTTGTGATGTGCTGCTGTTCGTTACTGGATACTGCTACCCTATTGATCCTTCTTTCGGTATCGGGCTGAAGCGCAAGACTTAAGTCGTTGGGGACACTGACAGATCCTAAAAAGACGTTTTGGGAAGACATCCTACCAAGGAGGACACCCAACTGCCACCAAGCCTATACGTCAACCTGAACGGACATGGTAATAGGTTCAAGGACCGTATGCCGGGCTTTGATTGCCTGGTTTTTCGGATCGTTGATAATTGCTCCAAGCTTTTCGATATCGTTTACCTCCATAACGAGCGCAATTGAATTCGGATCGTCGGCATCCTGAAATGTTTTGAACCCTGAAACGGTATCGCCAAACAAATCAACCCGATCCTGATGTCCTTTTATCCATGTGTTAAAATCGCCTACTCTGTGACGAAATACGAATGTTGCCATATGGTTACAATTTAATTTTTACGCCTACTCTATTCGGTTTTCGGCTCTTCCCGTTTAATAATTTTCACGCCTTAACGCCATCCCAGTCTGCTATTTTAAATGCCCCAATAATTCCTTTCCGGATTGGATCAATTGCATCATTAATCGATTGAACCCCGAAGTCGAGACCGGCAACTGTGCGCAACGGACGGCTTCCGGCAGGAGCGTTGATTAATGATTCAAATATCTTGACCACGACCATGGGATCGGTTGGTGCATTTTCGTCGGCAAATGCAGCCATAACCTGGGTGCCAAAACCATCGAGAAAATCTCCGACAAGAGGATAAGCAGAAGCGATTTCAGTATCTCCTGCTTTAAATATTCCGGGGAGAAAATTGGTTGAGAAGGGCCCCGGTTGAACAATGGCCACATCAATTCCAAATGGAGCCAGTTCATAACGCATGGCTTCGCTTAAGCCTTCAACACCGAATTTGCTTGCATTGTAAATGCCAAATCCCGGGGCTGAAAATCGTCCGGCAATTGAACTGACCTGAATAATCAAACCTGATTTCCGGGCTCGCATCGCCGGAAGTACTGCTTTTACAAGCCGAACGTTTCCAACAATATTCAAATCGAGTTGTGCCAGGCACTCTGCTGAAGTGAAAGCTTCTATTGGGCCTCCAAATCCCCGGCCTGCATTGTTGATGAGCACATCAACCGTTGGTATCTTTGTCATGGCTGTTTCAACACTTTCATCGGAAGTAACATCCATTTCAACAACTTCAAGTTTTAATCCTTTTGTTGTTGCCAGTTTTTTCAGTTCGGCGGCGGCTACCTGGTTTTTGTCGTTCATGTTTCGCATGGTCGCATAAACATGATGTCCTTTTTCGGCCAGGTATTTTGCGGCATCGAAACCAAATCCGGTACTGCAACCTGTGATTAGAATTTTTTTCATTTTCTATTTTTTTGTTGCCTACTCTGTTCGGTTTTCGGCTCTTCCCGTTTTAATGAATATTTACAACTGGTCAGGCAGCATTCGCTGTATAGAAGGGTCGATCATGATGAGCTCAAATAAGAACAATACCGCTTTTGACTTGTTTTTCATCATCATGTCCACCATGAAATTTTGCCGACACTTAACAATATGCTCTGAAAAGAAAAGTTGATTTTTGGCTGAAAATAGATTGACAGGATGCCATTTTTTCAAAATCTGACTCTTGAAAGTAAAAAGACAATCAAACTACCTTCAACAGAAACACAAAGCAATTTAAGACACAAATATCTTAAATGCAAATAAATTACTGACTTTCAGAAACCTAAACTATATTTTACCGATTCATTCAACAATTACCACTTCTCTGACAACGAATTCAATAATCATTGAAAAATCACCCATTTTAATCTTTATTAACCTTAAAAATCTGCATTTAAGACAAATATGTCTTAAATTGAATCTGATAGTTCAAATTGATTCAAACTTTAAAAATTAAAATTATGGGATTAGTGGTTGCGCCTGTTGTAAAAGGCAAGGAAGAAGAATGGAAAAGCTGGACAAAAAAGCTGAAAGGGGAAATGAAAAAAGATTACGATGACTTAAATAAACGTCACGGGCTGACCCGCCATGGTGTTTGGGCAGTGGAAACGCCAAATGGTTAGTTGGCAGTTGTTTTACACGAAGGACCTGGAGCCAACTCGTTTATGCACAGCGTGGCGGTTTCTGATCATCCAACCGATATTTTGATGAAAGACAGTATTGAGAAATTTCACGGCATGGATATGAGTGCACCCCCTCCTGGTCCAATGCCTGAAAAACTGCTTTAGATCAGCATTTTCGATCGATTGTTGAACGAATCGTGCGCCACGATATCAGGTATCCAGTGCCTTAATTTTGTCTTTCAGCGCGATAAAATCCACTGGTTTGGTTAGAAAATCATCGGCGCCAAGTTGCATGGCATGACTGTAATTTTCTTGATCACCGTATGCCGTTATCATCATGACAACGGGCGGTGGTTTTTGATATTTTTTCTTGATGTTTTTTAATAATTCGAGTCCGCTCATGCCGGGCATGTTAATATCCGAAAGGATCAGAACGACTTCCTGCTTGCTGTTTTTCATGTAATCCAGCGCTTCTTCGCCCGAAAAGGCAAAATCGAAACTAAACTCGCCGTGTCTGATCTCCCTCCGAAAACGCTGTTCAAACAATGTTTTAATATCTTTTTCGTCGTCAACTACCAAAATTTTCATGCTATTGGTCTTTATTTATTTAACGGGTAACAAAATAGTAAACGTGGCGCCTTCGCCTTCGTTATTTTCAACTTTTAACTGGCCGTTGTGGGCTTTTGTCACGATTTCGTAACTCATGCTCAATCCCAGGCCGGTTCCTTTCCCGCTGGGCTTTGTCGTAAAGAATGGCTGAAATATTTTATCCAGAACTGCCTGAGGAATGCCATCTCCATTGTCGCTGACCTTTATTTCTACTTTTCTGCCCAATTTTTTTGTGCTTACGACTACGGTAGGCATGTACGGGGTTTTATTTTCCTCGTCATCGGTGGTCGGAATTTTTTCAATCCGCTTTTTCTTTTCGCTGACTGCATAAAAGGCGTTGGTCAGCAAATTCAACACAACCCGTCCAATTTCCTGTGGCACGACCTCTACTTTGTCGAGCGATTCGTCGAAATCCGTTTTTAAGGTTGCATTAAACGATTTGTCCTTTGCCCTTAAACCATGATAAGCCAAACGTAAATATTCATCGGCCAGCACATTGATATCGGTCGGCTCTTTAATACCGGTATTGCTTCGGCTGTGCTGAAGCATTCCTTTCACAATACTGTCGGCGCGCTTTCCGTGGTGGAGGATCTTTTCGAGGTTTTGTTTTATGTCCCCTGCTATCTCATTTGCGAATTGCATATTTCCTTTTTCCAGCTCCTCTTTCATTTCTTCGAGCAATTCAGCATTTACTTCGGAGAAATTATTCACGAAGTTGAGCGGGTTTTGAATTTCGTGGGCAATGCCGGCGGTAAGCTCCCCAAGCGATGCCATTTTTTCGGATTGAATAAGCTGATCCTGGGTGGCACGCAGCTCATTCAGGGCATGCTCCAGGTCCTCTTTTTGCTTCGTAAGTTCGGCGGTGCGTTCGGCCACCAATCCTTCCAGCTCAACCTTCCGGATGGCGATGGCCCTGTTAACTTCATCCTCGTGCTGCCTTTTTATCCGCTCTTTTTCCTCTGCTTTGCTTTGCGTGTAATGGCTGAACAGAATGGCCACCAACCAGATGACCGAAAGCATTTCAGCAATGTCGAAATAATTCTCCCACCGGTTATAAAAATTGCTTAAAATGAACTGGATTGAATCACTCAAAAATGAGACGAGGACATAGGGGATAAAAGCCATTAAAAACATGCGCAGAGAACGCATTTCTTTCTGTTGAAAAGCAAAAAGGACAAGGGAGATCAGTATGATATGCCAAATCCATCGGGTAGCGTTTGAAGCCGAAAGAATGATTTCGGCGACAAAAAGGAAAATGGCGAAATACCGGACATATCGGAATAACCGTTCCCACGTCGGGTGATTGTTGATTTTTGAAAACCTGAACAAACGCTGTGTCAGCAACAGGGTGAATATGAGTGGACCAAGCGAAAGATGCATAGCTTTAAAAGTTATTGGTTTTTAAGTGCTTCCTCCTGAGTTTCGAATATTCTGAATAAATTCGAAAAACCCGAGATCCGGAAAATATCCTGAATGGCCGGTTGCATATTACACAGGAACAGCTTTCCACCGACTGAAATTGCTTTTTTCTGGGCGACCAAAAATACACGTAAACCGGAACTGCTGATATAACTTATTCCACCGCATTCGAAAATCAGATTTTTTTCTCCACTTTCAAAAAGTTGGTTGACCTCTTTTTCCAAAACGGTAGAATGGATGGTATCAACCCTTCCGTTGATTTTCAGCACGATGAAATCTGCGTTTTTTTCCTTCTTTATTTTCATACGTTTTTATTTAGTGTCAAAATGTTCTCGTTCTTGTTTCGGTCATAGTGCATTTCATCCATGATCTGCGACATCAGAAAAATTCCAAGGCCACCCACCGGTCTTTCTTCCGCAGGCAGTGTCACATCGGGTTGCTTATGCGATAAAGGATCGAACGGAATCCCGTCGTCGGTGATTTTAATGGTGAGCCTGTTATCTTTAACCGAAATGGAAAGGTTGATTTCGTGCCTGGCATCATCAGCAAAAGCATAAAACATGATGTTGGAAAGCGCCTCCTCAATCACCAGGTTTATATTCATGGCCAATGCTTCCGACAACTCCCATTCGTGGGCCAGTTTATCAATTTCCCTGGCCAAAGAAGCGAGTTCCCCAACCTGATTTTCAATAACGAAATATTTTGTTTTCTTGTTTCCCATTTTAAAAGAAACTATTTATAAATCTTGTTTCAATAACAACTCACTTGTCACTTGCCTTTTCCTGCACAACTCCCTTGGGTCTTCGTTTTTTTACCTGAACGGAGAATTCCAACATTCTTCGCAACCAATTGTAATAAAGGGCAATATATAAAATTGAAATCATTAACCATATCATTCCCAGATTAAAAACAAAGGTGTCAACCGGATAGCCAAATAGGTTTTTGTGTGAAGCCAGGAAATGTGCCCTTCCGTTATTGAAGTCGGGCTCTTTGTAAATGGGGGCCACTTTCTGCATATAGCCGTGGGGCGTTTCCCGGTATATCTCGTTTGCTTCACTGTTGAGCACCAAGGTTTCAAGCGATTGATTATGGTATTTCATTTTCTGATTGTAGAGGAACTGCTTGCCATTTTCCTTTTCCAGCTGGCGAATCAGTTGATCTTTCTTCCCTTTTATTTCCTGATTGCGATTGCTGTGAAAGTCTTTCAGTTGGTTCAGGTGTGATTTTGCAAACCCGGCAATTTCGGAATTGAATTTTCCGGCTGTCAGGCTTTCCGTATGTTGAAACGGGGGCAGTACTTTTTCATCATCCAGCTCTTCAATTTCATTTTTGATGATGGTGAGTTTCCGCGAAGTTTCTTCCGCTGGGTTGTTCAATCTTATCCATCCGTCCACAAGGTCAAGCTGGCCAATCAATTGGGTGGTCAGTATTTCGGAACGAAAGCGGGCTCGTGCCATTTGCTTTTCCATCTCGAAAAAGCGGGCCATGTACCTGTTTTCTTTAAACTGTTCAACGGCCAACGCTTCAAAAGCCCAACGCGAAGCCATGATTTCTCCGGCAATCGGAACGGCATCTTTAGCGGCCGTTTTGTCTTGTAAATCATCAAACTTTACGATAATGCCGCAAAGCAGAATCTGTGGGATCAGCAGTAGCGGAACCAGAATGTAGATGGCCACCACCGAATTGAATGCCGCAGAAATATTTAATCCTAAAAGGTTGGCAAAAACCGCCACAGAAAACAGAACGATCCAATAGGCCAGCGTCATCCCGTGGATTCCAAGGATGAGATTTCCGATTAAAACGAAACTGAACGACTGAAATGCCGAAAGGACTACGAGGAAAAGAATTTTGGAGTTTAGGTAACTGAAGCGGCTCAGGTTAAGAAACGATTCGCGCTGTACTATTTTGCGATCTTTAATAATCTCCTCGGCACTGACGCTCATTCCCATAAACAAAATCACGACAATAGCCATGAAAAGGTAGGAGATCATACTTTTATTTTCGAAAAAGATGTAATCGTTTCCCTCCGAGAAACGGGTGAACCAAGCCACGATCAGGGCAAGCACAGGGGCTTCGAGAAGGTTGATGATCAGGTATTGGCGGTCGGCGGTTTTGATTCTCAAATTCCGTTCGAAGAAGATCCGGAACTGTTTTGTCAATCCTGGTTTTCTTGAACCAGCGGGGGGCAAGCCGGCTTCCGGACGCGGCATCTTCGCTCGTATTAACTTGGACTTTTTTCGGTATTCGTCGTACCAGTACTGCGGTGTAAAACGACGTTCAGGCAAAAAGTTCCCCGAATTGTCAATCTTTTTGGTTTCCACAATCTCCAGTACCTGCTCGGGATTTACATTTCCGCAAAGCAAACATTCGCAAACTTCGGCATTCACATGGTTCACCTCCCTCTTGAAATAGATGATGGCGTCGAGAGGATTACCTGTGTATATGGGGCGGCCTCCTGAATCGAGAATCCACAACTTGTCAAACAGTTTGAAAATAGCCGATGACGGCTGATGGATGTTTACGATGATTAATTTGCCTTTGCGGGCCTGCTGCTTTAAAAGCAACATCACTTTTTCCGAATCGGTGGACGACAAGCCCGATGTGGGTTCATCAACAAACAGGATGGCCGGTTCGCGAATCAATTCAAGCGCTACATTCAGCCTTTTTCGCTGGCCTCCGCTAATCACCTTTTTTAGCGGGCTGCCTACTTTTAAATCTTTAAAGGCATTCAGTTCGAGTTCATGCAATACCTTGTCGACCTTTTCACCAATAGCTGAAGGCGAAAGCTGATCGAAGCACAGGGTGGCATTGTAATAGAGGTTCTCCCAAACGGTAAGGTCTTCAAACAAAAGATCATCCTGCGGCACATAACCAATCAGCCCTTCGATAGCCTTTTTATGATCGTAAATATCGACCTGGTTGATTTTAACCCGTCCCTGCCGTACCGGTATATTCCCGTTCAGGATATTGAGCAGCGTTGATTTCCCCACGCCACTTCCACCCATAATGGCAATCAGTTGGCCCGACTTTTCGGCAAAGGAAAACCGGTGCAGCCCGTTGTTGCTGTTCTTGAATTTAAATTCAATTTCTTCGGCTGAAAAAACAAAGGAGGGGCTCAAATCCTCATCTATAGATCATGACGAGATATCGGTGTAATAAACCGGCGCTATCCGGGGCCCACGAATAATGCTCCCTTCCTTGAAGGCATAAAAACGTCCCGGGATTACCGGGTTTCCTTCAATGGTGAGGTATTCGTTGCCGTGGAACACAAAAATGTGGTGTCCAATTGACCGACAACGCAAAAAAAGCAGTTCACCATCAATATTCTTTTCATAAATGTGCCGATACCTGTGTTTGCCGGGTTTTTCATTTCTATTGATCAACAAAAAATCGGAGGCATCAATCTCTTGGGTGGAAGGATAAAATATAAAGGCGAAAAATTTATTGACCTCTGCTTTACTGATTTCAAAAACATTGGCCAGGGTCTCAAAAAGCCCTTCAGCCTTCGCGATATTTCCGTTTTTAACCAGTTCGAGGAAACGCAGAAAAACCATGATCTGCTCTTCTTTCCGGAGCCAGCCCCTGATGTTGGTGCTGATGTTGTGAGCCTCCTGCACCATGTCAAGCGGGATAGCAGGACTTCCGTCAACCCCGTATAAATCAAGCAACTCTTCAAAAAGGTTCAGGTATTCCTTACTGTCGGCAATGCCAAAGTGCTCGTGCAGGTACAAGGAAAAATTCCGGATGGCCTCCTCTTTTTTCGATTCGCTTATGGCCGAGAACAATGCAAATAAATTGATCAGGGCATTTAGTGTAATCTCGTTCATAAGCAATATGTTAGAAATAGAAAAATCCGGGGTCCTGCGCAGGTCCCCGGATTTCAACAACTAGTTCAAAATATTCTTTCTGAAATCCTCCATCAAAGATCCGATTTCTGTCAGTTCTGTTTCGGTAATTTCCGTGTTTTCTTCAAAAATGGTGACAACGGGTTTAAACTGTTCGTAATATGGCTGTATGCTTTCATCTTCCGACATCAGTTCGAGCAGTGTAAAAACCAGGTTCACCCGCTCGGTTTGCGTGCTCATGATCTCCAGCAATTTCGCTTTGTTGTTTGCCAGCAAAGTGGTCTGGCTTAAAACATACAAAGCTTCCACATTGGATCCAATGACGGAAAGCGCATAAACCCCGGGTTGATTGCCGGCGGACATTTGCTGGTGAAAGTGGTTGAGGTTCTCTGATACCAGGTAATCAAGCGAATCTTTGTTGCCCGCATTTTCCCTGATTCTCTCCATATGATTTTTTGATGAAATAAGTTCATCTCTGAGTCCGAGTTGATCGATCAGTTGTTCGGAAACTCCGGTTATTTCAGCGGCCACATCACCCCGGTTATAAACACTGGCATAGAGCAAATCGAAAGAATAGAGGCCGAGTCCAAAACTTTGCTCCGATTTGGTCATCAGCTTTTCGGCCTGATCAGGGGTCACCGTTAAATCAAAAATATAGGAAGCACCCGCCTCATTCAGTAGCGTGGCAATCTCCTTTTCACTAGGCATCTTGTTAATGGTTTCAACAATTTGATCTTTGATTTTTACGGCATCAAAAACTTCAACTTCAACATATGCCTCTTGTCCGCTGGAGGTTGTCCCTTTCTTTTCTTTAGTTTTAGTCGATGAATTACATCCGGCAAGCAGAGCCAGAGCCAGACCAAACGCTAAAACTTGTGTGGTAAATAAATTTTTCATTTGCAATTGTTTTTTTTGATTCTTAATTCATGAATACATTTATTTTCTATTTTCTCCCCCAAGACAC
>SWCC01010100.1_pt1 | contig 11181 bp, 11 predicted proteins | sample 4692971 | NCBI WGS metagenome assembly SWCC01 (sample SAMN10267277, study PRJNA491770) | bioreactor metagenome | isolation source: DHS bioreactor inoculated with subseafloor sediment | place: Japan: off Shimokita Peninsula | collected 2006-08 | reverse complement strand
CTTGTGTAGCAAAGAACTTTTTGTCAGTTTGGCGAACTCGGGTTAAAGGGTTTTCTACATTAGCGTCAAAGAGCAACGAGCAGGATTCGTGCGTGGGTTTATTAAGTTATGGAAATGAGCTATAATCAAGACGTTAATTTTGGAATAATTGTTTGATTTTGGAGGATAATGTGAAAAAGATTCTGATTGCTTATTCGGGAGGGCTGGACACTTCCTGCATGCTGCACTGGCTGAAGAAAAAATACAATGCCGAGCTTTACGCCTACTGCGCGGATCTTTCGGGGATGAGCGTTGCGGAAAAGAACAAAATAATCCGTAAGGGTTTGTCCACCGGAGCGAAAAAAGTCATTGTGGAAGATCTGCGGGACGAATTTATGAAAAATTATGTGTTCCCGTCGCTTAAAGCGGACGCCGTTTACGACGGGGAATATTTCATGGCGACGGCCATAGGACGTCCGCTCATAGCTAAACGTCTTGCCGTTATGGCGGAAAAATACGGTATCAAAACCGTGGCTCACGGCTGCACCGGCAAGGGCAACGATCAGGTGCGTTTTGAAACGGGCCTTTATTCGCTGCTCAAAGATGTTGAGATTCTGGCTCCTTTGCGTTTTTGGGAATTCAGCACACGGGAAGAGGAAGTCGCTTATGCGAAGAAAAACAACATACCTGTTTCCGCGGGAAGCAAAAAATATTCTCTTGATGAAAATATCTGGGGCGTGGCGATAGAATGCGGACGCCTTGAAGATCCGTCCCTTCCGCCGCCCGCGGATGCATGGCAGTGGACAGGCGGAAAACTGAAAAAGAAAGAAAGCAAAACAACGCTGTCTTTCCGCGGCGGTGTACCCGTCGCTCTTAACGGCCGCGCGCTCAAACCCGTTGCCATCGTCGAGAAATTAAACGCTCTCGGCGCCGCTTACAAAATAGGCAGAGCGGATCTTATAGAGAGTAGAATTGTGGGGATTAAATCCCGTGAAATATATGAGGCCCCGGCGGCGAAGATTCTCAGCATGGCGCATTTTGATCTTGAACGCATGGTGCTGGACAGGGAGACTCTGCATTATAAGGAAAAGCTCGCGAAGGATTTCTCTCTGCTTGTTTATAACGGCCGCTGGTTCTCGCCGCTGCGCCGGGCGCTCGGCGCTTTTGTTGATGAAACTCAGAAAAAGGTAACGGGTTCCGTCACCATGATTCTTCGCCCCTATGTCGTCGAGATAATATCCAGAACGTCGCCTAATTCCATTTACAGCAAATCTCTTGCCACATACGCCAAAGGCGACAAATTTGACAGAAGCCTCGCGGAAGGTTTTATTAAACTTTCCTGCCTGGACATAGCCAAAAGGAGCTGATGAATTTATGAAACTCTGGGGGGGGCGTTTCAAGCGCGAACAGCCTAAGGATTTTCTCGCTTTTGAGAGCTCCATATCCTTTGACTTCAGATTGGCCAAATACGACATTGAGGTGAACAGGGCCTGGGCTAAAATGCTTGAGAGGATAGAAATTTTTACAGTCGATGAATTAAAGAAAATACTTTCCGCTCTTGACGACACGGAAAAAGATCTTGAAAAAGGCCGTTTGAAAGCCGATGCCGCTCAGCATGAGGATATACACAGCCTGATTGAAGATCGGCTTTTCACCTACGCCGGTTCCGTCGCCAAAAAGCTTCCGGCGGGGCGTTCGCGCAATGAACTGGTGTCTGCGGATGTGCGGCTCTATATGAGGGATCACATAGAATATATTCTCGGCCAGGTAAAAGGTTTTCAGAGGAGTTTGCTCGAAGCCGCCACACGTTATTCGGGCGCTGTTATGCCTGCCTTTACGCATATGCAGCAGGCCGTTCCCGTGACGCTGGGCCATCTGATACTGTCTTATTTCTGGAAAATCAACCGCGATAAAAAATTTTTCAAATATGCCCTTGAAGAAACAAACGTTATGCCCCTCGGAGGCGGAGCCGCCGGAGGCACGACCATTCCCGTTGACACCGGTTTTCTTATGACGGAGCTGGGTTTTTCAAGAATTTTTGAGAATTCCATTGACGGCACTTCCAACAGGGACTTTATGCTCCTTTTTCTCGAGGCCGCCTGCAACATGCAGCTTCATTTTTCCGGTATCTGCGAGGACATGATACTTTTTTCCTCGGAATATTTTTCCTATCTCACGCTCCCCGACGAATATTCCACGGGTTCGTCTTTGATGCCGCAGAAAAAAAATCCGGATTTTTTTGAGCTTGTTAGGGGAAAAACGGCCCGCGTCTCAGGCAATCTTGCGGCGCTTATCAATCTCCTGAAAGGTCTGCCCTCGGGCTATAACAGGGATCTTCAGGAGGATAAAATATCTCTTTTTGACACGGTGGATGAAATAGAGGGAATCCTCAAGCTGTTTCCTTCGGTTTTTTCCGCCCTGGAATTTAACACGGACGCCATGCTCAAATCCATTGAGAAAGGGACGGTCTGCGCTCAGGCTCTCGCCGAATTTCTGGTGACAAAGGGCGTTCCTTTCAGAAAGGCGCACGAGATAATAGGGAAGATTGTCAGCAATAACGAACTTCTGTCCAGAAAGATGAGCGATTTAAAAATTGCGGAGTTAAAGGTTTATTCGGAGTTTTTTTCCGCGGAAGTCATACCGCTGCTTGAACCCGCGGGCGCTCTGAAACAGTTGGCGACATCTTCGTCTCCGTCGCCGCTGATGTTTGAACAGCAGTTGAGGCTGGCTTATGAAGCGGCGGAAGAATAAAAAATTTTACCGCACGGGGGCAGCGGAAGCGAAAGATTCTCTTCGACGTGAAGAGAGCGTTGGAAACGTGAAGATTTTGGTCTCGGGACTGGTTATTCTGACGGGAGCTTTTTTTGTGCTGAGACTGGCGAATCCTGAGGGAAATAATTTCGCTGCCCATGCTGCGCCTTTTGTTTTTATTTTTTCGTGGGCTGTGATTTTAACAGGGATATTATGGGAAGATAAAAAAACGGACATAGGGGAATTTAAAAAAAGTGAGAGATAAAAAGCCGAAAGCAAAAAGTACGAAGATATTTTTTTATAAGGCGTTCCGTCGCGGTGCACTTACAGTCCCGTCCGCCGTCACGCCTCGGCGCACTCCGCCACGGTGGACGCAACATTTCAGCTTAGGCGCGGCGCTGACGGCGGCGTTTTGCCTTTTTGGAGGTTTGCTCTCCGCCGCTAATTTGGATTATTGTCTGAAAACGGCGGTTATGAACAATTCCTCTCTTCTCTTAGGGGCGCAAGACGTAAAGATTGCGAAACTGAAACTGAATCAGGTGAGCGCTCTTTTCAAACCCAAGCTTTCGCTCGGGGCATATTACGATTATTACAGTCTGGATTATCCGTCCGTTTTCTCGTCGTCCATAGGCGCTTTTAATCTTCAGGATGCGTCGGATAATTTTTACGGAACGAGGGTGACGCTGACTCAGCCTCTTTACACCGGCGGGGCCGTCACGGCGCTGAAAAAGCAGGCTTCGCAGAAACTATCTGACTCCGAAAATATGCTCGCCGCCGAAAAAAACAGGATATTGTATGGTGTGAAAGAAAAATTCATAAATGTGATTTATCTCAAGAAAAAAATAGAGGCGGAGGAAAACGCGTTGAGACAGATTGAAAAAGTTTCCGGCGCTTCCGGCGGGAGCGTTTATTCCGACAGGCTCAGAAAAAAGGCTGAATTTAATGCGGCTCTGGTGGAAAATATTTACGCGCTCAACGCTTTGATATCATCCGAATTCATCAAGGCGGAGGACATAAGCGGCGAAGCGTATCGTGACGAACGTCTTTCGGGGGAAGAGGTGACAAAGTTCATTCTTCTGGCCGGAGCGAACCGTCCCGAACTGAAAAGTCTCAGAGAGCGGGCGTCGGTGGATTTTATTTCCCTTGGCCTGGAAAAATCATTAAAATTCCCCAATGTGGATCTTTTTTCCACTTATGATTATCTTCATGCCATAGGCGATGAATGGGAAAGCAATTTTCAGGTGGGGATAAGCATGACTTTTCCTCTTTACGACGGTGGCGCCCGCTGGTGGCGTTTCGCTGAGAAGAAAGCGCTTCTTCGCAAAACCAAAATCAACATTGCTCATGAAGAGGAAAACATAAAGCGTGAAGTCGAGATGGCCTGCCGTAAATTTTCCATCGCTGAGAAATATCTTAAAGAGGCGAAAAAAGAAAAGGATAATTTCCGGATGCCGCAGAAAGTTAAAGTGGCTGATATAGCCTCATGGTCCCGAATAACGGAGAACTGTCTGGACGCTGAAATGAATTTTTACATATCAGCCGCCTATCTGGAATACGCTGCGGGGCTTTCACTGTCCAAATACTGATGCGGGAATTTTGTCATAATCAATCACGGCAGAGCTATCCGTCGATGGACGCTCACGCATGAGGTTCGCTCTCTATTCTCTCGGTAAAGAAGGGGGTAAAAATCACCGAGCAATTATTGATACTCAGGCATTGTCGCTCCGGACACCGGGTAAATTTCCTCGCTCATATGAGCCACGCCGGATAGCTTCTGCCGTGATTGGGTTGGTTGTTTTTTTGGGCGGCGGGCTTCATGCTTTTGACACGGAAGACCATCTTAAAATTCTTGCCTCAAGCCGATGGAAGAAAAACCGCGCGAAGGTGGGAATCGTTCTTTCAGGCGGCGCCGCGCGGGGGCTCGCTCATGTGGGAGTTATAAAATGCTGGCAGGAGAAAAAACTGCCGCTGGATCTTATCGTCGGCACTTCCGTAGGGGCGCTTGTGGGAGCGCTTTACGCTTCGGGCATGGATGCGGTGGAAATCGAAAAAATTGTTTCAGGTCTTAACTGGAATGAGCTTATTGAGTTTAAGGTGACGCCATCGAGAATTTTCAATCTCACCAGCATCATATCAAGCGAAAAAATGGGTGATTGGCTGTTTTCTCACATGGGAAAAAAGAGATTCAGCGACCTTAAAATACCTTTTGTGTGCGTAGCCTGCGACATCAGGACGGGCGAGAAAATTGTGTTTAGTGACGGCGAGCTGATACCGGCGGTGAGGGCGTCTTCCTGCATACCGGGAATTTTTGAGCCCGTGGAATACAGGCACCGCATTCTTGTTGACGGCGGTGTGGTTGATAATGTTCCCACGGATATTGCCGTTTCTGAAGGCGCGGACATGATAGTGGCGTCGTGGACGGGAGGTTCGCGTATGCTTGAAGATTCAAGAAACATAATTGCCGTTCTCACACAGGTTATATCCATTTCGGGAACAGTGCTCTCACGGCAGCAGCTCAGGAAAGCCGATGTGATAATAGAGCCGGATTTGAAAGACGTCTCGCCGCTTGATCTTGATAAATTCGCTTACTCATCGGAAGCCGGCTATGAGGCGTGTCGCGGAAAAGCCGGCGAAATAGAGAAAATGTTTTTGAAAAAGACTCTTGAAAAAATGAAGGGGGCAGGACAGCAGCAAGAATGAGGAAAGTTTATATTTTTACGGCGTTTTCGGCGTTTATGCTTACGGCTTCATGCGCGGGTGTGAGGATGTTCAGGCCCTCGCCTCTCAAAATAGCTTCCGCTTTTGAAACCTCCGGTAATCTGGACGAAGCGCTGAAAATTCTTAAAAATGCCGCGCTTAATCCAGAGGTGAAGCCGACTGCGAAACGCGAAATTCTTACGGCGCTGGCGGGGCTTTATGAAAAAAAGAAAGACAGCTTAAGCGCCATAAAAACTCTAAGGGAAGCCAATCAGATAGGAGACGATGAACGTTTTATCAGTTTGCGTCTGGCGGAGCTTTTGCTGAAAGAAGGTCTTATTGACGAAGCTCTATCGCAGTACCGCTCCGTTGAGAAGATGGGGTCTAAAACTCCGTCGCTGCTCGCCGGCCTGGGAGAAGCTTATTACCGCCAAGGCCGCATTCTTCAGGCCTCGGAATATTTAAACAGATATCTTAAGCTTTATCCTGATGACAAAAAAGCGCTGATGATGCTTTATGAATCGTATGAGTCTCTAGGCAACTATCCTGCTTCGCGCAACGCTCTTTCAGGCTGCGCCGCGATTCTGGATGAGGATGAATTCGCTCTGCGTTTGGCCATGAACTGGATGAGAGACGGAAATCCCGACGAGGCCATTGAGGAGCTTGAAAAAATAAGGGCAGAATATCCCGAAGCAAATTTTTATCTGGGGCTGGCCTGCTACCAGAAAGGGGACTTGCGCAAAGCTCTGGAATTTTTTTCGCAAGAGCCGTCCGCTCTTTCTGATGAATCATCCTTTTTCCGCGCGCTTGTTTTTTTTGAACTCGGCAGAAAAGACGAGGCCTATCCTCTATTCAAAAAACTTTCCGCAAAGGAAAAATACTCGGAGTACTGCGCCGTCTTCAAATGCAAATAATGGGGTCAGGTCTTGACATTGGACATTTCTATGAATCATGCTAATGTCCAATGTCAAGACCTGACCCCGCTTGCCCAAAACAAAAATTTTCTGTTGTCTTTTTTGATTTATTATGCCGCGGGTTTCGCTGCCATATCGGCGGTTGATATGCTCACTGCCGCGCTTCCTGTTCATCTAAACGGCGTGTTCGGGAATGCTTTTGACGTGGGTCTCATATACGGGATTTTCCCTGTTTTATCCGTTATAATAAGACTGCAGATATCCAAATTCGCGTTCAAAACAGGTTTGAAAAAAGTTCTTTTTATCGGATTGTTTGTTATGGCCTTATCGCAGGGCGCTTATGTTTTTGCCGGAAGCAGCAGGGCGCTGTGGCTCGCGTTTCGGATGCTCTTCGGCGTGGGAATATGCGTTTATTTCATAGCGCTGCTTGAGGCTGTCAACAATGAGATAGCGTCCAAATCCCACTCGCTTTATTACGGCATATTCTCCACTCTTTTTGTAGGGTCCATGCTTTTCGCGCCGGCTTTGGGCGAAAGACTGCTGACGCGCTTCGGCTTTAACACTCTCATTTTTTTTACAGGAATTTTTTACGTTCTGGCGGGTGCGGCAGTGGTTTTTGTTAAAGACAAGCGCAATGCACGTCCCGGTTTTGACAAAAAGAATTTCTATAAGCTTATGTTTCAAAAACATTCTCATTTCGGCCTGCTTTTTATGTCACTTTTCACATATTCGTCGGTTATCGTGTTTCTTCCTCTTCTGGGAAGCGCAAAAGGTTTTGAAAATTTCGCTTTTGCTTTCACCTTTATATCTCTTTCAACAATAGCCGTTAGATTTTGTTCGGGTAAGCTTTTCGCGATGTTCCCGAATCATAAGTTTATATTCGCGGGAACGCTCATTATATCGTCGGCCATAGCTCTTTTTGCTTTTTCCTTGCGTCCGGCTGTTTTTTTCGCCGCCGCGGCGCTGTTTGGAATAGGCTGGGCTTTTTTTGAATCAAATTATATGCCGTCGTTGCTGTCCGGCGGCGGGAAGAAGAGCGAGCTCATAGCCGTTTACAGTCTTTTTTTTGATATGGCCTGGTTTGTCGGGCCGCTGGCGAGCGGCGCGGCGGCGGATAAATACGGCGTGGTACGTCTTTATCAGGCGCTTCCGTTTATATGCCTCATGGGCATGGTTTATTTTTTCAGATTCAACGGCGAACCGGATACCGTTGTGTAAAGTAGCGCTTTACAAATTTGTATTAAATTTGTCAGTTAGCACAAACGGGTCTGTTTCTGATGTTTATGGGATGGGGAGCAATAGGGGCAGGTCTTATTGAAATGTTTTATAATTTTTGGAAATCTTGGTAATTTTGGAAAAAGAATTAGCTCCGTCCCCTTTTTTTCTTGCAATGCAGAGAATAAAATTGTAGTATTTAACTGACCTTCGGGGTGGAGTGAGATTCTCGACCGGCGGTGAAAGCCCGCGAACCGTGAGACGGAAAAGCTCACGGCCGAACCGGTGGAATTCCGGCGCCGACGGTAAAGTCCGGATGATAGAAGGTTGTGATGCCCCGAACGCGTAGGGGCGGGACTCGTTCCCGCCCAAAGTTTTCGGGGCTTTTTTTATGGATAAAGACAAAATTATGAAACGGGCGATTACTCTGGCCTCGCGCGGAGCGGGAAGGGTGTCGCCGAATCCCATGGTGGGGGCCGTCATCTTTAAAGGTTCAAAAATAATAGCTGAAGGTTATCATCATTATTTCGGCGGTCCTCATGCTGAAATAGACGCGCTTAGAAAAGCCGGCACAAAAGCCGCCGGAGCCTCAATGGCCGTTAATCTTGAGCCATGTTCGCACACGGGCAAGACGCCGCCCTGCGTTGAGAGCATAGTCAAAGCCGGTATAAAGGAAGTTTTCGCGGGAATGCGCGATCCCAATCCTCTTGTGGCTGGGAAGGGCCTCGCCTATTTGAGGCGCAGAGGCGTAAAGGTCAAAAGCGGCATTCTGAAGAACGAGTGCGCTTTTCTCAACAGGGCTTTTGTTTCCGTTCATGCGCGAAAAAGGCCTTGGATTGTTCTCAAAGAAGGGCTGTCGCTGGATGGCCGCATAGCCTCATACACGGGAAATTCAAAGTGGATAACGAACCCCAAAGCGAGACTTTTTGCTCACAAACTGAGGTACGAAAGCGATATGGTGATGGCCGGCGCGGGCACTTTCAGAAAGGACAGGCCGTCGCTTTTGCCATACCTTATAAAGGCAAAGAGGCACCCTCTCGGTTATCCCGCGCGCTGCGTTGTGACCAAATCCGGGTTGTTGAAGACCTGTGGAAAACTTGTTGACAGTCAGTCCCGCCTGTTCATTGCCTATATGGCCGGGAAAAGCTCTGCGGGGGCAGAAAAGTCAAAATCGGGATGCACAAAGATTTATTTCAAAAACCTTAACGAATTAGTTGAGCTTTTCTCTAAAAAAGGTTATAATCAAATACTAATTGAGGGTGGCGGCGGTTTGGCGGGTTCTTTGTTTGATGAGGGGCTGATTGATGAAATTTACTTTATTTACGCTCCCATTGTGATAGGGGGCACAAAGGCCGTTGCGGCGGTTGCCGGAAGGGGGAAAGCGCTTGTGAAGAACGCTTTTGAGTTTGGCGAAAACCGCATATTTGCTTTGGACAACAATTTTGTCTTTCACGGAATAAGGTCAGGCGGAATTTTTAAGGAGAAGGTATGTTTATAAGAAAAACGGGACGTCCTGCATTTTTTCCTATTATTCAGCACACACCCTTTTTTTATAATATTAAGGACGTCCCGTTTTTCGGGGAAAAATGTTTACAGGCATAATAACGCAAACGGGCGAAGTGCGGACAAGGTCTTCCTCCGCCTTAAGCGTTGAGATGGACACATCTCTCATAAAGGAAGGGGACAGTGTTTCGGTAAACGGGGTTTGCCTGACAGCCTCATCTGTCAAAAAAGGTCTGGCCGTTTTTGATGTTTCGCCCAAAACTTTTCAGCTCACGAATCTTTCGGAAGCGAAAACGGTTAACTTAGAGCTTCCGCTCAAGGCTTCGGATTATCTTTCCGGCCATTTTGTGACGGGCCATGTTGACGGCACGGTGAAACTGGTGAAGATAGAGGAGGCGGGGAATTTCAAAAAGCTTTATTTCGCCTTTGATAAAAGTTTCGCGCCTTTCATAGCGCTGAGGGGTTCGACCGCTCTTGACGGTATCAGTCTCACGGTTGAAGGCATAGAAAACGGCGTTTTTTCCGTTAATGTGATACCCGAAACCGTAAAAAGAACGAATTTGTCAAAAAGGAAAGCCGGTGACGCTGTCAATTTTGAGGCCGATGTGCTGGCCAGATATGTTGTGAACAATATGAATAAAGAAGGAGTTGGCATTACAAAGGAGAAACTGGAAAAATGGCTGTAAAATTCTCAAAAATAGATGACGCTGTAAAGGATTTCCGCAAAGGAAAGATGATTGTTATTGTTGATGACGCCTCCCGCGAAAACGAAGGTGATCTTGTGTGCGCCGCCTCAAAGATAAGCTCCGCGAAAATAAATTTTATGGCCAAACACGGCCGCGGCCTTATATGCGTTGCCATGAAAGAGAAGGCTCTTTCGCGGCTGAACCTTAATCTTCTCTCCCGGAGTTTCAACGCCTCAAATCCCAGAGAGGCGGCTTTTACGCTCTCCTGCGACGCCGCGAAGGGCGTCAGCACAGGAATCAGCGCCTCCGACCGCGCCAAGACGGTGAGGGCTCTCGTTTCACCGTCGGCAAAACCGTCAGATATTGTTTCGCCCGGCCATATTTTTCCCATACAGGCGCAGAAGGGCGGCACGCTCGTGCGCGCGGGTCACACCGAGGCCGCCGTGGATATGGCAAAGCTCGCGGGTCTTAATCCGTCGGGTGTGATATGCGAGATAATGAATGACGACGGGACCATGGCGAGGCTTCCGGATCTGGTGAAATTCAGCGCGAAGCACAAGCTCAGCCTCATAAGTCTCGCTCAGATAATAGAGAAGCGCAGACAGACGGAAAAACTTGTGGAGAGAGTGTCCGCCGCGAAACTACCGACGAAGTTCGGTGAATTTACCATTGTTTCCTACAGGAGCAAAATATCCCAGGAAGATTTTGAAAGCCGCGCGCATGTGGCTCTCGTCAAAGGCGATGTCAGGGGAAAAAAGAAAGTGCTGGTGAGGGTGCATTCGCAGTGCCTCACGGGAGACACCTTTCATTCTCTGAGATGCGACTGCGGCAGCCAGCTTGACGAGGCGATGAAAAAAATTGAAAAAGAAAAACTCGGGGTTCTGCTTTATATGAGGCAGGAGGGCCGCGGGATAGGTCTTGAAAACAAGATAAAGGCCTACGCTCTGCAGGACGGAGGCATGGACACCGTCGAGGCCAACGAGGCACTCGGCTTTGAAGCGGATTTGAGGGACTACGGCATAGGCGCGCAGATTCTATCGGATCTGGGGTTGACGACCATAAGGCTCATGACCAACAATCCCCTGAAGGTGAAAGGCCTGGGCGGTTTCGGTTTGCGTGTCGTTGAGAGAGTGCCTTTGAGAGTTAAGGACGGTTCAGCCCACTGCTATCATTATCTGAACACGAAGAAAGAAAAGCTGGGCCATCTTTTATAAAAATGAAAAATTCAAAAAGAAAATGAAAAATGTAGTTAAAAATTATCAAAAACTTTTGGACTCAATTGGAATAATTTTGAGTGAAGCCCGCCTGAACACTTATCGGCAGATTAATACTATCTTGGTAAAAACCTATTGGGAGATAGGGCGTCACATTGTTGTATATGAACAGGCATCAAAAGAAAAGGCTGATTATGGATCAAAATTGGTGGATATGATAGC
>SWCC01005213.1_pt1 | contig 11182 bp, 12 predicted proteins | sample 4692971 | NCBI WGS metagenome assembly SWCC01 (sample SAMN10267277, study PRJNA491770) | bioreactor metagenome | isolation source: DHS bioreactor inoculated with subseafloor sediment | place: Japan: off Shimokita Peninsula | collected 2006-08 | reverse complement strand
CAATTGCATTAACCACAGCCTCCCTTACGACTTCCTGCGGTATTTCGTAGCTGGAATTTGCCACGATTTTCCCGGGTTCTATCCATAAAGATTTCTTGATATTATCAAGAATAAAAATTGTGGTTTTCTCTACTTGTTCAAATAAATTACCGGAGTACGTTTGATAGCTTTCGTATGGTTTCGTGAAATTAGAAGTTGTTAATAAAATACATTTTGTTTCTGACTGCAAAAAAAATTGTTCTGTATTTTTTCCAAATAACAGAAACGCGCTATTTTTTAGCCTGCCGTTTTGTAATAATTTCAATTTCATAAGAACTTCTCTTATGGGAGTATCTATTGAGATATTGAGCCTACCCTGGCTTTTTCCTTCTTTTAAAAACCATTTTACTCTTTCCTTATCAATATCTTTTAACACCGCCCCTTTGCAAATTTGAGAATCAAAATACAATTTGTCTTTATGCTTTTCCAAAATCAGGTTTTCGTATTCATCCTTGCTCATTTCGACCGTTGATTTGCCCACCCTCTTGAAGGGTCTGCCAAAGGCCAGCATCAGATGGTCGGGCGATTCTTTCACCGCTATAATAATTACGGTTTTGCCGCTTATTTTTTCTACGCTTATCCGCGGATGAACTTTAGGGTCGGTGTTCTGCAAAATTTGGTTGGTGAGATTTTCAACGCTATCCCTGCCGATTTTAACGCCGGACAATTTGCCGGAATCCGACACACCTATAATTATTTTCCCGCCGCGGCTGTTACTGAGAGCGGCAATGGTCCTAATTATTGCCTTCATGTCGGCGGCGGACTTCTTAAATTCCAGTGTCTCCGACTCGCCCCGTGAAATCAGTTTCTTTAAATCCGTCATATCAATTATATCGTTCATACTTTGAACATTGTAGCAAATCCCTTTCTTCTGTCAAGTGAAAAATTCGTCTCCTTTAAGAATCGTCCTATGCCCATCTATCTTATCTCCTGTTTGGCATATCACGCAGAAAAGAATGGGAACGGCCCTGATGATTTTTAGAATAAATGTGAAACCGGGAATTGAGACAACCGGGCTTTCTTCTAAAATCGGCACGCGCGCGGCATTTCTTTAAGAGCCCGGAATTTGCTAAAATACAAAAAGTGAGAAAATGCCCGAAATGGGGGTACCTTAAAACGGCGTCGTCGGAAAAAAGGCAAATTATGCCACGTGGCATAATTTCAGGGGGTTAAAATGCAGCTTAAAAAAGTCAGGGTAAATGACATTATTACGGCTAAATACCAGATGAGATTCAACACCGCAACAAAAGATATTGACAGTTTAGCCCGCTCAATACACATGAACGGACTTCTGTGTCCGCCTTCGGCAACGTGCAAAGGGAGTAAGTTTGTCCTTGCTTTCGGCCACAGGCGGCTTGAAGCGGTGAAGAAACTTAACTGGAAAGAGATTACCATTATCGTTTTAGACGGGATGAACGAAAAGGACTTAGTGGTTAAAACATTAGTGGAGAATATTGAAAAGGTTGATTTATCCCCGCTGGAGAAAGCAAGAGCATATCAGAATATGATTGAGGAACTTGACATTACCCAGCAGGAGCTGGAACACAAATGCGGCAGGAGTCAGTCTGAAATCGCTCATCATATACGGCTTCTCAGCCGGTTGAATCACCATATTCTCAACTGGCTTGAAAAAGATAAGATTTCCTTCGGCCATGCAAAGGTGCTGATGATGCTTGATGATAAAAATAAACAAACTGAAATTTGCCGGGAAGTTATAGAAAAAGACTTATCAATCAGAGACACATCTTTTCTTGTTGACCGTGCCCGTCCCGTGGTGGAACTTACCGACGAAGAAAAGGAATTAAACAAAATTGAAAGCGACATAATGAAATCATTTAAGAGCGAATGGCGCAAGAGAATAAATATAAGGCAGGGAAAAAAAGAAGAGAAACTTATCGTTTCCTTCAAAGACCGCGCGGAACTCAAGGATTTACTCCAACGCCTATCCCGTATCCTGTAATTTTTCTAAACTTTCCAGTGTCTCCGACTCGCCCCGTGCAATCAGTTTTTTCAAATCCGTCATAATCCCGCGGCAATTGCCCCCTAAAACCTCTTAACAGACAGGGAATCACTATCTATTTTTTGCGTATTTTTTTGCGTATTTTTTGCGTATTTTGGCAAGATATAACGTATATTCCGTTTCCCTTCTCCAATGCTAAGCAATAAACCTTTTGCAACCAACTGCATCAAATCTACAGTAGCTGTTTTCCTTGAAATGTTATTTAACGAAACATATTCCTTATTGCCGATAGATTTTTTCTTAATCACATAATCCATTGCTTTTATCTGCCTTCTGTTTAAATCCAATTTTTCCAGATCTTCTAATGCAGGCGCTAATCTGAAAATCACGACAAAAGAGCCTGTAATAAATTTGAATTCCGGTTCAGGCATGCCCCATTCCTGACATTGTTTTATCATATCCAAAGTTCCACCGCCAACATCTTCTACATATTTTATCCAAAATAATTGCCGGAATAATAAGGGGTTGCGGGGAATCGACCTATGTTCCTGCTATCTTGCCCTCGTCAAGCAATTTAGCCGGCAATTCCATAGTCATATTGCAATCAGCGCAAATTTACGTTTGAACGGCTTTATCAATTCTTTTTTGAGAAAACATTGAATAAAATATTCTTTTGAATTAATCTCTATTCCGCGAATAGCAATCTCAACAATGGTCGGATGCGGTAAGCGCATAAAAACGTCCTGCTTTAACGACATCGCTTCAAATTTCATATCCCGCCCCTTTCCTTCTAAATGGTTCGGTCACTAACACACAGTATGTGGCCTTCCAAATTTTTTTTACGTGATTTATCTGACGCAAATCTGACGCAAATCTGACGCAAATCATTTTTGGATATACCTGACTTTCTTCCCAATGCCTTTTCGTCTAATCCAGTTTAACTTAATCAAATAATTGAGATCTCTATTCGCCGTATCCCTTGTTACATTAAATTCCTTTTGTATCTCGATACTCCTTATTGAACCCTGCAATTTCATCCTCTCAAGCACATACTTTTGCCTCTCATTCAGAGCAATATCAACTTTTTTCTTTTCAAACTTATCTTTTGTCGAAAATACGGTTATTAAAGTGGTATATCTATCGGATTTTATCTTAGGCTTTTTGGGTTTTAACAAATGGGTTTTATGTTCTTCAATTATTTTATCCCAACCCTCGCCCAATTCCTCTATATATTTCAATTTTGCTAACGCTTTGGTAATTACGGGATTTCTTGAATACTGCTTTTCCGCAATATTTTTCGGCGTAATATCCTCAGGCAATCCCCCTGGATTATAAAACTCTATCTTATCAGAAAACATCTTGATTATAATTTTTGTGTGCTGATTCTCATAATCTCTATGGCAGACTGCGTTTGTTATAAGTTCTCTAATTGAGAAGAGCCCATATTCCGGAATATCCTGTCTTTGAACTTGATATGGCAATATTTTTGACATAATTGCAATATGTTCTTTCAAATACCTGTCGCAACTGTCAATCTGTTGAAATAAATTTCCATTAAATTCCTTGTAATCAAGTCTTTCTGCGCCAACTTCTTTTCCTTTATATCTCGCTAAAGCAATATAAGCATTCATAAACAATTTTTGCGGATTTTTACCAAACAACAATATGCCTGCATTTGTCGGCTTCTTACCTTTAATGCCTCCCAAAGATGTTAATAAAGATTGCGGCGAGCTAACTATCTTCCTTTCTGAAATTTCTTCATATAGCAGAATGAATTCTTCTTTTACAAATACCCAGTCAATATCCTTTAAATTTGCCGCCTGACAAATTTGATTATCAAAACGGATTTTGTCTTTATGCTTTTCTAAAATCAGGTTTTCGTATTCATCTTTGCTCATTTTAACCGTTGATTTCCCCACTCTCTTGAAGGGTCTGCCAAAGGCCAACGTCAAATGATCGGGCGATTCTTTTACCGCTATAACAATTACGTTTTTTCCCGCTTATTTTTTCTACGCTTATGCGCGGATGAACCTTCGGATCGGTGTTCTGCAAAATCTGGTTGGTGATATTTTCCACGGTATCCCTGCCTATTTTAACGCCTGATACTTTTCCCGAATCCGAAACGCCTATAATTATTTTCCCGCCGCGACTATTGCTGAAAGCGGCAATGGTCTTGATTATCGCCTTCATATCCGCGGCGGATTTTTTAAATTCCCGCGTCTCTGACTCACCCCGTGAAATTAGTTTCTTTAAATCCGTCATAATTTATATTTTCTTTTTATCTCGCAATATTTCGCCATAACATAATACGTCGACGGCCCTTTGCCTTTCTTTTTGATTAACCCTTTTCAATCCGCTTCGGACAGTTTATTGGAAACTCTTTCAATGGCCGAAAAAACTTTTTCATTTTTCACAAAACCATAAATTAATTTTGCCGCCTCAAAATCATAAATGTGAACAATCTGATTCCGTTTTTCTACCATGTCTATAAAAACCGCTTCGTCGCCGGTATCAATTAACCCCGCTTTGAACGCTTCTTTGAAACTTTTCAGGGGCGTCGGGCACTCCACACCTTCCAGTCTCATTTTTTCCTTTAATGTTTTCCATAAGCTTTCAAAAGTGTATTCAAAACGTTTTGTGGTTATTTCAATAATCAATTCTTCGCTCAAAAAATTAAAGAGATGCGGAGTCTTTACGACCTCTCGGTATTTATTAAACGCCTTTTTAAATCTTCCATAAGTTCGTTTGAATTTTTCATCCTGTGCCATACAATTCCCATAGTTCTCTGATTAAAATTTCGTTTATCTCACTTTTTATCCGCATTCTTTTGTATGTCCCCGAAAAACCCGCTTCTCTCTCATCTCATTATATATGAGTCCGCTCTAAAAAGTCAAAAGAGACGGGTCATACTTAACCCCTGCCCAAAAGCCACTTATACACGGGTTTGACCCTGATAGATTTCCCCTCTAACGCAATATCTTCTTCGGTGTCTTCGGTTAAAATCAGCGCGGTTTTCAACTTAAGTTCATCCATGGCCCGGAGCAACGCGTTGAGCTCTCTCTGTCTTGTCTTTCCATTGTTCAAATTATCCGCAACCTGAATGAGCTTTAAATCATTCTTACCTGACTTGATCAAAAAATCAACTTCCAGATTGTTCGCCGTCGTATAATAATAAATCTCCTTAAATGTGCGCCTGAGTTCAATAAATACGAGATTTTCCAAAAACTTCCCTTTATTTTTGGAAAACTGAAACGCAACCGATTCGACAATACCATTGTCTATGCAGTATATTTTCTTATGAGCAATAAACTGCTTCTGAAGGGAATAAGAAAACTTAGAAACAAGAAATATCAAATAACTATTTTCCATAAAATCAGCATAACTCTTGACGGTGTTAACACTGCCCACCCCGAGAACCCTTTTTAAATTATTGTAAGAAAATGTACCGCCGATATTGCTCAAAAGATACAGGCCAAGCTCCCTCAACGGCTTAACCTGCTTAATGCCGTATCTTGCCACAATATCCCTGTAAAGAATATCCTCATACACACTTTTTAAAAGAGTCATATCCTGATACTTCAAATATTCAGGCATTCCTCCATATCGGAGATATTCAGCGAAATATTTCTTGACAACTGCTCTTTCCGGCGTTAAAGACAATCCGTTTTTTGATAATCGAAAACCTTTGAATAAGAGAAATTCCCTAAAAGCAAAAGGGAACAATTCAATGCTGATATTTCTGCCCGTCAGTTTCGCGCCCAACTCTTTGCTGAGCAAAGAAGCATTTGAACCTGTTATAAAAAATTTATATCCCTTCCTCTGCATTCGGCGCACAAACACTTCCCATTGGGGAACGTTCTGAACCTCGTCAAAGAAAAAAACTTTTTTATCCCCGTATAACTCCAGAAACAGTTCGTAAAGATGGTTAAAATTCTCCACTTTAAAATCCACGAGACGCTCATCTTCAAAATTAAGATAATACATATCTTTCTTATAGCGCTTGCTGATAACCTGATTGAGCAGCGTCGATTTACCGCAGCGGCGCACTCCTGAAATAATCACCGCATGAGGTAAAGAAGTACAGCGTAAAGCAGCGCTCAAGACCAATCTCGGAATACCTGTATCAATACCCTCACGGTCTTTTTCCTGCTCAAGCACGATTTCTTTTAGTAAAGACTTTTGCATACTTACTATCTCATTTACACTGAAAGAATATCATACGAAGTGTTCATTGTCAATGAATACCACCGTTTACGTTTTGAAATTATTTGAGGCGGGTCTGCCACTCTTCTATCTCAACCTTCAGGCCGTCTATGCGGCTTTGAATTTCCGACTTTTTCTCGCCGGAGGTGCCTGCAAGCTCGGCTTCAAGCTCTTTCACCTGGTCTTTTTTCTGAGATATTATGAGTTTTATCTGCCTTTTTTTGTCGTCCGAGGCAGCGGACTTTTCTTTTTTTGAAGCGCCTTTTTCCGATTCGGCCGGAGCCAAAGGCTCTTCGTTAAATTTGTCCTCCATATCCCGCAACTCGTTTGAGTCGCTCTCGCGCCGCTGGGGGATATTCTCAAAAAGTTCGGATACGGAATCCGCGACTGATGAGCGTTTCTTATTTTTCGGCGAAGCAAAAAGTTTTTTAAGCTTCTTTTTCAGCCCTTCGTTCACGGGGGGAATTTCAGAACGCTCAATTTTCGCGCTCTCCTCAGATTCCCTTCCTCCGCCGGCTATAACGGCTATTTCCGTCTCAAGCTCGTCTTTTATCATGTTGAGCTCGTCTTCCTTCATCTGAAAACGGTTTTCTATTTCTATCTGGGCGTCCCTCAGAACAGCTATCTGTTTTCTGTAAAATTCGTCCTTCTCAACGAGAACCCTCTCATGGGCAAGATTGATTTCTTCTATCTGGCGCTGGAGCTCAAGCACTTTCTTTGATAGAATCTTTTTCTCTTCCGCCGCCTCTTTGAGCTGCGCGTTATACTGACCGGCTATATCAACTTCAAGTTTTTTCATCTGGGAAAGCAGTTCCTTCTTTTCCCTGTCCTTGCGGCGAAGAGCCTCTTCCCATTCTCTGTCCATGTTTCGCAGCTGCAGCTCATAATCGTCTTTCTGGACTTTCAGCGTGGAACGCGTCTCCTTAATCTCAGTTTTCAAAACAACAGTTACCTGTTTCAAATTATTTATTGTCTTCTCGCTGTCCTGCCTCTTGGCCTCTAATTTCATTTTCGCGGCGACTTCTTCCCTTATGACGCCCTCAAGTTCATTTTTTATTATCTGCGCTGTTGTTTCGGATTTGGCCTTTTCGCGGCTCAGATCCTCAATGAACTTTTCGTGCGACTGCGCCTGTTTTCTGTCTAAGGCGGCTATCTCTCTCTGACGCTGGGCCAGAATCGCGTCATAATTTTTCGTAAGCGACGCTGTTTTTCTCTCGTAGGCGTCTTTCTCGCCGGAGCGCAGTTTATTTTCCATGGAAAGCTGTTTTTTCAAAGCCTCAAGCTCAGCCTGAAATTTCAGGTTGTCGTCTTCAACGATTCGCACTTTCTCATTGGCTATGCCTATTTCGTTTGTAAAATGAGCTTCGCGCCTTTTCATCTGCTCCAGAAGATGAGCGCGTTCCTCATCATTGAGTTTCTTAAGCTGTTCTGTTTTATCAAGAAGTTCCTGCACACGGAGTTCTTCGCCCTTGATACGGGCAATGAGAGTCTCGCGTTCTTCCAGCCTTTTTTCTTTAAGGTCCCTTAAAATCCGCTCAAGTTCTGATGTTACTTTGCCTGTCATGTTTTGATTATAACACAATTGCCCGAAAAATTTCAAGACTCAAAAAAGGGGACGGAGGAAAGTCAGCATCCGGCACCGCCGAAACGAAAATTAATTGACAGCCGGTGAGAGCTTGCAAGGTCGCCGTAGGAACCCCACGCGTAGTCCACGCTGTACTCTTTCCACCTGAAACCCATCCCCAGGCTTAAGCCCGATATGGCGTCAAAATCCTTTACCCCTGTCGTCTTGTATCCCATCCTCAAAGCGACGTTTTTATAAATGTACTCGCCGCCCAGATGAGCGTTCATGTCATTATCCGAGGGCAGATTAATATCAAAGGCCATTGTAAAATTATTTGTCAGTTTGCAGGAAGACCCCGCGCCTATCAGCAGCGGCAGAGCGTCCTCCTCATTTATAAATTTCATCTTACTGCCTATATTCCGCACGACAACACCCGTTTTCAGCTCCCTGCCCATGAATCTCAATTCGTTATACATCAGCCCCGCGTCAATCGCCAGAGCAGAGGCGGTTTCATCCTCTAATTTTGACGAAATCATTTTAAGGCTCACACCCGCGGGGAATTTCCTTATCTCACGGGCATAGGAAAGAGTGACAGCCGTATCCGAAGGTTCGTAACTCTCGCTGAGCTTCACGGCGTTATTGTCATATTTTATTATGCTTCCCGCCGACAAATAATTAACGCTCACGCCTAATTTACCGGAACGGACGGGACGGCAATAGGCCAAAAAGTTGAAGGATATGTCCTCAAGCCACAAAGCGTGCATGGCTGTCATCTCACTGCCTGTAATATGGTTAAGCCCCGCGGGATTCCAGTAGATGGCGTTGACATCATCCGCAAGGCCGACGAAGGCCTCTCCCATAGCGGCAGGTCTCGCGCCAAGGCCGATTTTCAGAAACTGCGCGCCTGTCGTGCCGGCCCCGGAGGCGGAACTGTTAGCCGCGAAAAATACAGCCTGAAAAATCACAAGCCCGCCGTATATTATTTTTTTCAGCATTTTAATTCCTCCATTTTATATTTTATGAAAAAACCTTCTCCGTGTCCCTTTGAAAAAGGCGTCGGCGACTTCATTGTTTCCTTCATTTTATTATGGCAAATTTGCCTTTGGCCTTTTCACCCGCCGGATTGGTAACCAGGTAAATATAAACTCCGCTTGCGAGTTTCTGCCCGCTGTCATTTACGGCTCCCCATTCATATTTATCCACCGCGATGTCTGTTTTTTCAAGAGTCGCGACAAGCTCGCCCGCAATGTTAAAAACCTTTATCGTGGCCCTGCCCGTCAATTCTTTGAATGTTATAAATCCGGCGTCAAACCTGCCGCCGCTATTGGGCTTGTATGGATTGGGAAAAACAAACACTTCGCCGAGACTGGACGAAGCGGCCGCCGCGGCAAGCGCTATCGTCTGCGGGGAAAAACCGCCGCTGCACTTAATAGAGCCGCCCTGGATTGTCCCGGTGATTCCCTGCCCCACCGAAGCCGTTGTCTTATAAGACGCCGATGAACCGCTTCCACCGCCGCCCGTTAATAAGGAGGGGTTGATTTTGAAGTTTGTTCCCACCAGCGCCGCGGCAAAGGCCAGCGCCGTCAGCAGGAAAAAAACGCCGGCTCCTGAGAGCGGCTTTTTTATATTTATTTTCAGCATAATTCCTCCAGATTCCGGGAGCGTTCCCTACATCTTCAAAAACACCTTTCCGTCGGATAAAAGATAACCGATCCGTTTATTGTCTTTTGTTTCCACTATACCTGATGTTACCGTCACCTGCCCGCTGTCAAAGGTTAACTGCCCGACGAGGCCCACAAGAATAAAATCTTTCTGCATGTCTTCATCGCTTTTGTTTATGTCTCTGTTTCCCACGAAGCCGGGTCTTGAAGAACAAATTCCCAACAGCGCATCTCCGCTCTCGTATTTTCGCGCTTTGCCCGTCGCAAGGTTTAATCCGATAATATCGCCGGACACGGCGTCACCCTCTTTCACGAACCACTCGGCGTAATCGGCGCCGCCCGTCGCCCAGCTGCCGTTTGCATAAGCGTTCCCCGTACCGGCAAAACGGAAAAGATTGACTGTGCCGGTAGAGATTGTCAAAACATCTCCTGAAGAACCTGCTGCTGCATCTATATTCACAGTATATGAAGATACCGTCAAAGTTGGGACTTGTCTATTAAATCCAACCATCAGTGTATTCGCAGTATTATTTTGTAAATCATGAGTGTTATCTATCCCATGGCCCATTACGATTGAATCACTCCCTCCAACAGCGGTAAAACGTCCCAGTGCGGTTGAGTAATTCGCAAGGGCGGACGCGTCGTATCCTATTACTGTTGAATAAGCTCCTGTGGTTCGTGAAAACCTTCCCATTGCGACTGAATAATCTCCCTCTGCGTCTGTGCTGCCTCCCATTGCGGTTGAATAATCTCCAATTGCATCTGTGCCGCTTCCCATTGCGGTTGAATACAACCCGCTGGCGACACTATCTACCCCCATTGCAACTGAATAATTTCCACTTGCTACGGTGTTGTTTCCAAGTGATATTGCAGATATTCCAGTTGCTTCTGCGGAGGCTCCCAGTGCGACTGAATAATCACCGCTGGCTATGCAAGTTATCCCCATAGCTACTGCATTATTTCCTGTTGCAGAACAATTATTGACACCTGCATAAATAATGTCCTATAATATGGGCAGGAGGTGGAATACAATGAGACCATATGGAAGCCCTGATGAATTGGAACGAAGACGAAAACGCGCGATAGCACTTCTGGAAAAAGACAAGAAGCCGGGAGAAGTGGCGCGGATTGTTGGTGCAGATAGAAGAAGTGTCAGGCGCTGGAAAGCTGCTTATCGCAAGAAAGGAGTTAAGGCAATAGAAGCCAAACCGATACCAGGCCGACCGCCGAAACTTGCCGTAAAACAGCGCAAACAGCTGGAACGGATTTTGCTTAAAGGAGCGAAGAAATGCGGTTTCCCGACAGACCTTTGGACGTGCCCGCGTATAGCAAAACACATTAGATGGCATTTCGGAGTTGTGTATCATGTTGACCATATCGGGAAATTATTACACATGATGGGCTGGAGTCCCCAACGCCCGAAACGCATAGCCATTGAACGGAACGAGGACGAAATCCAGCGATGGATTAAAGAGGAGTGGCCGCGCATAAAAAAAAAGCGTCGCGCCTGAAAGCATTTCTCGTATTTATTGACGAAAGCGGATTGATGATGTCTCCTTTGCTGCGTCGGAGTTGGTCGCCTAAAGGAAAAACTCCGGTTTTGCATCAGCGAACACGTTCTCATAAAAAAGTTTCTGCAATTGCTGGTTTGTGCGTGTCTCCAACAAGAGATAATATCAATCTCTATTTCCGTTTGCACACCCAGACAAATATTAACTCCTTGTTGATAATAGATTTTCTCAAAATTCTTTTGAG
>SWCC01010888.1_pt2 | contig 11197 bp, 9 predicted proteins | sample 4692971 | NCBI WGS metagenome assembly SWCC01 (sample SAMN10267277, study PRJNA491770) | bioreactor metagenome | isolation source: DHS bioreactor inoculated with subseafloor sediment | place: Japan: off Shimokita Peninsula | collected 2006-08 | reverse complement strand
CTTATATTTGTATTCACCTCGGACAACGAGGTGAAATTGCGGGAATAGCTCAGTTGGTAGAGCGCAACCTTGCCAAGGTTGAAGTCGCGAGTTCGAGTCTCGTTTCCCGCTCCCCCCGAACCGGAAGTCCATTGTGACTTCCGGTTTTTTTATGACGGTTCTTTGCTAACCACACCAATCGCATGCTCCTCGCATTGAGAAGGCGTCTATGGCCCGATGTCGAGGGTGGCTTGGGTTGATTCTGACGATTCCAGCCAGTATTATCCTCAATAACACTTATCAGATCTATGGAGCCGCTGCACTTGCAACGCTTCACCTCTGTATGTCATTGTACATGCGGGGCACCTTCCCATGAGACGGATAGAATACAATAATTGGAGAATGCTGTATGCGTCGCGTTGTTATTTCGAATTTGATTGTCGCACTCTTCGCAGCAACTGCTGCAATCGCCCAGGTACCGAAAACCATCAGCTATCAGGGCATTCTGACGGATGGATCTGGAATCGTCGTCCCAGATGATATCTATCACCTCACTTTGAAGCTGTACTCGGTCGATATCAACGGACAAGCATCCTGGACAGAGGTGCAGGACGTCACATCGGTCGGCGGTCTTTTTAATGTCGTGCTCGGTGCGAAAACGCCTCTGCGTCTTCTGTTCGACCGGCAGCTCTGGCTGGGAATCAGTGTCGGAACAGAAGCGGAGCTTTCACCTCGGATCAAACTGACGTCCGCATCATACAGCATTCGAGCGCAGCGGGCGGATACAGCGGACTTCAGCATGCATGCGTTGCGGGCTGATCTAGCGGACAAGGCTGATGATGCGGCTACCGTCGGAGGATATTCTGTTTCTGCTACTCCGGCGGCGAATAAAATTCTTCCGCTGGATGCATCAGGAAAAATCCCTGCCAGTGCCATTCCCAGTGTCCCTGCCATCGTACAGGATAATTCCCTCACTGCAGTAAAAATCGCTTCCGGCGAAGTGGTCAAAAGCATCAACACGATGCATGACGACGTGGAACTCGTCGCGGGATCGAACGTCTCCATCGCTCCGAGCGGCAATACGCTGATCATCTCTGCCACGCCCGGAGGCGGGGGAGGAGATATCACCGGCATAGTTGCAACAGATGGACTCGCAGGCGGCGGTACTTCAGGCGATGTTGTAGTCACCATCGCGGATCAGGGCGTGACCACACAGCGGCTGGCTGATGATGCAGTAACTGATGCGAAGATCCCGGACAACACTGTCATTCGCAGCCTGAACAATATCACCGATAACGTGGAGTTGACTGCAGGACAGAACATCGCGATTACTCCCGCAGGGAATACCATCATGATCGAAGGGACTTCAAGTGGAGACATCACCGCGGTTAACACCCCTCCCGGCTCCGGTCTCATAGGCGGTGCGCAATCAGGGGATATATCCCTCGCGATAGAAGACGGGGGAGTCACGACTGCGAAATTGGCAGATGGAGCGGTAACCTCAGACAAAATTGCTGATGCTGCGATTACGTCGGCAAAACTCGCTGATTTGTCGGTAACAAATGCCAAGATTGATGATCAAAGCATTGATTTCACCAAGATAAGTTCATCGGGGAGTTCAGAAGGAGAGATCATGTCGATCTATCTCGGGAATGCTGACTGGCGTGCTCCGGAAGACCTGATTCTGCCGTTCGATGCGACAGTCGATGAAGCCGGTCCAGCTTTTCGTGTGGAGAATACCTCCACCTCATTTTCCGGAGATGCAATCGTTGGATTGAGCAATACTGAAGCTGGTATTGCTGGGGTGTCTTCTACTGGTATTGGAGTGCATGGTGCCGTCACGGATCCTGGCGGCACAGCTGGTGTCTATGGTGATAATCCATATGGCTCCGGTGTCATTGGTACATCGAATGCTTCAAATTATCCCGCCGTGTATGGTACGAACGTAGTTGGAGATGGTGTATTGGGAAGCAGCGGTACGGCCAATAAATCCGGAGTCCTTGGCAGGCATTCGGTTTCGAATGGGTATGCAGTGCGCGGAGTGAATTCAAGCTCTACGAATCCGACCAGTGGCTACCTCGGCGGCGAACGCGGAGCGAGCGGGAGCTACGGCACGCAGTATACGGGTCAATTGGGTTCAAATCTGGGTGCTGTTGTTGGTGTCCACGCGAGCGGGACAAACTGGGCAGTGCTTGGTGCCAGTGCTCAAGCCTGTTATGTCAACGGCGGTTTCTATCAGCTGGGCGGCGTTTTTGCGGCGAGTCCAACTTCGACCCTGTGGACTACAAACAAACCGGCAACCGTCAAGCTCAATGACGGAACGAAAGTAAAGCTCTTCGCCGAGGAAGCGACCGAAGTGGTGTTTGCCGACTATGGTGAAGGACAACTCAACAACGGCCGCGTTCATATCGCACTCGACTCGGAATTCCTGCAGACAGTCACCATCGATGCACAGCATCCCCTGAAGGTGTTTGTTCAATTGGAAGACGATTGTAACGGAGTGTACATTACCAATAAATCATCGTCCGGTTTCGATGTTGCGGAATTGCAGCGCGGACAGTCCAACGCTCGTTTCAGCTATCGCGTTGTCTGCAAACGCAAATACTATGAAGACGAACGTCTCGCGAGTGAGGAAGAAGACGTGTCGTTCAATACGAACATGCTCAGCACAGCCTGGCCGGAGCTAAACTCCGAGCACGAAGCGATGAACGACCAGGTTCAGAAAATGAAGCAGAAAGAAGTGGAACGAATTTCCCTGATCGAGCGGGAGCCGCCGAAACTCCCGGAACTCAAACGCTAGAGGAGCAGCCATAATATGAATCGAATATTAGGACGTATGGCCATCGTATCCGTGATCACGATTCTGTCAGTTTCTGCAATGCAGGGACAGCACAAAATCGAACGCTATGTTTTCGGACTGGGTGGCACCGAGATGAAGAGTGCCAATAACCACATTATCGGTACGCTCGGGCAGACGCTGATCGGAGTGACAAAAAACACCGCGCACACAAACAGCATCGGATTCTGGTATTCGGTGGAATCCGTTCCGGTCGGGATTGTTCCGGAAGCCGCCATTGCTGCAGATATGCAATTAGGACAGAGTTATCCGAATCCGGTTGCGGGCCTGGCAGTGATTCCTTTCACACTGGCAAAAGGCGGTACGGTACGTCTTACTGTCATGAATGTTCTTGGAATGAAAATTCGTTCGGTCGTGGATGAATTCATGGAACCGGGAAGCTATCGTGTGCAGATCGACGCTAGGACGTTACCCGGGGGATATTATTTCTACCGGCTCGAGCAAGGTTCACGCTCAATCACGAAATCACTGCTCATTCGCTAATAACAGAAGATATTCGAATTCTCAGTCAGCCGGTTGTCAGCAATATTGCGTCCGGCTGCACTGCGATCTCCGCAATCACGGAAAGGAGAACATATATGTATCGCAGCATTCTGTCATTCTGCATCGCACTTGTCCTGACTGGATCCATCGCCATGGCTCAGATCCCGAAAACCATCAGCTATCAGGGGATATTGACTGACGGTTCCGGAACAGTCGTTCCTGATGATATCTATCGGCTGACCCTGAAACTGTACTCTGTGGATATCAACGGTCAGCCGTCCTGGACCGAAGAGCAGGACATTCCAACAGTCGGTGGTCTTTTCAACGTCGTGCTCGGTGCGAAAACTCCGCTGCAGCTGCTCTTCGACAGGCAACTCTGGCTGGGGATCTCAGTCGGGACTGAAGCGGAACTTTCTCCACGCATCAAGCTGACTTCCTCATCATACAGCATTCGCGCGCAGAGGGCGGATACTGCAGATTACAGCATGCATGCTCTGCGGGCTGATAAAGCCGATGACGCCAGCACGGTCGGAGGCTTCGCGGTAAGCGCAACTCCGGGAGCAAACAAAATCCTTCCGCTCGACGGTTCAGGGAAATTCCCATCCAGTGCTATTCCCGGCGTCCCTGCCGTAGTGCAGGACAATTCCCTCACAGCGGTCAAGATCGCTTCGGGTGAGGTAGTGAAAAGCCTCAACACGATGCATGATGATGTGGAGCTTGTTGCTGGGTCGAACGTGTCCATCGCTCCGAGCGGGAACACGCTTATAATCTCCGCCACACCGGGCGGCGGCGGTGGAGATATAACCGGTGTGGTGGCCACAGACGGACTCGCCGGCGGCGGCACGTCAGGTGACGTGGTCGTCACCATAGCCGATCAGGGCGTGACCACGCAGCGGCTTGCCGACGACGCAGTGACCGATGCGAAGATTGCGGATAATACAGTTATTCGCAGCCTGAACAACATTGCCGATGATGTACAATTGACAGCAGGGCAGAACATCGCGATTACACCTGCCGGGCAGACTATCATGATCGAAGGTACGGCGGGAGGAGATATTACCGCAGTAAATACTCCGCCCGGATCCGGACTTACAGGCGGTGACGTCACAGGAGACGTGACGCTCGCTATTGAGGACGGTGGCGTGACAACACAGAAACTGGCGGATGCTGCGGTGAACACTGCGAAAATCAGCGGCAGCGGTGCGACGAACGGGCAGATTCTCGGCTTTGACGGGACGAACGTCGGCTGGGCCACTCCCGTCACCGGCGGAACGCTTGACGAGGCCTACGACTTTGGCGGCAGCGGGGCAGGGAGAACTATTGTCGCCGATGCAGGGGCAGTTACTGTCGGAGGTACTGAGGGATTTCTGGTAACAGGCACATACGGTACTGGAACTATTCCTGCATCCGGTGCAGGGACACGTATGATGTTTTAACCTAAAAAGCATGCGTTTCGTGCTGGAATTGTGGGCGCAAACAAATGGGATGATGCGAATATCGGCGAAGGTTCCACCGGGATCGGCTCCGATGTTCTCGCGAGGGGGCAAGAATCCGTGGCGATCGGGTGGGCGAATTCGTCGCTGGGCGTGGCGTCTGTTTCACTGGGAAACGCAAATCAAGCGGAAAAAGATGCCTCTGTCGCAATAGGGGCTTTCAATCAAGCTACTGATAATTATTCCATCGCAATGGGAAACACTTGTCGCTCAAGCGGCGAAGCTTCAATCGCAACAGGATATAAATCCTGGGCAACTGGAAATTATTCCAGTTCTTCAGGATATAAATGTGAGGCAACGGGGGTCGGCTCCACTGCCTCCGGCTATTTAAATATCGCCTCAGGCGCGTATTCCACCGCCTTTGGCCAAAGCGCTACAGCCAGTGGGTATCATTCATTCGCTCTGGGGTATTCGTCGGTCGCCAGCGGCAGTACCGGCACAGCGATTGGCTTCAGCACAACAGCGAGCGGTGAGAAATCAACCGCCATAGGTTCGTATGTTTCCACCAACGGCAAGCTGGGCTCGTTTATCATCGGCGATGCGTCGACTACTTCACTCTGGACCTCCGCACTGCCGAATCAAATGAAAATGCGCTTCGCAGGGGGGTATCAGTTCTACACAAACAGCACTGCGACGACGGGCGTGTATATGAACGGCAATACCAGCGGCTGGATTAATTTCAGCGACCGTAACATGAAGGAGCACTTCACACCAGTCGCAGGTGAATGGCTGCTCGCGAAAATCCGCAACCTCCCTGTGACGGAATGGAACTATAAAAACAGCGATCCGTCAGTGCGGTATATCGGACCCATGGCGCAGGACTTCTGGCAGGCATTTCACCTCGGCGGGACAGACAGTCTCGGCATCAACAGCATCGCTATCGATGGCGTCAACCTGGCGGCGATTAAAGCTCTGGAGGAGCGCACGAGTGAACTGCAGGCGGCAAATGATCGCCTGGAACAAGAGACACGCGAACTCCGCACCGCCACCGAGCAGCTGAAAGAGCTGAGCTCTGAGGCTGCATTCAGTCGGGCAGGTGAGGGACAGCTGAAACACGGCCGTGTGCATATCGAGCTTGATACGGAAATCACCACGTCAGCCATCATCGATGCACTACATCCACTGAAGGTATTCGTGCAGCTCGAAGACGATTGCAATGGCGTCTACATCACAAACAAGACGGCAACCGGCTTCGATGTCATCGAGCTTCAAAACGGACGCTCGTATGCGAAATTCAGCTACCGTGTCCTCTGTCAGCGAAATATTGTGAAATATCCGCTTGCGAGCTCGCTGCCGGTACGCAACTGATAGAAATACATTCCGGATTGGAATGACTGCAACGGCAGTCGGGCAACATGTTTCCCGGGAAGGAATTCCTGATCCGTTATACGGGTGAGCAGTCGGCCGCTCTGATCATACACATCGATCGCCACATGGCTGCGTTTCGCCACGTCAAACGGAATTGAAAGGAATTCAGCGGCCTGTGTCGAGCCGATTACCGGATTGGGATAACATGCTCCCAGACGGAACGAAGCCACGCGATTCTGCTCGTCATTGATGCCGACCGTTCCCGTGGTAAATCGCAGGACTCCACCGTGATCTGCGGTAAAAAATATGCCATTCGAAATAGTGATGGTTCGTGAGGATGCATCCGCAGTTTCTGTGATATCATATTCGGCATCCGGAACGAGACCGGTAATAAAGTGCTGCGCTACAGTAATGGGGACGGTATACGTGATCGGTGAGAATGCGGCATCAAGATCGACAGGGAATAAAACGCAGGCATCTGCCACTGCAGCGCCGCTGAAGGCGGTACCGCTCGTGCTTTCGATCAAGGTTGCCTGCTGCACGGACGCTCCGGCATCCGCTCCCTGAACGACATTCAGGAAACGCGTGGATTTAGGTCCGCCGGGTGCCTCGACGAGAAGGCGGAAATTCATGGGTTCGTCATTCGCCACATCATCATCAAAGGCTTCTGCCGGAGCAGTAGAAATGGAGGCGTTCAATGGCAGCAATGTCGAGACGAACAGCTGTTGTCCCTTCGGGCTTACCATCGTCGTCACATTACTGTTCACCATGGCCGCCGCTGGGAAATTCATCCAGAATCGTTTGAATCTTCCGTCGGTTTTTGATTCCGCACGATCGTAGAGAAAGATATGATCCGGCTTGAGCCACAAGACGGAACGACTCGCATGGGCGATATCCATTGTCTCAGCTTCGGAGGAATTGTACAGCTCTGTCGCGTCGCCGCAGGCAAATACGTAGTCATCCTGAAGACTGGTCGCGAGAATCTTCCCGTCGCCGTTCGGGACGTACATCCATTGCGATCCATTCTGGTGGCAGAGATTCAGGAAATGATCCGGATCGAGAGTGCTGGGTTCATTTTCCAATGCCATCGTGTTGTGGTAATCCGATCGGCCGATGCTGCAGAGGAGATTCGTGCCGTCCCAACCGGTACGATCTTTTGTCAGCCATTCTCCGTTTCTGTAGTATTCGATCTGATTTCCGTCGCCATGCTGATGATCAATCGCGATCCACCCGAGGGAATAAGTGAACATCGATGCCTGCTTTGACCAATCGGTGCGGGCGAGAATGCGTCCCAAACCTTTCGAGTAAAATTCTCTCGGCATGGTCACACGCGGATCGATGGACTCGTGTTCTGCAGGATCGTACATCAGGAACATCAGAATAGCATCACGGAAAATCTCAGCCTGCCGGATTCTGTTCAGGAATTCTCCGGGACCGCCAGGCGGTGTGTGCCGCTCGACCCAACGGATGGCATCCAGACGGGGGGTGTTGCCCATGTTGTAGTCATACACCGCGAGCGCTCCAAACACGGCTATGAAATCAGGCATGAAATAGTTCTGTCCGTCTCCATACCAGGCCGGCTGATAGACCGCTCCGATCCAAGGACGTGACTGCAGTATCGCCGTTGCCGGACTGAGGGAATAAATATAGGCGCTTACCATGGTACCGATAAAAGGATTCGTGGGAATACTGACCTGCTGACCTCTCTTTGCAGGATCGTCTTCACCTGCCGTATGCAATGCCAGCATGAACTGTGCATAGTATCCGAATGCTTCCGGACCATATTCGAGCCCCTCGGGTGAAAAACCGCCCCGCCCCTCGTTTCGCAGAAGATGATCGATCACGTAGAGCCACGCACCGGTAGCATTATCGAGATACGAAGTAAGCTGACCACCCGCGTCATCAGCGGCATCCAGCGACATCGCCATCATCCCGATATTCCGCATGTGGGCCAGATAATAGTTGTTGCAGGACCAGCGTACCGCACGCTCGTCGGAGAGCAGCGAGGGATCGTTTACCATGCCGATCGGCTCAGGATGATTGTAATCCGTCGTGGTGGCGTTCAGATTCTCATCAATCCAGCGAAGAAATACTGTTCGAATCGTTGCCTTGTCCGCGACAGAGAGATACGGATAGATCCAGTCAACAGTGAGCGGAAAGCCCTCACCCCACCAGCGGGAACGGTTGCCCGTACTGAATTCAATGTCGCGAAACGGCTGTCCGCCGGCCTCTCCGCTTACCGCAATGTTCATGACATGCATCAGGCAGGTACGCGCCCGCTGCGCATAGTCCTCCCTCGTCGCCTGCTCCGGATGAATCAGCGACATGAAGGCGAAGAGCTGTGCGTACATTTCATTCGGAAATTCTACCCAGTCGGCGATACCGTCATCCCCGCCGGGAAGATCACCGTTATCCATCTCCTCCGCAGCGCCGATGGCAAGCAGCTCAAGCCCTTGCGCGAAAACCGGATTAGTCGGAACGGCCCAGGACCGTAGTCGTTGGATATCCGTGTCGCGAATCCACATGCGTGGATGCGTCCCGGCCGCTACAAGAGATTTCTCGGATGTCGGGGCATTTTGGCAGTAGCTTTCTGATGGGATGATGAGGAAGAGAACAAGGGCAAAAAATATAATAAAACGGCATTCATTGCGGGAAGGCAGTGATGAGGCCATGCGTTTCTCCTGAGTATGACAGGCAATCGAAGTGTGCAGATGTGTTTCCAAGAATTTCGAGAGAATACCGGTGAATGTCAAATACGGATGATATGGTATGAAAAGCACTGATAAATCAGTTATCCTTTTTTGCCCTGCGATGGGGAGTGAGAATACGCGAAGCAGTTTAAAAAACAGCGGAGACCGCCGGGAAATGCTCAGAGAGAGCCATCGCTTGATTCTACACTGAAAGATGGCTATACTTGGGATATACATGTAAGGAGTGGCCATGAGAACCACAATTCAGAAATGGGGTAATAGTCAGGGATTACGAATTCCGAAAACACTGCTCGAGGAGGCGGGTGTCGGGATTGGTGAAGCAGTTGAAATTGTAGTTTTAGAGGGAAAAATCATCATTTCGCCAATGCGTAAAAAACGAATAGCGGTGTCGCTCGAGGATCTGGTGAGCAAAATTCAGAAGAGGAAGAAAGCAGAAGAGACAGACTGGGGACCTCCGGTTGGGAAGGAGGTGTGGTAAATGGCTCGTTATGTTCCGAAACAGGGAGATTTCATCACGCTCAACTTTGATCCCCAATCCGGGCATGAGCAGAGAGGCCGCGGGCCCGCCTTTGTCGTCAGCAAGACGCTGTTCAATCAGGCCACAGGCCTCGCCATTGTTTGTCCGCTCACCACGACGGATCGTGGATTTCCATTCCACATCCCAGTACCAGCCGAAAGCGGCCTTTCCGGATTCATCATGGCTGAGCAGGTACGTTCCGTCGATTACCGGGCTCGACGAGCGACCTCTATCGGAGTGAATCTGCCCAAGTTACTGGACCAGGTTGTCGGTATAGTGGAAGCCTGTTTCTGATCAATCCGCCCCATTTTCGAGTGGCAGAGCATTCCGGGTTTTCCAGCCGATCCACCAGCGGTCGATCAATGGACCGGCTTCCAGTGTCAGCCATGCGAAGATACCGCCGCCGACCAGGTCAATGACGTAATGATACCGGAGGTACACCGTTGCGAGAATGAGCAGCGATCCGATAACTGCCAGATACCAACGTGATCGAGCGCGGTAGCGGAAAGCAAGCAGCATGACGAGCAGGGTAATTTCGGTGTGTCCGCTGGGAAACACATCGCGCTGCACGTCCGCTGCGGGATACTCCGTGCCGGCCGGAATGGACTCACCCGCATTCGTATATGCTCGCAGGGCGTTTGTGACCAGGACGCCGGGCAGCTCTGTTTCCGTCTGCGCAAAATCATGTTGGGTGAAGCGAGGACCAATGGCAGGGACGGCAACGTAACCGAAATACGACAGGTAGAAGCCGAGCATGACGAACAGAAACACCATCTTGAAGGCTTTCATGCGCCGCTTGCGATAAAGGTCAATGGCGAGAACAAACGGGAGGAGGTAGTAACTCGCGTAGGCGAGTTGTAGGATTTCCGTAAGAAGGGGATGAGAGAACTGATCGAACCATACTGTAACATCTCCGCCGAAGAGTGCGTGGTCAATCGCCATGAGCGCTGCATCAAAATCGACGGGATGAATAGTAGGAACGAGTACATACATCTGTTTGAACGCAATCGGGATCAGCGCCATCATATAAAAACCGTGCACAAGGTTCCCGCCATAACCGCGGATCGCGGCGTATTTCGCAAGAATCTGTATGGCGAATATGATCACGATATCGCCGATGACGAATAACCACCACTCGTCAATACGATACGACCATATCGCCATCGCTGCGATCAGCAGAATGAAAAAACAGGTATTGACCAGGTCTGTTGTATTGTGGTGGGCAAAAAAGCGTTTCACGCGAATCGTCCGATCAGAGATAAATGACCGTGAGGAAGCCGAGGTAAATAAACAGTCCCAGCGCATCGTTGGTAGTTGTGATGAACGGGCCAGTCGCAAGGGCAGGATCGATATTCATCCGATCGAGCAATACCGGTACAGTGGCTCCTACGAGTGTTGCATTGGTGATGACAACGAGGAGGGAAAGACAGACCGTCAGTCCGAACAACGCGTCGCCAATCCAGAAATACACAACGACAAACAGCAGCACACTCAATATGCTTCCGTTGAGCAGTGCAGCGAAGAATTCCCGGGAAAGACGTCTGAATGTCCGGTTTAAAGCTAATTCACCGGTCGCAAGACCCCGAACGACAATGGAGGAGGCCTGTATGCCTGAATTACCACCCATCGCCATGATAATCGGAATGAAGAATGCGGACGCGAGCACCAGACTGATCTGCTTTTCGAAGCTGCTGAGTACCAGTGCTGCCAGAAGCTCACCGGCGAAGCCAACAAGCAGCCAGGGCAGACGACCGCGGAAGATGTCAAATATTGAAGAGGAAGTATCGCTATCCTCCATGATACCCGACATACGCTGAATATCTTCCTGCGCCTCCTCATGGATAACGTC
>SWCC01009822.1_pt1 | contig 11229 bp, 14 predicted proteins | sample 4692971 | NCBI WGS metagenome assembly SWCC01 (sample SAMN10267277, study PRJNA491770) | bioreactor metagenome | isolation source: DHS bioreactor inoculated with subseafloor sediment | place: Japan: off Shimokita Peninsula | collected 2006-08 | reverse complement strand
ATTGGTGCGCTTGACCGATCCTTCCTCGACCAGTCCACCCGCACGGATTCGGGTGCCCTCCGGCGCTTCACCCGCTGCGATCTGGGTCGGTGTGTAGAACAGGTTGATGTTCTGCTGCAGGGCGGACAACGCCAGCGCCACGGCGATACCGACACCAGCGACAATCGCCAGGACGATGAAAAGACGCTTCTTGCGCACCGGATTCACTTCGATTCCTCCCGGCGCAAACGACGCGCCTCATCTTGCAGGTAACGTCGACGCGCCAGTACAGGCAATACGACGTTGAGAATCAGGACAGCCAGGCTGATGCCGTAAGAGGTCCAGACGTACACGCCATGATTGCCCATGGCGATGAAATCGGCGAAGGACGAAAAGTTCACGAGTTGTTTCCTACCAGAGCCTTGACCTCATTCTTCACCCAGCTGGCACGCGATTCACGGCGCAGCACTTCCAGGCGCATGCGCATCAGCAGCACTACGGTAAAGAAGCAGTAAAAACCGATCACCATCACTAGCAGCGGCAGCCACATCTCCACGGGCATGGCTGGTTTCTCGGTGACCTTGAAGGTGGCGGGCTGGTGCAGCGTGTTCCACCACTCCACCGAATACTTGATGATCGGAATGTTCACTACGCCAACGATGGCCAGCACCGCGCAAGCCTTGGCCGCGCTGTCACGGTTACTGATTGCCTGGCCGAGCGCAATGATGCCGAAGTACAGGAACAGCAGGATGAGCATCGAGGTCAGGCGCGCATCCCAGACCCACCATGCGCCCCAGGTCGGCTTGCCCCAAACAGCGCCGGTGAGCAGTGCGATGAAGGTCATCCAGGCGCCGATCGGCGCAGCCTGCTGCAAGGCGACGTCGGCGAGCTTCATTTTCCAGACCAGCCCGACCACACCCGCCACGGCGAGCATGACGTAGATGGACTGGGCCAGGAAGGCAGCCGGCACGTGGATGTAGATGATCCGAAAACTGTTGCCCTGCTGGTAATCCTCGGGGGCAAACGCCAGCCCCCAGATCACGCCGACACTGACCAGCAGCACGGCTGCCCAGGCCAGCCAGGGCAGCCAGCGACCACTGATCTCATAGAACCATTTGGGTGAGCCCAGCTTGTGAAACCATGTCCAGTTCATCGGATGACTCATCGTCCAGCGAGTCCCTGACTGACAGGGCCTCGAGATTCGTTACATCGACCAGGCGCAAGCGCCGGCCATCTGGTGTGTCGCTATTCGCCAACGCTGATCTTCAGCCCGGCAGCTATCGCAAAGGGTGTAAGAGTAACGGCCAGCGCGGTCAGACTGGCCAGCCAGAGCAAATGCCCGACTGCCGGTAGCCCTTGCAGAGCCGCTTGAAGCGCACCACTGCCGAGGATCAACACCGGTATGTAGAGAGGCAGGATAAGCAATGCCAGCAGAAGCCCGCCGCGCTTGAGCCCTACCGTCAGTGCTGCGCCAACCGCACCGAGCAGGCTCAGAATCGGCGTACCCAGTAGCAGCGAGATCAGCAGCACCGGAATGGTCCCAATCGGCAGCCCCAACATCAAGCCCAAAAGCGGTGCCAGCAGAACCAGCGCCAAACCGGAAAAAGCCCAGTGTGCCAGCACCTTGGCGAGCACCAGGAGCGCGAGGGGGTGCGGCGAAACGACCCACTGCTCAAGCGATCCATCCTCGAAATCGCTGCGAAACAGTCCATCGAGCGAAAGCAGCACTGCCAGCAGCGCAGCGACCCATACCAGGCCAGGCGAAATGGTTTGCAGCAGTTGCGTTTCCGGCCCTACCGCCAATGGAAACAAAGCGATGACGATGGCGAAGAACACCAGCGGATTGGCCAGCTCGGCAGGACGGCGGAACAACAGGCGCGTCTCCCGCGCCAGCAGCAATGTGAATACGCTACTCATGCGGCCCGCTGCCCCAGATCCAATTCACGATAGCCGGCAGGCTTTTCCGTCAGGCTGTGGTGCGTGGTGAGCACGACCAGTCCACCCTGTTCGCAATGCGCAGACAGATGTCTCTCAAGCTGCGCCACACCGTGCTTGTCGAGGGCAGTAAAGGGTTCGTCGAGAATCCACAGCGGGGGCGGAGCGAGATAGAGACGCGCAAGGCCTACGCGACGTTGCTGCCCGGCAGAGAGCGTGTGGCAGGGCACGTCCTCGAAACCGCGCAGTCCTACTTCGGCAAGAGCGTGCCAAATGGCTTCGCGGTTGGTCGGCTGGTGCAATGCACAAAGCCAGGTGAGATTCTCTTCTGCCGTCAGCAAGCCCTTGATCCCGGCAGCATGGCCGATCCACAACAGATTGCGGGCCAGCTCGCCACGCTGGGCATTGAGTGACTGCCCCTTGAGCAATACTTCGCCAGCAGTCGGCTGCATCAGTCCGCAAAGCAAACGCAGCAGACTGGTCTTGCCGCTGCCGTTGGGCCCCGAAATCTGCAGCATCTCTCCGCTCTTGAGCCGCAGGTCGAGCTTGTCGAAAAGCAGCCGCCAATCCCGCTCACAAGCGAGCGCTACAGCTTCGAGAAAGGGAGTTGACACGCTAGCGACACCTCAAGATGAAAAAGGCCTGGCCGCTATACTTCGGGAGCAGGGCCAGGCGGGCGGAATTATACATGGCAACCCTTGGTGCCGAGGGCCGCAAACGCGAAAGGTTGTAAGAGCATTTGAGGAAAGATGACCGAGATCAAGAGTACCACCGCTCTGCCACCGGCCAGCGCGCAACGCCCGGCAATAGCGGCTAGCGACCTGGCATTGAAGCTGCTTCAGCCGATGCAAGGCCTGCTCGCGGCGGGTGAAAATGCGGAGGCGGAAGTCATCAGCATCAGAGAGGCGGCGCAGGCGTTCCGACTGGTGCTGCGTCTGACCATGGGTAGCGGGCGCCAGGCAACCGTTGAGGTCAGCAGCAACAAGGCCCCTCCTCCCGGCACGGCGTACATCATCACCGCACTGTCGGATACCCGCCTGCTCGCCTCTGCGCAACCGGCGGGACGTCAGCCTGCGTCGATGATCGATCTTCAACAACTGCCCGTTGGCAGCGTCATTCAAGGCCGGGTGGTCGCGACCAGCCAACAGCAATCAGATGACGGCCAGAAGGTTTTCAAGGCGGTCATCAGCCTGCTCAACTCTTCAATAGCTGGACAGAAACTGAACATCGAGTCGACCAGCCCCCTGGCGCTCGGCAGCCTCCTGACGGCGCAGGTCAAGGGCGGGCAATCACTGGCCTTTCTTCCCCTGAGCGGGCGCCTTGATCAGCTTCATCTCGGCGAACAGCTTGGGGCCCAACAGAACCGCCAGGCCTCGCTGGAAGGGCTGTTCAAGGCGTTGCAGGGCTCCACCGCCGGGTTACCGGACGGGCTGCGCGCCGCCGCTGAAAAACTGCTTGGATCGATACCGGAGATGCAGCAGCTTGGCGACGCCAAAGCCCTCGCGGCAGCGCTGGCAAGAAGTGGCGTGTTCCTCGAGGCGCGCCTGCTGGCCGGGCAGACTGAAGGACTGCAGGGTGATCTGAAGGCCGGACTGCTGCGCCTGCTGGCGCAGATGCCCAACCTTCCCGGCAGCACGCCGCTGGCCGGTGCCCAGGCGGGAGCAACGCTCGGCCAGGCACTGCCAGCCTTTGCTCGGCAAGCCCTGGGTTCTCTGGCACAAAGCAGCGCCCGCCAGTTCGCAACCGGATTCCCGCTACCGACCCGCCTGCCGCCCGGCCTGGAGGACGAAGCGGACCTCGAGATGCTGCTCAAGCTCGCAGCCGCTGCGGTATCGAGGCTGCAGACTCATCAGCTGTCCAGCCTCGCTCAGACTCAGATCGGCCCGGATGGGGTACTGCTCACCACCTGGCAGCTGGAACTACCGATGCGCGATCAGCGCGACATCGTGCCGCTGCAGATAAAAATGCAGCGCGAGGACCAGCCCAAGAGAAATGACAAGGAACGCGGCGAGCCGCTCTGGAAGATCGAACTCGCGTTCGATGTCGCACCTCTCGGCCCACTGCAGGTCCAGGCCCAGCTGACTCGCGGTACGCTGTCCAGCCAGCTCTGGGCCGAACGCGGCGCGACGGCCCAGCTGGTCGCCGCCGAACTCACCCACCTTCGAGGTCGGCTGCAGGCTGCGGGACTGAACGTCGGCGAACTATCCTGCCGACAAGGCACTCCACCGCAGGGACCGAGCACCACGCTCGAACAACGCTTCGTGGACGAAAAAGCATGACCGACAAACAGTTGCGCCAGGCCATCGCCCTCAGCTACGACGGCGTCAATGCGCCGAGCCTGAGCGCCAAGGGTGACGATGAGCTGGCAGAGGCAATCCTGGCAATTGCTCGCGAGCACGAGGTGCCGATCTACGAAAATGCCGATCTGGTGAGGCTGCTGGCAAGGCTGGAACTAGGCGACGAAATCCCCGAAGCCTTGTATCGAACCATCGCCGAGATTATCGCTTTCGCCTGGTACCTGAAGGGCAAGTGTCCGCCCGGGTTTCAGGCAGCGAGCCACGAGCAGTCCGCGCCTTCATTGCCGTTGCTCAATGGGCCTGGGCATTGAGCGTTGCGCCAGCCCGATCTTCGCCAGTGATCTGTGGAAAGTCGTGTAGCTGCCAGGCGAAATAACCCGAGCGAAAATAGAAAACCTGCTGGTAGCCCCAGGCAACGGCCATGCGTGCGGCCTCTGCGCCTCGTGGACAGATCTCGCTGTCGCAGTAGATAACCAGCGGCAGCTCCCGGGGCCACTCCCGAGCCGCCAGATTGACGAAATCACTGGCAAGATCGAAATGCACAGCGCCTTCGACATGGCCCCATAGCCATTCACGGTCAGAACGCACATCGATGAACACAGCGCCCAGCTCATGCAACCGCTTGGCCTGGCAAACGTTGACGGTCATTGCCCCGTCAACGTTTTCGGGCGCTTCGGCGGCCTGTACGGAGGCAGAAGAAACCACGCAAAACAGCAGAATCAGTACGCACCGCATCACTGCCCTCCTCGTCCCCAGCCCGAGACATGGACGCGCTCAGCAACGCTGAGCCGATGAGGTTTGGAATAGGCGGGGTGCCGGAGGTTCCGAATCACCGACGGGACGACAGCCAAAAGCGACGATGATCACGCTCAGGGCTTCTGGCGAGCCTTGTGCAACTTGCTCATCAGCTCGGCCTCGGACTGCGAAAGCCCACAGGTCTGGGTGAGGTCATCAATGCTTGCACCCATGCCGACCAGCTTGGCGGCCTGGGACAGGGCGAAATTATTCGGGTCCCGCTGCTCGAGCTGGGAGAGTTTCTCTGGCAAGGGCGCAACCACGCGACCCAAGTCGCGGAGTTCGTCGCCCATACGCAAGCTACCTTCCAGATAGGCATCCAGACGGCTGCTCAACTCCTTGATTCGCTTATCCCTGCTCGCATCGCGCTGCTGCTGTTGTTCTGCCAGCAGGCGCTGCCGTCTGAGCAGCCACAGGCAAAAGCCCAACAGCCCCAGACAGCAGAAAGCCAGCGCAACCAGCGATGCGACCAGCGACGCGATCAGCATGTATCAGATGCTCTCAAGCTCGGCCCATTCTTCTTCGCTCATCATCTTGTCGAGCTCGACCAGAATCAGCAGTTCGCCGTTCTTGTTGCAGACGCCCTGGATGAACTTGGCGGACTCGTCGTTGCCCACGTTCGGCGCGGTTTCGATCTCGGACTGGCGGAGGTAGACCACCTCGGCAACGCTATCGACCATGATACCGATGACCTGGCGGTCCGCCTCGATGATGACGATACGGGTGTTGTCGGACACCTGCGCAGTATCCAGACCGAAGCGCTGGCGCGTGTCGATAACCGTCACCACATTACCGCGCAGGTTGATGATACCGAGCACATAGCTAGGCGCGCCCGGCACCGGAGCGATTTCGGTGTAACGCAGCACTTCCTGCACCTGCATTACGTTGATGCCGTACGTCTCGTTATCCAGACGGAAGGTCACCCATTGCAGAACAGGATCTTCGGAACCCTGCGCAGACGTCATCTTCATAGTCCCACCTTCTTCAGTTACCGCTATGGCGGTCGATTCTATCGCTGGGCCGCGCGCAGGGCGCGACCATATTTGAAAGTATTCAGTGTGCTCGTGGCTTTGCGGAACCTGACAGCTGCTTGACGGCTCCGCTGGCGATCAATTCGGCAAGTGCGGTCACGTCGACCAGGGCGCACATGTGCTCGATCACCGTACCCGCCAGCCACGGGCGCTGGCTGCGCTGCGTGCGCCATTTGACTTCACTCGGGTCAAGGCGGATCGAGCGGCTGACCTGATGCACCGCCAAACCCCACTCGTAGCCCTGAACCGAAATCACATACTGCAACCCCTCCCGGAAGTCGTCGCGGTAACGATCCGGCATGACCCAGCGCGCCGTGTCGAGCACCTTCAGATTGCCCGCCTGGCTGGGCAGTATGCCAAGAAACCAGTCAGGCTGACCGAACAGCGGTGTGAGCTCCTGGTCAGCCAACGGGTAGATCGACCCCAGGCATACCAGCGGCACTGCGAGCGTCAAACCGGCAACATCGAACAGCAGGCATTCAAATGGCTCCTCCGCCCAGGCCGGCTGGCCGTCAGCGGTGACCTCGACGGGCGCAGCCGGAGTCTGTGGCGCCACCTCCACCTTTACCACCGGCTCGACGCTCGGCGTCGATGGCAGCGTCACTCCAGGCGTGACGACCGCAGGCGGTGTCGGCGGTGTCGGCTGGACGATCTCCAGGCGCGGCGGCTGGATCTGGCGGGTGTCGCGCAGCTGCTCCTCGAGCACGGCAGCCTGAAACTCGTCCTGGCTAACCGAGTCCGCCAGCTCGATGGCGGCCTCCTGCAGCAACCCATCGAGATAGGACTGCAGCGCCAGCTGGGAACGGGTTTCTGTAAGGACGGTGCGGCTCATGGAACGAACTCGAGAAGAGAATCTGAACAGGCTATCGGCCAACTGCGCGATAAACTTGAGCTGTCAGGCGCCGAGCGGCACGGCATTTCACGCTACCTGCGGCGCGGCTTGCGACGCCAGCAGGTGCTTGAGCAATGCCCGGTAAGCGAGCACAGCGCGGCTTGCCGGATCGAACTGCGAAGGCGTGAGGCCGGCACGACTGGCGTCTCTCAGGCGCGTGTCGATGGGGATGAACGCGGGCCAGAGGTGATCGGCATAGCCGGCGCGCAAGACTTTAAGCGTATTCATCGAGGCCTGGGTCCGGCGATCGAACAGCGTCGGCACGATGGTGTACGGCAGTGCCTGCTTGCGCGAACGGTTGATCATCGCCAGCGTGCTGACCATCCGCTCCAGGCCTTTCATCGCCAGGAACTCGGTCTGTACCGGAATGACCAGCTGCTGGCTGGCCGCCAGGGCATTGACCATCAACACACCGAGCAGCGGCGGGCTGTCAATGATCGCGTAATCGAAGTCCTGCCACAGCTGCGACAGACTCTTGGCAATCACCAGGCCAAGACCGTTCTGCCCGGGTGACTGGCGCTCCAGCGTTGCCAGCACGGTACTGGAAGGCATCAGCGAAATACGCTCATGACTGGTAGCCAGCAGCAGTTGCCAGGGCAATCCCTCAGGCACGGTGCCCTGATGCTGGAAGAGGTCGAAGACGCTATGTTCCAGGTTGTCCGGATCGTGACCGAAATAGCTGGTCATCGAGCCGTGCGGATCCAGATCCAGCACCACGACGCGCTTGCCGGAATCAGCCAGCAAACCTGCCAGCGCGATCGACGTGGTGGTCTTGCCCACCCCACCCTTTTGATTGGCTACAGCCCAGACTCTCATGCTTTTCCACCCGGTTCGCTGCTGACCGGCATTGCGCCCCCTCATGGGTGACGCGACGGTGTTTTTTTGACGATTGCGCCTACAGACGCCTACATGGCTCGAGCCGGTGCAGGTTGTGTGCCAGCCCGACGCAGCGCCTCGTCAGGTCGTGCATTGCTGCTGCCCATACCGCTGACGCTGCGGCGCACATCCAGATTGCGCGATACCACGAGGATCACCCGGCGATTGCGCGCCCGCCCGGCGGCGGTCGCGTTGTCAGCCACTGGCTGGAACTCGCCATAACCCACCGCTGCCAACCGTGACGGATCCACCCCCTGCGCCGCGAGCATTCGTACCACGCTGCCGGCACGCGCGGCAGAAAGCTCCCAATTGGTCGGAAACTTGTCGGTGCTGATGGGCAGGTTATCGGTGAAGCCCTCGACATGAATCGGGTTGTCAAAAGGCGCCAGAATCCCGGCCACCTTTTCGATGAGGGCGAATGCGTGGTCGTTGGGCAGAGCATCTCCGCTGGGAAACAGCAGGCTGGAGTTCAGCTCGATTTCGATCCACAGTTCATTGCCGCGTACCGTCAGTTGCTCGTTGGCGATCAGCTCACCGAACGTCTCGCGCATGCTCTGCGCAATACGCTCCAGCGGATCGAACACCGGCTCCCCGTTCAATACCGACTGAGCGGATGGATCGTCGACCTGGGATACATCGGGTTCGGTGGTACGCGGTCGCTCCTCACCGATAGGAATGGGCTTGACCGAACGATCGACCTGATTGAACACGCCGACGAGCGAGTCCGAAAGGATCTTGTACTTGCCCTCGTTGATGGAGGAAATCGAGTACATCACTACGAAGAAGGCGAACAGCAGCGTAATGAAGTCGGCGTAGGAAACCAGCCACCGTTCGTGATTCTCGTGTTCTTCCGGCGCTCTGCGTCTGGCCATGGCGGTCAGTCCATGAAGCCTTGCAGCTTCATCTCGATGGAACGGGGATTCTCGCCCTCGGCAATGGATAGCACGCCTTCCAGCAGCATCTCGCGATAGGCAGTCTGCCGCTGGACGACGCTCTTGAGCTTGTTGCCGATCGGCAGCACCAGCAGGTTGGCGAACGCGACGCCGTAGATGGTGGCGACGAACGCCACGGCGATGCCGCTGCCCAATTGGCTGGGATCTGCAAGGTTGCCCATCACGTGAATCAAGCCCATCACGGCACCGATGATGCCGATTGTTGGCGAGTAGCCGCCCATGCTTTCGTAGACCTTGGCGGCACGCAGGTCGCGGCTTTCCTGCGTATACAGATCGACTTCGAGGATGCTGCGGATCACCTCCGGTTCAGCGCCATCAACCAGCAACTGCAAGCCCTTGCGCGCATAGGGATCAGGCTCTGTCTCGGCGACAGGCTCAAGACCGAGTAGCCCCTCCTTGCGTGCCGTATTGCTCCAGGTGGTCACCATCAGGATGCCGCGGGCCAGGTCGATGCGCGGCGGAAAGAAGATCCAGCGAGCGATGCCCATCGCGCGCATGAATACGGCGATAGGGGTCTGCAGCAGCACCGCACCCAAGGTGCCGCCAAGCACGATCAAGGCGGCAGGCCCGTTGAGCAGCGCCGAGATATGGCCGCCTTCGAGGAAGTTGCCCCCGACGATGGCAACGAACGCCAGCAACAGCCCGATAAGGCTGAGCACATCCATCAGATACAGGCCTCGGCAAGGTTGCGCCCGATCTCGTCGAGACCGTAGACGGCGTCACTGAGGTTGGCCTTGACCACGGCCATCGGCATGCCATAGATCACGCAGCTGGCTTCATCCTGCGCCCACACCTGGCTGCCGCTCTGCTTGAGCAAGCGCGCCCCTTCCCGCCCATCGGCACCCATGCCGGTCAACACCACGGCGAGCACCTTGTCATGGAAGGATTTGGCAGCCGAGCCGAAGGTCACGTCGACACAGGGCTTGTAGTTCAGGCGGTCATCGCCCGGCAGGATGCGCACCGCACCCCGCGAGTCGATCATCATCTGCTTGCCACCCGGTGCCAGCAACGCGAGCCCGGGACGTAGAACGTCTCCGTCCTCGGCTTCCTTGACACGAATACGGCAAAGCTTGTCCAGGCGATCGGCAAACGCCTTGGTGAATGCCGCCGGCATGTGCTGGATAAGCACGATAGGCGCCGGAAAACTGGCCGGTAGCTGCGTCAGTACGCGCTGCAACGCCACGGGGCCGCCGGTGGAGGTTCCGATGGCAACCAGTTTGTATGCCTTGCGCTTGGGCGCAGGCGAACGAGCAGCCGGCGCAGCGGGAGCCGTACTGGTGGAGCGCAGCGTATTGGTGGACGCGCTCGGCACAGCACCACGCGACGCAGCCGGAGGCGGATTGACGCTTGAGGTGCAAAAGGTGCTGTAGCGCCGGTTACTCCGCGAAATGGTATGCACCTTTTCGCAAAGCATCTGCTTGACCTTGTCCGGGTTGCGCGAAATGTCTTCGAAATTCTTCGGCAGGTAATCCACCGCGCCGGCATCCAACGCATCGAGCGTGACTCGCGCACCCTCGTGTGTCAGCGAAGAGAACATCAGCACGGGCGTCGGACACCGCTGCATGATCTGCCGCACGGCCGTGATGCCGTCCATCATCGGCATCTCGTAGTCCATGGTGATGACGTCCGGCTTCAGCGCCAACACCTGGTCAATCGCCTCACGACCGTTAGTGGCAGTGCCGACGACCTGGATATTGGAATCAGAGGAAAGGATTTCCGAGACGCGCCGGCGAAAGAAGCCGGAATCGTCGACCACCAGGACCTTGACTGCCATACATCACTCCTAGCGGCAGCGCGCCCAACGGTGGGCCGCGCCGCCTGACTGAATCAAATCCGGCGTGCGTAACGCTTGAGCATGCTCGGAACATCGAGAATCAGAGCGATGCGGCCATCGCCGGTGATGGTTGCGCCGGACATGCCAGGCGTGCCTTGCAGCATCTTGCCCAGTGGCTTGATGACCACCTCCTCCTGCCCGACCAGTTGATCCACAACGAATCCGATGCTCTGGTTGCCGACGCTGAGAATCACCACGTGACCTTCGCGTTGCTCTTCCTCGGCAGCACTCTGGACCAGCCAGCGCTTGAGATAGAACAGCGGCAGCGCCTTGTCACGCACGATCACCACTTCCTGGCCATCGACCACGTTGGTACGCGACAGGTCGAGATGGAAGATCTCGTTGACGTTGACCAGCGGGAAGGCGAAAGCCTGATTGCCGAGCATCACCATCAGCGTCGGCATGATCGCCAGTGTCAGCGGCACCTTGATCACCACTCTCGAGCCCTGGCCCTTGGTGGAGAACACGTTGACGGTACCGTTGAGCTGGGAAATCTTGGTCTTGACCACGTCCATGCCGACGCCACGGCCGGAGACGTCGGAGATCTCGGTCTTGGTCGAGAAGCCAGGCGCGAAGATCAGGTTGTAGCATTCCAGATCGCTGAGCCGGTCTGCCGCGTCCTTCTCCAGCATGCCTT
>SWCC01005205.1_pt1 | contig 11234 bp, 10 predicted proteins | sample 4692971 | NCBI WGS metagenome assembly SWCC01 (sample SAMN10267277, study PRJNA491770) | bioreactor metagenome | isolation source: DHS bioreactor inoculated with subseafloor sediment | place: Japan: off Shimokita Peninsula | collected 2006-08 | reverse complement strand
GAAAGCCTGGAACGCGCGGATACCTTCCCCAAAGGGACCGTATCCATCGCAGCCCCCGGTGCCACCTTCGGCCTGCCTTTGGCCGGGCTCATCGATATCGACGCCGAAAAATCGCGTCTGCAAAAGTCGCTGGATAAATTGGGCAAGGAAATCGGTGGGTTAAAGGGGCGTCTCAACAACCCCAAATTCGCGGCCTCTGCCCCGCCGGAAGTCGTTGCCGAAGCCCAAGGTAATCTGGACGCGCGTCAGGAAGAAGCAGACCAGCTTCAGGCTGCTTTGGATCGCTTGGCCGAGTTGGGGTAATACGGGTCTTTATTCCAAATGGACTTAAATCCTCGCCGAAGGCATTCTTCTCTTCTGGACCTACCAAAAGAGGATTTATGCCTTCGGCGAGGATTTTTTACCATTTGGAAACCAAGATCGGTGATCTTTAATCTGCGGTCCTAGCTGGGAAGCGAAGATCGTCCATTTGGAAAGCCCCGTCTGTTAGCTCAGGCGGGGCTGACCGTTTTTAGTCTTTGAAAACAGCGGGGCGCTTGCCGAACTCGGCAGCGATGACTTCCATCTGGTGAGGGCGGCCAAGCAGCTCTGCCTGCTCGCGGGATTCCTCTAGCAGGACCTCGTCGGCACTGTTTGTTTCGGCAAAAGCAGTCAGGCGTTTTGCGGCTTTTATCGCGCTTGGGCTTTTGCCTGCGATGGTCGCGGCAAGTTCCATTGCGGCGGCCAGCGGATCATCTGCAAGCTGTGTGACCAGCCCCCAGCGTTCGGCCTGCGTCGCGTCGATCGGTTGTGCGGTATAGGTCATCAACCGCAGTACATCACCGCGCACCAGTTTGGGTAACAGAACCATACCGCCCATGTCGGGTACGATGCCCCATTTCATTTCCATCACCGCCAATTCAGCGTCGGGTGCCACAATGCGGATGTCCGCCCCAAGGGCCAGTTGCATCCCTGCCCCGTAAACCTTGCCATGTAATGCCGCGATGACGGGTACGCCGACGCGGGTCCAAACCATCGAAACTTCTTGCCACTGGTTGGTTGTGCCATCCCCGTGGGTCCGCGGCATCATTTTGTCGGCCGGGTCGCCCCCCGCAAGCGCACCCATGGCGCTGATGTCGATGCCGGCGCAGAATGCTTTGCCCTCGCCCGACAGCACAACAACCCGTGCGTCAGATGCGGCGACTTCGTTACCGGCTGCAATGATTGCATCGATCATACCCTGATCAACTGCATTCATTTTATCGGCGCGGGTCAGGCGCACATGGGCGATGTGATTTTCATAGGTGATTGTGACGCGGGCCATAGGTTCCTCCGGTAATTTTCACCATCTGGACCTATATCAACGCCCGTGCAAAGCAAAACGCTACGGCACCCAGCGTTCGACCGCTCGCATCATGCCAAGCGATTTATCATAGACCAGCGTCAGAATACGCCGCCCGCCCAGTTTGGCCCCGGCAAGGGGGACCGTGCGGATCGCACTGGCGGCCAGTGCTGTCGCGACAAAGCCGCGTCGGGTGAGTTTGGCCATGATACAGCCTCCAATTGCGCATGATTATTATTTAGGGGCGTAAGGCTGCTTTTTCAATGCTTGCCCAAGGCGATAGGGATGCAGTAATCGGGTGGCATGACACATGTACGCCTTACCCCGCTTGCCCAATCCCTGCCTTCAACCGTGCCGTTTGTGGGCCCTGAAACTCAGGAACGCGCCGCTGGCAGGACGTTTGACGCACGATTGGGTGCTAATGAGAATGTATTCGGCCCCTCGCCCCGCGCGATTGAGGCGATGGCAGCCGCCCAGCAGTGGATGTACGGCGATCCGGAAAGCTATGATTTGCGTCAGGCATTGGCCGCGCATCACGGTATCACCCCGGACCATATCATCGTGGGCGAAGGCATTGATGGCTTATTGGGATATCTGGTGCGGCTTATGGTGGCACCGGGTGATACGGTCGTCACTTCAGATGGCGCATATCCGACGTTTAATTACCATGTCGCCGGATTTGGCGGTGTGCTGCACAAGGTGCCCTATCGTGGGGATCACGAGGACCCAAGCGCGCTGTTTGCAAAGGCCGCCGAAGTTGACGCGAAACTGGTGTATCTGGCGAACCCTGACAATCCGATGGGCAGTTGGCATTCCGGCGCGGATCTGGTCAAGGCGATGGAAGCCCTACCGGAGGGTTGCCTGCTGGTGCTGGACGAGGCCTATGTCGACTGTGCCCCAGAAGGTACTGCGCCCACGTTGGATGCCGATGATCCGCGTGTGATCCGGATGCGAACGTTCTCGAAGGTGCATGGGCTGGCGGGTGCGCGTGTGGGCTATGCCATTGCGGCACCTGATTTGATCACTGCCTTTGGTAAAGTGCGCAACCACTTTGGCATGAACCGCGCGGCACAAGCGGGCGCGCTGGCGGCGCTGAAAGACACCGATTGGCTGGCCCATGTGAAAACGCAAATCGCTACCGCCCGCGACCGGATTTCCGAGATTGCCCGCGACAACGGCCTTACGGCGCTGCCCTCTGCTGCGAATTTTGTGGCGATTGACTGCGGGCGCGATGGGGTCTTTGCCAAAGCTGTCCTTGATGGGTTGGTCGCGCGGGGCATCTTTGTGCGCATGCCTTTTGTCGCCCCGCAGAACCGTTGCATCCGGGTCAGCTGTGGCACGCCTGCCGATCTGGATGCCTTGGCCGCGGCCCTGCCGCTTGCATTGGCTGACGCGGCAAAAGCATAGGCCTCAGCCACCCCAGACATCGACCAAGCGCGGCGGGGGTTAAACCCCGCCGATCACCTTGGCTGCGGCGTCCAACGCGCCCGAGCCGCGCTTGATCCCCAGCGAGGCCATCCCGGCTTCCATCCCGCCAAGCATCCCCATGATCATCTGACCGTTCACATGCCCCATGTGGCCCAGCCGGAAAAACCCGTGGCTTTCCGGGGTGCCCGGCGCGGCCATGCCAAGGCCAATGCCCAAGGTCAGACCGATGTTTTCCTGCACCCATTCGCGCAATTGCGTGGCCTGCGGGGCCTTAAGCCTGAGCGACGTAACCGCGTGGCTGCGCAAGGCCGGATCGGCAATATTCAAGGCAAGCTCCCCTTCGCTGCCCCATGCATCACAGGCTGCCCAGACGGCGCGCGACAGAATGGTGTGACGGTCCCATACCGCCTCGATCGTCTCGGCGTGGATCATATCAAGTGCTGCCCGCAGGCCGTAAATATGATGCGTGGGGGCCGTGCCGCAGTGGTATTGATAGAACTCTTGCGCGTTCGCACGCGGCTCCCAATCCCAAAAAGTGCTTACACGAGGCATCGATGCCCGCACCTCTGCCGCACGATCGTTGAAGAACACAAAGCTAACGCCGGGGGGCACCATCAGCCCTTTTTGGCAGCCCGTTACCATGACATCGACGCCCCAGGCGTCCATCTCGAAGCGGTCACAAGCCAGCGATGCGATGCAATCAGCCATCAAAAGCGCCGGATGCCCTGTGCTGTCCAATGCGGCACGCACCCCTGCGATGTCATTCACAACCGATGTCGAGGTATCCACATGCACAGCCAGCACCGCTTTGATCTCGTGCGCGGTATCGGCTTTTAAGCGTTCTTCGATACGTGCCAGATCCATCGCGGACTGCTTGCCGAAATCCATGACCTCAACTTCGGCACCTAGGCCTGTCGCCGTGGCACCCCAACCGATGCCAAAGCGCCCCGTCGCCGGCACCAACACCTTGTCACCGGGGCGGATAACGTTGGACAGTGATGCCTCCCATGCCGCATGTCCGTTGCCGATATACATTGCAACGTGGTGCTGTGTCTTTGCTACCGCACGCAAGTCCCGCATCAGCGGTGGCATCATATCGACCAATTCGCCCGCATAGATGTTCGGCGCAGGGCGGTGCATCGCATTCAACACGGCCTCTGGCATAACAGAGGGGCCGGGAATGGCGAGATAACCGCGCCCATGCGATAAATTTGTGCGGGATGACATGAACGATACGCCTTTCAACAACTGTATTCGGGGCCAACTTATCCCCGTGCGGCGCGGCGTCAATCGGACAATCCGCAACCCAAAGCAGGCCGTCATGCTTGCCCTGCCCCTCCGGGCTGCGTAAACCAGACAGATATTTGACCAAAGGACCCTGGCGCATTCATGAGTGATGTCACCTATACTTCCAAAGAGCTGCTAAAATGGCTTTGGCAAGACTATCTGAAAAAGCACATGTGGTTGCTGGGACTGGCCGTTGTTTTCATGGCCATCGAGGGGGCAACCCTTGGGGCACTGGCCAAGTTGATGCAGCCCATGTTCGATCAGGTTTTCGTCGCTGGTAACGAATCCGCCCTGATCTGGGTCGGTCTGGTGCTGGTGGGTATTTTCGTGCTGCGCGCGGTGGCAAGCATTGCGCAAAAGGTGCTTTTGACGCGGATCGCGCAAACATCTGCGGCAGATATGCGGATGGATATGCTGAACCGCATGATGATGCAGGATGGCGCATTCCACCAAGCACACCCACCGGGGTTCCTGATCCAACGGGTCCAGTCAGATGTGAACGCGGTCAATGATGTGTGGCGTGCCATCATCACGGGCACCGGGCGCGATCTGATCGGCTTGATCGTCTTGCTTGGGGTCGCGATTTCCATTGATCCGATCTGGGCGCTGCTGGCCTGTATCGGCGTGCCGCTGATGGTCATGCCGGCCGCCCTCGCGCAACGGTTTGTGCGCGCGCGTTCGCGCGAGGCACGCGATCTGGGTGCCCACCTGTCAACCCGACTGGACGAAGTGTTCCACGGCATTGTGCAGATCAAGCTAAACGCGCTTGAACGGTATCAATCCCGCCAATACCGCGATCTGACCCGCAAATACGTCAAAACCGAAGTCCGCGCCGCCTTTGGCAACTCGGCCATTCCGGGCATGATCGACATCATGTCGGGCGTCGGGTTTATGGCCGTGATCCTTTATGGCGGGTCCGAGATCATATCGGGCGACAAGACAATCGGCCAGTTCATGACCTTCTTTACCGCGATGGGCTTTACCTTTAACCCGCTGCGTCGGTTGGGCGGCATCAGCGGGCTGTGGCAAACGGCTGCGGCCGCCCTTGAACGGATCAAGGAATTGATGGATGCACCGGTTACATTGAAATCCCCCAAGACGCCGGTCGCCTTGCCGGACGGGTCGTCGGACATCGTGTTGAACGGGGTCAGCCTGTCCTATGGCGATGCAAAGGTACTGGATGATTTATCACTTATCGCGAAAGCCGGGCAAACGACCGCCCTTGTTGGGGCGTCAGGTGCTGGTAAATCGACGATCTTTAACCTGCTGACGCGGCTGATTGATCCACAATCGGGCACTGTCACGATTGGCGGCGTGCCGCTGAAAGATATGCACATCAGCCAACTGCGCGGCCTGTTTTCTGTGGTGACACAAGAGGCCCTGCTGTTTGACGAAACCTTGCGCGAAAACATCGTCTTGGGCCGTGAAAACGTATCGGATGCCGAATTGCAGTCCGTGCTTGAGGCCGCCCATGTCGCTGATTTCCTGCCCAAGCTTGAACACGGTCTTGATACACGCGTCGGCCCGCGCGGGTCGGCCCTGTCTGGCGGACAACGTCAACGGGTTGTGATCGCCCGCGCGCTGCTGCGCAACACGCCGATCCTGCTGCTGGACGAGGCAACAAGCGCGCTGGACGCCCAGTCGGAAAAAGTCGTGCAGCAAGCGCTGGACCGTCTGTCCCAAGGGCGCACCACAATCGTTATTGCGCACCGCCTGTCCACCATTCGTGGTGCCGACAAGATCGTGGTGATGGACCGTGGCCAGATCATGGACGAAGGCAAACACGAAGAACTGTTGGCCCGTGGCGGCATCTATGCCGATCTGTACCGACTGCAGTTCGAGGATGGCAAAATCATCTCGGATGGTCGCAATTCACGGGCCTTGCGCGCGTTGGAAAAGGGTCTAAAGCCAGCCGAGCCGAACCTACTGCAACGTCTTGGACAGCGGTTGTTCGGCTAGATCAAGACCGCGCTATTTGGCGTAGGCCTTGGCCAGCTTTTGCGGGGATACCCCCGCAAAATACCGGATCAACGTCCAGATATTACGCCCGCCTCGGCGTAACCATCCGGCGGTGTGATATTTCTCAGCCGATGTGATCGCAGCACAGTCAATGCCCGCCAGCTCCCCCTTGAGCAGCCGCGCCATGGCCACGTCCTCCATCAGCGGCTGATCGGGATAGCCGCCCACAGACTGATACAACGCACGCGGCACCAACAACCCCTGATCGCCGTAAGGCAACCCCATCAGGCTGCGCAGATGCGCCCATCCCGCGACAAACCCCGCGGCAAACCCGGTGCTGTTGAACCGCAGCCGAAACCACCCGGCCTTGCGTCCCTTCAGATGGGCGATCACCGGGCCGGTCCAGCCTTGATCCAGCTGCGTATCAGCATGCAATATCAGCAACCATTCGCCTTTGGCCTTGGCACAGCCTCGGCGCAATTGCCCGCCGCGCGATGCCGCACCTTCAATGATTTCAGCCCCCCACGCATCCGCGACAACGCGCGTCGCATCCTGCGATCCGCCATCTGACACAATCAGTTCGCAGATCAGCCCAGCATCAACCCCTTCCATCAACGCAGTCAAACAGCCGGTCAGGCTGTGCTCCGCATTCAGCGTCGGAATGATCACGGTTATTGGCGCAGGCATGGTTGCCCCTTTCGGCTTTTGGTCGGCCTGATATATGTCATGCCATCAAACGCAAGGAAAAGCGATATGAACGACCGCCGCATCCTGAAACTAACCGGTGCAGATACCCGCAGCTTTCTGCAAGGGCTTGTCACAAATGACGTAAACAAGCTGGACCAAGGCCCGATCTACGCGGCGCTTTTGACCCCACAAGGCAAGTTCATCGTTGATTTCTTTTTATCCGCAGAGGGCGATGCTGTGCTGCTGGATGTCACCGAAGCCAGCGCCGATGCACTGGTGCAACGGCTGAACATGTACAAATTGCGCGCCGATGTGAAGATCGAGGCCAGCGGCCTGTATCTGCACCGTGGCTTGGGCGACGCGCCCGCCGATGGCTATGCCGATCCGCGCGACCCGAACATGGGCTGGCGCGCCTACCGCGATGCCCCGCAGACCGATGACACGACCGATTGGAATGCTTTGCGCGTGGCGCACATGATCCCCGAAACCGGGGCCGAACTGACGCCAGACAGCTTTATTCTGGAAATGGGTTTTGAACGGCTGAACGGCGTCGATTTCCGCAAAGGCTGCTATGTGGGCCAGGAAGTCACCGCGCGGATGAAGCATAAGACAGAACTGCGCAAAGGGCTGGCCAAGGTCCAGATCAGCGCGCCGGTAGCTGCAGGCACCGAGATTTCGGCAAACGGCAAACCGGCGGGCACGGTTTTCACGCAGGCGGGAACCGAAGCGTTGGCCTATCTGCGCTATGACCGCGCGACGGCGGCGATGCAGGCAGATGGCGCAACCGTCACTATGGTGACAGACGGCTGAGGCGGGGCTCAAAATTTTTCAAAAATTTTGGCTCGGAGTTTTTGAAAAACTCCGTCTGCGCTTTAGCTGTGCCACCAGGTTGAGATCTCTGCAGCACTTGTTTGTGCCTTTAAACCTATCCCCACAACTTGGGTCGCCTGCGCGGCCTTGACCGGCTTTACATTCACGCTGGCACCAACGCAGTGTACTTCCCAACTGCTTGTACGATCATGGGCAACAAACCCTTTGAAACGAAACAGGCCTTCCGGGCGGTTCCGCAACTTTTCCATCAACGCTGGGTACTCCAGCGCCACTTCACTGCTATCACTCCACCCCACATAGGCGGCGTGCTGGGCCATGGAAATATTCGGCACCGCCCGTTCAGCCACCCCGAAAACAATCGGTGCCACACTGGCCACCTGCGCAAGGTCCACCACCAACGCCCGTGACTGGACCCCTAGCCGCAATGCCAGCCCCGGATCGGGGGCTGCCAGCTTGCTGGTCAACACCAGATCTGCGGCGTTGACCTGCCCGGCGACCTGCGCGCCAATCTGGCTGTCGCGCGCCAAAACGTCATAGCTTTGCCCGTCCACCACAGTCGTAATGCCACCATAAGCCAAATCCGGTTCAGCCTGCGCCACTTGGGCGATGCGCGCGGGGTCTGCAATGCCCGAGGCTTCGATCAACAGATGGTCGGGGCGCTTCGGGCGGTCCAGCACGTCCCCGATGGCCATGAACAGATCGTTGCCCATCGTGCAGCACACGCAGCCGTTGGTCAGCGTCATGGTATCTTCGCCCGCCTCTGCAATCAGCGCCGCGTCGATATTGATCGCGCCGAAATCGTTGACCATCACCATCAGTTTCAAGCCGTGATCCTCGGCCAGCAACCGGTTGATCAAGGTGGTCTTGCCCGCGCCCAAATAGCCCGAGATTACAGTCAGCGGCAGGCGTGGCTTCATAGCAGGTGAACACGGCCCCCAAACACCGTCCCCAGTATCGGCACGTCCTTTAGCGCCATCGGATCAACGGCCAATGGATCATCGCCCAAAGCCACGAAATCGGCGCGTTTGCCTGTCTCGATGCTGCCAATCTCGCTGTCCAGTTTCAACGTATAGGCGGCCCCCATGGTGATGGCGAACAGCGCTTCTTCGACGTCGATGCACTGTGCGGGGCCCAATGTGCGCCCCGACATGGTCTGCCGGTTCACGGCGCACCATGCGGTGAATAATGGTGCCATGGGCGTTACGGGTGCATCTGAATGGATCGCGATGTTCACCCCTGCATCAATCGCGCTGCGCGATCCGTCCATGCGTTCAGCGCGGTCGCGGCCGATGGTCAGTGCCACGTGCTGATCGCCAAAGTAATGGACGTGGTTGGCAAAGATGTTGCAGCACACCCCCATATCGGCCGCCATCGTTGCTAATTCACGGCCCATCAACTGGCAATGCTGAAGAACATGACGGTGCCCTGCCCAAGGGTTCTTGCGCAATGCTGCCTCGATCGCGTTCAACGTCACCTCGGCAGCCTCGTCCCCGTTCACGTGGATATGCATCTGGATGCCGCGGCTGTTCAGTTCTTCGACCAGTGCAAAGATCGTCTCGGGCGGGGTATTCCAGATGCCGTTGGGCTGCCCGCCCACATAGCCGGGGCTTTTGACCCGTGCGGTCCAACCTTGGATCGCGCCATCTGTCATCAATTTGACCGCCCCCAGCCGCAGCTTGTCGGTGCTGCGTTTGGCAAGCGCCTGCGCCTTGTCTGCAATGGCTTTCGGCCCCTCCATCGCGCCCAAGGCAGGCACGATGCGCAGCGGGAAATCATCCGCGCCGGTCACACGCAGCATGGTGGTCAGGTCGTCTTCCTCCATCTGGGAATAAAGATCGGTAACCGTGGTCACACCGGCCCGGCGCGACACATCTGCATAGGCGCGGATGGAGGCTTCTTTCTGGCTTAGACCGCGAAAATCGATCCCCAAGCGTCGCATGACCGGGAACATGGCCGCCATTTCCTGCAATTCGCCCGTGGGCTGGCCGTCGGGCCCTTTGATCACGCCTTCGGCGTTGGTGGTCTGATCGAACCCTGCCATCTCAAGCGCGGCCGAGTTCACGCACATCAGATGAAAATTCGAGTAAATGATTGCGATGGGACGCGTTGCGCTGATCTGATCGAGATGCTTTTTGCTCAGCCGCTCTGACGTCAGAAAAATCGGGTCAAACCCCCAGCCGACCAGCGGCGCGTCGTCATCCAGCGTTTCTGCGTAATCGCGCAGCCCGCCAATCACCGCGTCATTATCCGCCATACCCCGCCACAGCTTGCCGTCTGGGTCGATCCGGTCGTGATACCCCGCATAGGCATATTCCCACATCGCGCCGGCCATCATATGCGCATGCCCTTCGATGAAACCCGGCATCAGCACCGCGTCTTTCAGGCTGTCATCATGGGTCACAGCGCCCCACTGGTCAGCGCAGGTGGCGTCACCCACCGCCAATATCTCTCCGTCACGGACCGCGACATGGGTCGCTTCCATCCGGTTGATGTCCATTGTGATGATCTTTTTGGCCGCAAAAACAACGATGTCTGACATGATTCCCCCTATCTCCCCGAACAGCTATAACAGCTTGGTTCAGGCGAAAAACAGTTTTACCGCCCGACAAAGCGCCAAAGCGCGGGCACCGACAGATCTGCCGTGCCCTTAAAAGCCGTCGGAATTTCGGTGCCATGTTGCGCTAGGGGTGCCGCGCCGGCTGAAAAACAATGTTGTAAAACGGCAACTATTGTCGCGCAGCGTGCCGTAATCCTGACCTGTCGCCGCCCCCAGACAGCAAAAAGCCCCGGTTGATCCGGGGCTATGCAATTCGGCGCGGTCCTGACGTTGGGTCAATTTCGAGCGTTAGGCGCGCTCGGAATATTCCATCGTTTCGGTGTTCACGATGATGTCTTCGTCTTGGCCGACGAAGGGTGGCACCATCACTTTGACACCATTATCCAAGATCGCTGGCTTGAAAGAATTCGCAGCAGTCTGGCCTTTGACGACGGGCTCGGTCTCGACGATCTTGCAGGTCACTTTTTGTGGCAAGGAAGCGTTCAGCGCTTCGTCCTCGTGATACTCTACAACGACCATCATACCGTCTTGCAAAAACGGGCGACGTTCGCCCAAAAGTTCCGCCGACAGCTGCACTTGATCGTAGGTTTCCGTGTCCATCAAAACCAGCATTCCTGCGTCTTCGTATAGGAATTGTTGGTCTTTTTGCACAAGACGGACCTTTTCAACCTTGTCCGCGCTGCGAAAGCGTTCGTTCAGTTTTGACCCGTTGCGCAGGTTGCGCATCTCGACTTGTGCAAAGGCTCCGCCCTTGCCCGGCTTGACGTGATCAACCTTAACCGCAGCCCAAAGACCACCGTTGTGCTCAAGCACGTTTCCGGGACGAATTTCGTTTCCATTGATCTTAGGCATTTGGTGGCACCATGGCAAAATGTTGAAGAATAATTCAGGCGACCTATATCTTCTAAGAACTGGCCACGCAAGGCAGCCAAGCGCCTGCCAAAAGCGCAAAGAGCCATGTACTGAATGCATAGGTGATATGCAAAATATGTGTATCCGAATCGCGCTCTTTCAGTCATAAGGAACGCCTCGCCTAAATGACAAGAGCAAGAATAATAGAAAGGACGACGAGATGAAAGATTTCGTTGATGGCACTGCCTTTAACAATGAGCAAGGTAACCGTGCCCGCAAACTTTTTGCTGCCGTGGTACTGGCGGCATTGGA
>SWCC01004655.1_pt1 | contig 11242 bp, 8 predicted proteins | sample 4692971 | NCBI WGS metagenome assembly SWCC01 (sample SAMN10267277, study PRJNA491770) | bioreactor metagenome | isolation source: DHS bioreactor inoculated with subseafloor sediment | place: Japan: off Shimokita Peninsula | collected 2006-08 | reverse complement strand
TGTGCACCCTTGTCGATTTTATCCGGCCCGCCGTGGCATTTCAGGCAAAGTTGGCCGGTCTTGATGCCCTGGTAATAGGTATACACCTGGCCGCCCTCGACATCGGCAAACCGGCCGTGAACCAGGGTGGATGAATCGGCCAGGTTGGCGAATGTTGCCAGCACCTCCATCTGGGCGCTGTCGGCGAGGCTTTCCGGATTGCGGTTTTTGTCAGACACGCGCTTGATAGTGACAAACTCCGAGGCGGAGTAAGCTGCGGCAACTTCCGGAGCCTTGGTCTTGCACACGCTGATGGCATTGGTGGGACCGCCTTCACTCATGGCCGACAGCAACGCGGTCTTCAGATCTTTGGAGAACCGGGATATCAACTCTGCCGAAGCCTTTTGGCAGATAACTTCATCTTCAGTCATCTGGGGCGTAACCTGCGCTTCCTGATCGGCCTTCTTGCCGCATCCGGCCGCCAGCAAAGCGACAATCATCGTTACTACTAATAAGAATCTCATGACTTCTCCCTGTTTATTGTTAACCTCAGTATTATAAGAACTGAAAAAAACTACATCAACTATTTTTAGCGGACAAAGCAAACGCAAATGATGCGCTTTCGCCGCGAATCAGGCGGTCTTAGAAATCAAAGCCGACATTGATATAGATGCGGTCAGTGTCGGAATCAACCACGCCGTAGGCAAACTCCACCGGGCCGATCGGTGAATCGAAAGCCAGAATAGCGCCGACACCGCTGCGAAGGTTACGCAGCTTGATTTGGTCGGTGTGCTCGTAGACCTCACCCAGGTCGTGCCGCAATGTCAGGTAAAACCGTAGGGGAAGTTTGAACCGGAATTCGTTGGAGAAGGCAAACACCTTATCGCCGGTCAATTCATAGGTGCGGAAACCGGCGAATGACTTTATCCCGCCCAAATAGAATTTCTCCGATGGCGGCAGACCCGACCCTGACAAGCCGAGCAGAATCCGTGGGTGGATGTTGAGGTATTTCCCGATGGGGAAGAAGGTCTCCATTGATGAGAAAAAACGCGTATACTGGACGTCGCCGCCGAGAAATTCACCGGCGAACTGCAGTTCAAAATAGTGATGATTTCCGCGCTCTGGAAAGGGCAACCGGTCGAGGTTATCGACCGATGAACTCAGCGTGAAAGTTCTCAGACCGAACTTCGCCTCCGTATTCGACGATGACCAACGGTACTCGACATCGTCGGCTCCCACCGCCGCGGTGACCATCCCGAATCTTTCTATATGCTGTCCCAGCCTGATCGATCCACCGTTTTTTATTTCGCGGCGCACGTCGGCCTCGTCGCCATCGGGCGTGAACAGTTGCCGTTTCAACCGGTCATGGTGCAAGCCGATGCGGGCGGTGAGATAGGTTGACCAGATTCGGTCGGCCCGGAATGCCCCGAAGTACTTCTGACGAGTCGGCGCGTATTGGGCGTGGAGAAGGTACTCAAGCCCCATGCCCATGACATTGTCGTGGAGCAATTCGACGAATTCTTCCGAATTGTACTCATCATCCCAGTGCCAGCCCAGGCGAACCTGGCGATAGTACTTTTCCTCCACACCGATCTTGACAATGGGACCGCTGGGATGACGCATCAGGTTCACCGTTACCCGATTGAACAGATCGGTGCCGTAGATATTGCGGATACCCTGGGCAGCACGGGCGGTCGAGTAGGGCTGCAGTGTCTTAAGCGGGAAGTGTGAACGGATAAACCAGCTTCTGGTCTTGACATTGTTCTCCACATCGACGCCGAAGATAATCGCTTCATCGATAGTCACCGTGATAATATTGTGTTTACAGTCCATCACCACGTTTTTTATGTCGGCCAGGTCATAACCGTCGGCATGATAACCCGCGACAACCTTGTTCAGGCAATTCTGCAGTATCTTTGGAGTAATCCACGGTCCGTCGCAAGTAGCCCACGCCTGTAGCGTGGAGTCATCGTATATGGTGTTTCCCTCGAAAAGCAGGGTGGTCTCCGATGTCGGCAGGCAGGTGAGTGTTGTCACCGACACCGTGTAGCTGTCCGCCGATGCCGGCGTCAGTTCGGCCTCGAGGCGGAAGAGATTGTGGTCGCGGGCGAATTTCTGAAGGTGTCTGACGAGATCATCGCGTGCCCACAGTCGGCCATTAAATTCACTGTCAAGTTGCCGGACGGTGGAGTCGGGCGCGTCGTTACCCTGAACCGAGGCGACGAAGAAACTGCTGCTATGGCGCGTTTGCTCAAGGAGACTGATAATGCTGTCGGCAGCAGTCAAGCCGCATTGATAGCCGATATCTACAAGTGAATCGATGGCGCCAAAAGACGTGGATTTGAAATCCTCAATCGGTGGCGTTATGACGTAGTCGGCTTTGGCCAGTTGCGCGGCCAGTTTGTCGGCCATCATGACTGATGTCACCTGGCCGGCAATATCCACCGGGGTGAGCAGATCATCCTTGGCCAGCAAGTCGCTGGTAGTATTGATGGCCACTACGAAATACACGGTATCACTCATCTCCCGGACCAGATCCACCGGGACCGGCATCAGCATACCCCCGTCCATCAGCAATTGACCGTCTTTGTCCACGGGTGTAAAGGCCAGGGGATAAGCCATAGTGGCGCGCATCGCGTCCGGCATCGACCCGCGCTCCATGACAACGGCTCTGCCGCTGACGATATCGGAGGACACCGTCTTAAAGGGAATGGGCAGGCGGGTGAAGTCTGCCCCCGAGTAATAACTCGCCTTCGTCGTCAGATCCGTGAGCAATGATGTGAGTTGCTGTCCCTTGGTCAACGCCCGGGGGATCACCGGGAGCCAGCCGTTGAAACGAATGGAGATGATATGCCGCTCGCGCTCCTCTCGTTGAGTCAGAAACATCGTCAGACGCGCCGGCGAGTCGGCGAACAGTTCGTCGAATTTCAGCTTATTTGCCATCGAGACCAGTTCGTAGGTCGACATGCCGGAAGCATAGAGACCCCCAATGATTCCGCCCATGGACACGCCGGCGATGGCCGCTATGCGAATACCTTTTTCCTCGAAAGCCCGTAACATCCCGACCGTGGCCAGTCCCCGGGCGCCACCACCGGACAAGGCCAGCAGAACCGGATAATGGCGAGCGGTGTCGTATGGATTGAGACCGTCAAGACCGCCGATAATGAGCTTCTCGCTGCCGCGGGCCTGACAGGTCAGCAGAACGAGGGACACCAGGGTTATTCGCAGAAGAGTTTTCACTTGCTAATCGGATCCGAGAATAAGTTCATTACTCCAAACACTCCAAGCGGTAATTAATGATGTCTATGACGAAGGCGGAACAAAAATCTGTAAAATCTCTGGCCACAAAGAAGGGTCGCAAGGAAAGTGGGATGTTTGCCGCCGAGGGGGTCAGGCTGCTGGAGGAGTCCTTCAGGCACCGCTACTTCCCGGAGAAGGTGTATTACGCCGAGCACCTGTTATCGGACCGTGGCCGGCAGCTTTTGGGAAGGCTCAGCGGCCGCAGAATCATCACTGAAGCTATATCGGCCCAGGTGTTGCGCGCAATTGCTACGGCCACAACGCCCCAGGGGATTGTGGCTCTCTTCAAAACGCCGACCGTTATTCCGGCCGAACTTAGCCGTGGTGACTATCGTAAGATATTATTGTGTGAGAACATATCGGATCCCGGCAATCTGGGCACGCTGGCCCGTTCGGCGATAGCCTTTGACTTCAAACTGATGCTGCTGGCTGGCAACTCGGCGGAGCCGTTTGCGCCCAAAGTGGTGCGGTCATCGGCCGGGGCCGTATTCGGCCTGAGTATAGCCAGAATGGACTTAGAAGAAATTATCGCCTTTATCGGACAACGGAAGATCGCGGTGGTGGCCACCGATGTGCAGGCCAGTAGCGACAAAATACCGGCTGGTTTTCAGAAACGGCCGTTTATGCTGGCGATTGGCTCGGAAGCAACGGGACTGTCCGAGGCGGTTCTCAGGCGGGCTGATATACGGGTCCGCATCCGGCATGCTCACACAGTGGAATCCCTGAATGCTGCGGTTGCCGGCTCCATTATCATGAGCCGGACGTATCATAGTATGTGAGGAAATAGTATGAGAGTGACTTTGAAAGTATCGTGCTTCTTGATGGCGATTCTGATGATTTCGGGCTTTGCCCACTCGCAGGAGATATTCCGCGAGTCGGCCAACGTCTTTTCAACCGGAAAGTTGAAAACCAAAACGACCATGAGCGGCCCCAAACGCTTTATTGTCAAATCAGCGTCGGACCTGGCGGGAGTGCTGACGATCAAAACCGCAGAGACAGATCAAGTGGTGGTGACGTACGCCAAGAAAGCTCGAACTGACACCAAGTCAAAAGCGATTGATTATATTGACTTGATTGCACTGTCATTGGCTGAAACTCCCGGTGGTGTGGTCCTCGCCCTGCGCGCTCCAAATCCGGCGCCGTGGAGCGAGGCCGTGGAAGCGGGCCTGGTGACAGCGGAAATAACCGTGCCCGAAAGCTGTGCCGTGGAAATTCACGCCTCATATTTCGATGTCGAGGCCAACGGCCCCTTCTCGGGGATGCTGATTCCATCGTCGCTGGGACGTATAGAAATAAACGACGTTACCGGGCCGGTGGAACTGGTCACCTATAACCGGCGGGTGCTGGTCAGCCGGTTGACGGGTGAAATCTCCATTACCACCAACAATTCCACCATCGAGGCATACGACATCAGCGGCAGCGCGAAGTTCAAAAACGACGGCGGAGATGTTACCATTGACGGCATGAATGGTCAGTTAAATGTCAGCAACAATTACGGTCGCATCGAGGTGACTGATTTCGAAGCCGAGGGACCTGGTAATTTTATCCGAGGCTTCTCCGGACCCATCGTGATCGGTTTGTTGAAACTGGGTGACGGGCAGTTGGTGGCGCTTAACCGTTACGAAGATATTGAAATCGTCGTGCCGTCGGACCTGTCGGCGAGGCTGTCACTGGCGGTCGGCGAGCAGGGCCGCATTGAGGCCACCAACTTAAAATTCATACCTGATTTCGTCGAGACCAACCGTTTGAATCTGACGGCGGGTGATGGCCTCGGCAAAATTAAGGGTGAGATCAGGGGTGAGGGTAATATTTATGTGATAGGTAGCGAAAAATGAAGATAGTCAGCGGGAAAAATCTTGCATTAACGGCCGTTATCTCACTCTGTCTGACGCTGGTCTCGGTCTCCTCGGTACAATCGGCGCGCCTGCCTATCCCGTCTGGCGTGTTCTACTATCAGCCGGCCGCGACTGTCTTCGGCTCCGAAGCAGCCTGGGTCAATCCGGCCGCTCTGGGATGGTACCGTGCCCAGAGCTACCAGTTTCTTGTCGACTACTATGACGGTCGCCTGGCCAAGAGCTGGGGGCTGGTGACCAGCGGCGAGCGTATGGCTTTTGCCTACCGGAGAGTGGACAATCCGTCAGGCGATGATTTTATAGAAAGCATAATCGCCACGGGTTTCAGTTTCTCTCAGAAAGCATATGTCGGAGGTTCCTATCGGTACTTCCGCGAAGGCCCGGAGCCCTATAACAATCGCCACTCTTGGAATTTCAGCCTGTTGCTCAGGGGCAACAGCCCTTTCAGCGCCGGAGCGGTGCTGTCAAATGTAAACCGGAACCGAGTCGATGGCGTCAGAACTGAAACCGAAACGCGGTATTCTCTCGGTTACCGGCCGGCCAACGGAAAACTGATCCTCGCGGCGGACATGTTTCTGTCGACCAAGACCAGACTCAGCAACGCCGATTTTGTGTATCATCTGGAAGTCAGACCCAAACCCGGTCTCTACCTGTATGCCGGTTTGGATTCGGACAGGGATTTTCAGGTTGGAATGAGAGCCAATCTGCTGCGGTACTTTGTCGGTTCCAAAAGCGGCTTTAACCGTGACGGTGACGGACGCGGCACCACAGTTTTTGCCGGTGCCACCAGTCTGCGACAACCGTCACTGATCCCCGAACCCGGACGCCGCCTCTCGCTAAACATAAGAGGATCTCTCCCGGAGAATCCTCCGCGGCCGTACATAGGGAACCGGCAAAGGTCTTTTACCGAAACGATTCTCAATGTTTACCGGGCGGCCGAGGATGCGTCGATCAGCGAGATGGTCCTAAACCTCAGTCGGCCCCGGGTCGGCTTCGCCCAGGCCCAGGAACTGCGCGAGGCGTTGCGTTACTTTCGGAGTCGCGGTAAGGAGATTACCTGCCACGTATCGTACCCCAACAATATCGCTTACTTCGTGGGGTCGGTCGCCGACAGGCTTCTTATTCCACCTGTCAGCCAACTCAATCTGGTGGGTCTTCGGGCCGAACTGACTTTCTACGCCGGGACCCTGAATAAGCTGGGAATCAAGGCGGACATTATTCACATCGGCGGTTACAAGACGGCGCCGGAAAGATACACTCGCGAAAGCGCCTCGCCGGAGAATCGGCAGCAGCTCAACCGGCTGCTCGACGAGCTCTACGATCAGTTTGTCGGTGCTATTGCGGCCGGTCGCTCCCTGACGCCTGACTCGGTGCGCACGATTATTGACCACGGCCCGTTCACATCGGAAGAGGCGCTTCGGTTCGGTCTGGTGGATGGACTGAGCTACCGCGATGAGGTCAAAGATCAGTTTCTTTCAGGTCGTAGCGAGATTTCATTCAATTATTATATGCGTGACACGCTCACCAATGACGCTTTTGCACCGAAGCCGGTCGTAGCGGTGGTGGTGGCCGACGGCGACATTGCCGATGAGGGCCAGAAGATGTCCCCGTTTGACCAGACCGCCGGCACGACTCCGGGTCGGATGCGCCGGGCGCTCGAACGCGCTATGGCGCGGAGCGATGTCAAAGCGGTGGTGTTGCGAATCAACTCACCGGGCGGCTTGGCCTTGGCGGCAGATAATATTCATCATGTGCTTGAAAAATCCGCCGCGAAGAAACCGTTGATTGTTTCCATGGCCAATGTTGCCGCATCCGGGGGATACCAGATCGCCATGCCGTCCAGTCGCATCTTTGCCAACGACGCCACCGTCACCGGATCTATCGGTATCTACGGCGGCAAAGCGGACCTGAGCGGCCTGTATGAGAAAATCGACATGGGGAAGGAACTGTTCACACGGGGCAGGTTTGCCGGGATGCTCAGCACGGTCAAACCGTTTACCGACGATGAACGCGACAAGTACGCGTCGCACCTGCAGGCCTTTTACGATTACTTCGTCGGTCTGGTGGCCGACAGTCGGCATTTGCCCGTTGATTCAGTCGAATCATTGGCCCGGGGGCAGGTTTTCACCGGCCGTGAGGCGGTGGCTCTGGGATTGGCGGATGAGTCCGGTGGTCTTAAGCAGGCGCTGGATTTCGTGGCCGAAGAGTTGCATCTGGACGATTACCGCGTGGTGGTTTACCCCGAGGACAGACCATTGCTGGTGCTGGCGGGGCAACGGCTGTGGGGGCAGATAGCGTCGATTTTTACCGGCAGTGACAAAGCATCACCGACGTTGCCGGGCGAATTCTCCGCGCTGGAAGGCGGTGGCTTTCTTTTGGCCCGGATGCCTTATAATCTCGTCATCGAATAGAATTTCTTTGCCGATCTACCCCACGCCGGTAGGAATAAATTCACCGGATAAGCATACCGCATAGAGTTCTGGTCGGATTTGCATACCGCCCCATACCTGTCGGGAACTTACCTTATCCGCTTTTGTAGCATTTGGGGTGAGAATGGAATAAAAAAGGCCGGCTGCCGACAGTAGCCAAAGAGGTTCAGCTGTGTCGGCAAGCCGGCATCTATGCTCGCTTGCTTATATGTCAGTGTATGAAGTTTACAATTCTTTCCAGGCGACAACGATGCGTTTGCCCGTCTGACCGTCTTTGATCTTGCCCAGTGTTCGATCGTAGTGGAACTTGGAACTGTTGTGGCCGATCATGGTGGCGGAGGCAATGGAACCGTAGAAGTCAGCCGAGTTCCGCAAGTCAGCTTTGCCGTCCGGGGCATAGAACACACCGTAAAGATCACCGCTGTTCTTGAGTATGACATCACCTCGAGAGTAGAACATCAGATCGCCCGGAACGCCGCCGACATTCACGCCGCCGGAATTCTTGATCTCAACGTCTCCTTCAACATAGATAGTAACCTTGGCTCCCGGAGCAACGGTGAGAGATGCACTGTTTTTCAGAATAAGCTGTGAGAAATAATATATACCGTCCGACAATTCCAGGTTGCCGCTGCTTACCGTCAGTTTATCACCGATCAGCGAATAGCTGCCGGACAATCCGGCCGGCGCTGCATTGAAAGCGATGGCCGAGTCGAAGTCAGACTGCGGGATCGGTTCGAGAACCTGGGGCGGAGCCTCATCGGATGTCGTTCCGGTGACGATGGCGCCAATATTAATGTGCAGTCCGCTATCGAGCGAGGTGACGACATCGCCGCCGATATAGACGCCGTTTTCTACGAAGATTGAGTCATTAGAGCCGATGTCACCGAAGAGGCTATCCACCGTCGAGTCATACGACCCGGAATCGGAGTTGTAAGAGTCGGTTTCCATGCTGTTCATGATATGGAGCGGGCCGTCGGCAAAGAGCGCGTACTTGAACGGGTAGATGTAGTCGGGGACTGTTACCACTTCGACGCTGGACCCGGCTTCACGCGCCTGGCCGGTGGAGGCGATGATTATCGTGTCAAACAAGGCCGGAACCGCAAAACTGTCGGTAACAGTGACCGAGAAAGTGCCGGCCCCAAATGGCTCCTGGGAGAAGCCGGCGTTCCACGAGCTGTCAGCCTGGATTTCACTGATGGCACGTTTGTAGCCCGCTTCGGCGACATAAAACGCCTGGTCGCCATGAAGCTGGTTGTATGATAGCTCGACGTCGGTATTCGACGTCTTCACCGCCGACAGGGCTATGATCGTGAGCATACTCATGATGCACAAGGCTATAAGGATGGCGCTGCCATTTTCGTTTCTGATCTTATACATAATATCGACCCTGCTTACAGGTTCACGTTTCTGAGTATCACCCTATCCATCAGCATGAAGGTGCGATACCCGTTATTGGTTTTGATAACTCATTCGTCAGTTGGAATTTACAACTGACGCCAGGCCACTATGAGTTGCTCACCCGTATAGCCTTTCGTATAACTGCCCAGTAGACGGTCATAGTGGAAGCAGGCAGCGTTTTCAATAATGACATCCTCGGCGACAATAGACCCATAGAGACTGGTATTGTTCTCGACCTTGAAAACGGCGTCCGGCCCGTAGAAGCCGCCATAGAATTCAGACGTGTTTTCCAATTTGAACGACGACCCCTTGGAGAAGATAATGCAGGCCGCCGGTGATCCTCCGGGATTGATGCGAGTGTGATTTTCGAGGAGCAAATCGCCGGTGAGATAGATGGTGGCGGTGGCTCCAGGTGCTATGATTATGTCGGAGGTCGATTCCATCTTTATACTCGAGAAGTAATAGACGCCACCGGCCAGAGTGAGGCTGCCATTGGTACCGATGGTCAGTGACCTGAGACCGGGGTTGTAGTTGTAGCCGGATCCTGAAAGGCTGTCGGGCGCCTGGCTCACCGCTTTAGCCCACGTATACTCCGAGTCCGAGACGATATCAATTTCAACCGAATCCACGCCGGTGGTTGTATCACCTACAATGGTCGAGACGAAGTCCTGAGTGATGCCATCCGGAGTAGCTGTTTGGGCATTGCCCCCGATAGTGGCCGTGTTCTGCAGGGTAACGGTACCGTTTGAGCCGACATCGCCCTCATCGTTGACCTGAGTGGTCGCGTATGACCCTGAGTCGGATCGGTATGAATCGGTGCACGTAGCGTTCTCCATGAGTACGCTGTTATCGCCGAACATGGCGTAACGGAAGGGGTAGTACCTTTCCGGTACCGTCCACAGTTGGACGACGGAAGCGGCGCTGCGCACCTCTGCCTCGGAGCGGATTAGAACCGTGTCGTCCAGGGCCGGGATGGACAGCGAATCGATGAGCGTGACATGATATGTACCTGGTCCCATCGAAACCTTTGAATACCCGGTGCGCCAGATGCTCGAGTCATTGAGTTGTGCGAAAGCGTGCTTGGAACCGGCTTCGGCTACATAAAAGGCCTGGTCGCCGTGAAGCTGGTTGTACGACAGCTCGACGTCGGTGTTGGACGTCTTCACCGCCGACAGGGCAATGATCGTGAGCATACTCATGATGCACAATGCTATAAGGATGGCGCTGCCATTTTCGTTTCTGATCTTATACATAGTACCGGCCCTGACTACAGGTTCACGTTTCTGAGTATCACCCTATCCATCAGCATGAAGGTGCGATACCCGTTATTGGTCTTGAAGGTCTCGTCGGGCTTCTGAGATTCGATCGTGACCGCCACCGTAACCTCATCGGAGGCGACGGCGTTGTACCGGATGCCCTTGATATAGTCGGCGAATACGGCCGCCTTCTGGCTATTCACCTTCTTCATCAGCTTGAATATCCTCATGCCTGTCGGTCGCGGATAGCCCTGGGCGTACTCCTGGTCACTGAACTCCTGCAGGAAATACAGAACCGTATCGACCGGCTGTGTTTCGTTGAAAAACACATACAAACTATCGCCGGTAATCTCAAAAGGATTGTGCGTATCACTGAGCTTGTAACCACCCATTCTCAGGGTTTGCCCAATCTCGTGAAGAGAGGCCCGGCAGTTGGTCTGCATGTCGGACACTTCTTCCTGGGTCAGTGTCTGGTTGTGCATTGAGACGTAGAACTGGAATGAGGACATGGCCAGGATGCCGGTTATTAGACCCGCCACCAGGACTTCGAGTATGGTAAACCCGGCCTGTCGGCGTTTGTTATGGTGTCGTAACAGGTTCATCACGTTCCTCAACTCTTCTTCAAGACAAAAGTGGAATAGTTCATGGCCCGATCAGTTCCTGACTGGTCTGTCCAGGTGATGGTGATTTCGAGCTGACACAGATCCGGCGGAACCAGCGTATCGATGGTGCTGTCCCACATGCGAACCGACCGCGAATAGTTACCGGACAATCCTTCCTCCTGCTCCTCATACGGGAAGGTCGGGAGGATGGAAAGTCCTTCAAAGTGTTCCATCTTCTCTTTGGCCAGGTTCGACGCTATGGTGACATCACGCGAAATATTGTTGCCTTCCATGGAAAGTACCACCATCGGGGCCATTCCCAGAATACCACAGGCCAGTATTATCATGCCGATGAGGACCTCCAGAAGGCTGATTCCTCGTTCGTTACATTTTCGTCTTAACGGCATTTTCGCTCCTTTTCTCGT
>SWCC01010122.1_pt1 | contig 11243 bp, 10 predicted proteins | sample 4692971 | NCBI WGS metagenome assembly SWCC01 (sample SAMN10267277, study PRJNA491770) | bioreactor metagenome | isolation source: DHS bioreactor inoculated with subseafloor sediment | place: Japan: off Shimokita Peninsula | collected 2006-08 | reverse complement strand
AGGGTTGCAGCTTTATCGTCGTGCACGAAGAATATTGCAAATTGAGAGAACCACGAATCGATATATTTCATAATGCTAATAAAAAACAATCTAATTATGATTCAGTTAACTTTAAAACAAGGAGACTGGCACCTTGTCTTATCTGCAGCGTTTCCAAAATGGAACGCTGCTTTTGCTTTATGGGGCATATTGATTGGAATCATTAGGGACGGTTCTTTTTGATTGGAGAATGGATTGAAGGGTATCATAAACATGGGGTGATGAAATGTCAAGATTAGCAAGAAAGGCGAGCTCGACAGGGTATTACCATGTGATTATGAGAGGGAACAATAAGAGTTGGATATTCAAGAAGGACATAAACAAACTTGATTTCTTGGAAATGCTCAAAGGATACGAAACCGACGGGATGCTGGAATTGGCTGCGTGGTGCCTGATGGACAACCATGTTCATTTGGTCCTGAAGGCCGAGATTGATCAATTATCACTGGCAATGAAGAAGTTGAATGTGAGTTTCGCAATGCGTTACAATTCAAAAGAGAATACCAGCGGACATGTGTTTCAGGATCGATTCAAGAGCCAAGCAATCGAATCAGATGAGTACCTTCTGCAAGTCATACGATATGTACATAACAATCCTGTGCAGGCAGGCATGGCCAAAAAAGCCGGAGACTACAAGTGGAGTAGCTACACAACGTATGTAGACCGGGATTTTTCTGGGCGAAATAGCCAAATACAATTCGTAATGGATTTGTTCAATAATAGCATAGAAAGGTTTGTCGTTTTCCATTCAGAAAAGGATGATAATGAGTATCTGGATATAAAGGAAGACAGGCAGAAATACCGGGAAGAAAAAGCGCAGGAGATAATAAGCGAGTGCTGCAAGAAACATGGAATAATCGAAGCCTATCAAATCAGGGGCGATAGGACTGTGATGAATGAATTGATTACGGAACTTGTAGGCAGAAGCGGAATGTCCTATAGGAAAATTGCTTGTTTGCTTGAGGTATCGTATAGCACTGTGCGAGATGTAATCGTTGAAAAACAATGACAATATTTTTCGCAAATACGAAGAAGTAGACGGAAGTTTGAATCAAAAAACGAGTTGTGTGAAATACCGTTAAGGAGGTTGCTATGGCTGCTCAAAAGATTGATATGACGAGCAAGGAAACAATGAACGCTGAAGATGACCCAAGGCAAAAGCAAAAAGTGTTCCTTGATATTGAAGGCGATAAAATCGATGTTGATTTATTTTTGCCAGAGGATAGAACAGGACCGGTTGGCTGCATCATCATGAGCAATGGATTTGGTGGCACAAAGGGGAAAATTCTCGATAAATATGCCATGAGATTCTTGGAAGCCGGTTATGCCACGCTGTTATATGACTTCAGGAACTTTGGTCTTAGTGAAGGAGAACCAAGACAGTGTTTTTCAGCAGAAAAGCAATTGGAAGATTTGAAGACCGTTATCGCCTATGCGAGAAGCCTTGATGCCATCGACTCGGATAAAATCTGCCTGTGGGGAACATCCGGGTCAGGCGGTTATGGTATGATCATTGCCTCTAAAGACAAAAGAATCGCCTGTACCATTGGACAATGTCCGGCCCTTGATAAAGAGGCTGACGGAAAACTGATGTATAAGCGAGAAGGCTTGTTTTTCCTGCTGAGATTACTCTTCCATGCAATCAGGGATAAAAGAAGGGCCAAGCGAGGCTTGTCACCTCATAGGATACCGATTGTAGGCAGAAAAGGGGACTTGGCTATCCATCGTGCAGAGGGTGCTTTTGAAGGATATGAAGCCTTGATCAGTCCAACATTTAAGAACGAAATCTGTGCAAGAATGCTGCTTGAAAACAAATCCAACAATCCAATCGATTTTGCTGATCAAGTTGATTGTCCGGTTCTACTGCTCATCGCTGAAAAAGATGTTCTTGTGTCAGAAATATCATATAAGAATACTGCAGCAATACTGGGTGAGTTGGCAACAGTAAAAACTTATCCATGTGATCATTTTCAAATCTATCAGGGCGAGTATTTTGAGATGTGTATAAATGATCAATTGGTGTTCCTGGAGAAGCATTTGTAGAATCACAGGAGACCGTTTCAGATGATTCTAATGTGCTCCTTTTAAGGAATCATCAGGGACGGTTCTTTTTGATTGCTGTTATTAGACAAAGCAGGACGGGGTTGCCGCTTTTCCCTGCGCACGAAGAATATTGCAAATTGAGAGAACTACGAATCAATAGGGATTGTTTGATTTTTGATATTTCCACTCTTAATATTTCATAATGCTAATAAAAAACTATTTAATTATGATTCAGTGAACTTTAAGACAAGAGGATTGTCACCTTGATTAATAGGAAGATAAAAAACTATTTGATTATGAAATTAGTGAAGAGTTTGATAGAGTAGTCACTGATAAGGCTAAATTAAGAGAAATTATAGTAGGCGAAGATGTTAAATTGAGAGTATAAAATAAAAATTGGAGGCAACAACATGGAGACTAAAAAAATAGCTAATGATGAAATCAGTGAAGAGATGCAAAGATATTTAAAAGATATGAGAGAGCAAATGGAGAAAAAAGAGGGCATATTATACGACAATGTGATAAGTAAATCTGTGGATTCAATAGAAGATGTTTACAACTTGGCATTAAAACAAGGATATGATTTAGACAAAGAGGAGTTCTTTAAAGTAGCAGATGATGGAATTAAGGTTGGAGAGTCAATGATGGGAGATGATGGAGAGCTAAGTTTAGAGGCGCTGGATATAATAAGCGGAGGGGTACAAAGGTCTTCTAATAATCTGCTGGTTTCTAGACGTATGTGGGAAATCTTAAATTGAATATTTAACACCGATATTAATCACTGTTAATCACTTGGGCCGGACTGGATGGAAAAAATCGTCATTTTGATTGAATTGAACCGAATGTGATTGACATTTAATTATCAAGAGGAGTATAATTTATAATGTAGCATGGCAATACACAACTGAAGAGTTCAGGTTTTCCGAGGTTTCTTGGATTGTCTGTTCTATAAAAACAACAACCTAACAAAAAAGAGATTTCTGATTTGAAGAGGGAGTGGTGATATATGTATGTGTAAAAATCATAACTTTCCTTTGTCGCGGAGAGTTTTTTTGTTGTCCGGAAAAGAATAGGAAAGAATAGAAATGGAAATAGCAAGCAGAATGGAGGTCCTTGAATATTAGAAATGCCTAGAGATGAATTCGGGATGACAGTAAAGAACGAGGCTAAGGCGGTACATAGGGAAATTGGCGGGGACGCAATAATGGGAACCGCGCTTTTGGGATACTTTACAAGAAACATCGAATTTGTAAGAGGAAAGGAGAAAATATTTTGTTGAAAATAGCCATATACGGAAAAGGTGGAATTGGAAAATCCACAACAGCATCAAATATATCAGCTGCATTTGCAAAAAATGGACTTACGGTTATGCAGATTGGCTGCGATCCAAAAGCAGATTCAACCATCAATCTGCATGGTAAAAAGAGTGTTTCCACAGTCCTGGATTTAATCCGAAGTAAGGGTAACGCCGTCACCCTTGATGAGATGGTGACCGTTGGATATGAGGGTGTTCTTTGTGTTGAAGCAGGTGGCCCAACGCCAGGTCTCGGATGTGCGGGAAGAGGAATAATCGCAGCTTTTGAAGCTTTGGCAAAGCGAAATGCTTTTGAAATTTATAAACCCGATGTAGTCATATATGATGTCTTGGGAGATGTTGTATGCGGAGGCTTTGCAATGCCAATTCGAGAAGGTTATGCAGATAAAGTTATTATTGTTACCTCCGGTGAGAATATGGCTCTCCATGCGGCAGCAAATATTGCCATGGCTGTAGAAAACTTTAAGGAGCGAGGATATGCAACTCTTGGCGGTATAGTCTTAAATAAAAGAAATGTTGATAAGGAAGAAGAAAAGGTCAAAGAACTGGCAATTGATATTGAGACGGATATTATAGGTACTTTGGAATTTAGCAGTATGGTTCAAAAGGCCGATAATCTACGCAAAACGGTACTTGAGGCATTCCCTGATAGTGACATGGCGGTATCTTATATAGAGCTTGCTTCATCTGTTTTAGCTGCCTGCAATTTATCAGAAAGAGTAAAAGTATGATTAATCTAAGAAATCCTGACATGGCAGAAGCACATATAAAAATTAAAAATGCCTCATCCCTTTCTCCGTTTACTTACGGATTGGAGTACAGCTCACCGGCAAGAGGCACTTGGAACATTGTACATACGGGAATGCTGCTTCCTGAAAGTCATCAAATTTTTGTCTGTGCACAAAACTGTTTAAGAGGCGTGGTACTTACAGCTGCAGAACTTGGTGTTATGAATCGTTTTTCAACAATATCGGTTGATGAGGACACGGTATTAACCGGGAATTGCGAGGAGATTATTATAAACGGTGTTTCCGATATAGTAGAAAAGCTTCCCGTAAAACCAAAGGCAATTTTAATTTTTACCAGCTGTGTTCATAAGTTCTTGAATTCTGATTTGGATTTGGTATATAAAACCCTCAGAAAGAAATATCCTGATATAGGATTTGTGGAATGTTATATGACCCCCATTATGCGTAAAAGCGGGCTTCCTCCCGACCCAACAATGAGACGCCAGCTTTATTATATGCTGCAGCCCTCAAAAGACAAAAGCAGAGCGGTAAATTTTATTGGCAATAATTTTGCAACGGATGAATCAAGTGAATTACTTCAAATGATACGTAGAGGTGGATATGAAATAATGGATATCTGCAACTGCAAAACCTTTAGTGAATATGAAAAGATGTCACAGAGCTGTTTAAATATAAGCAATCGTCCGGAAGCGGATGCTGCAGCAAAAGAATTGGAAAAGCGACTTTCCATAAAACATTTGTATCTACCTGTCAGCTTTGATTTCAATGAAATTTCTGAAAATCTGCACATGCTGTCAAAAGAACTTTCTATACCATTACCGGATATAGATGCGCTCAAGGAAGAAGCAATTAACAGTTTAAGGCGTGCCTCACAAGCACTCAAAAACATGACAATAGCAATTGATTACACTGCCACAGGTCGGCCTTTTGGAATGGCAAAACTACTTTTGCAATACGGTTTTAATGTGACAACTGTATATGGAGATATATTTTCAGACGAAGAACAAAAAGACTTCGAATGGCTTCAGAAAAACAGAGGTGATTTAGAGCTTATCGGCACTATACATCACCAAATGGCAGTTCTGCCGCGGAATGCCGCAGTAAATCAAAATGGAAAGATTTTGGCAATAGGGCAAAAAGCCGCATACTTCACTGGCACAAAATATTTTGTAAATATTGTAGAAGATGGAGGGCTGTATGGGTTTAACGGTATCTGCAAACTGATGGATCTTATGGTACAAGCATCAACAGAGGAAAAAGATGCTCAAAAGCTTATTGTAATTAAAGGATTGAGGTGTTGTGTATGAAACTGACGACTCGCGTTCTATCCACATATACAGCCGATATTTCAGGAGTCTGCTCAGCGCTTTATGAGCTTGGAGGAATGACCGTAATGCATGACGCATCAGGTTGTAATTCCACCTATACAACCCATGACGAGCCGCGTTGGTATACTATGGACAGCATGGTATACATCTCTGCATTAACAGAGCTTGAAGCCGTTATGGGCGATGATGAAAAACTAATATGCGATATAACTGATTCAGCAAATAACCTAAAGCCTGCTTTCATTGCAATAGGCGGTACGCCGATTCCCATGATGATGGGAACGGATTTAAAAGGCATTGCCAAAATCATTGAAAAGAGAACAGGTATTCCTACATTTGGGTTTTCCACAAATGGAATGCACTCGTACATAGATGGTATTGCAGTAGCACTGGAAGCTATAGCAGAGCGTTTCTGCTCCCTGTCTTGTGTGGCTGCAGATCGAAAGGCGGGAGAACATCCATCTATTAATCTACTTGGCCTTACACCCCTTGATTTCTCAATTACAGGCAATACCGAAAAAATGGTTAATCTTTTTGAAGAAAACGGTTTCCATGTCAACAGCTGTTGGGCAATGGGTAATACACTGAAAGATTTGTCCGTGGCTGGCAAGGCACATGTCAATGTTGTTGTTTCAGCAAGCGGACTTTTAGCCGCAAAAAAACTAAAGGGAAAATACGGAACACCCTTCGTAGTTGGACTCCCAATAGGTAATAAATCTGTGAAGAAACTCTTGTCTCTTATTGAAAAAGGAGCAAATACGGGCAAAGACTTTTATCTGCAAGGAGAAGGGCAAAAGATAAATGCAGATGACAAGCATGTGCTGATTATTGGAGAACAGGTATTTGCATCTTCTTTGCGATGCTGCCTTATAGAAGATTTAGGCATGAAAAATGTGGAAACCCTTTGTCCTCTAAATCCCGATAAAAGCATAATGGGAGAAAATACTCTTTCCTTATTTGAAGAGGATGATATTGCAAAAAAGGTTTTGGAGGCTAAAACTATAATTGCCGATCCCATTTATCGTCGTCTTCTTCCAACAGATGAGTCAATAACCTTTATCGATATGCCCCATGAAGCATATTCGGGAAGGATTTACCACGATGATATGAAAGTGTTTGTTGGAGATTCAATCTTTGATGTTTTGCGAGGGAATGTCCCTTGCATGCTCCCATGTATGAACAAAAAGGAGGAAATAAAATGAATAGAAAAATTATTTCACTGCTGTTATGTATTGCACTTCTGGCACTACCCCTTAGCGGATGCTCATCAGCAGATACCCAGTCAGCTAATGAGGCAGTTGCTTCCACTATTACAATTACAGATGATAATGACAATGTGATTAAACTTCCCAGCAATATCAATCGAGTAGTAGTAACCGATATCTACCCATTTGCATCAATTCTTACTATATTTCTTGGTTCTGCCGAGAAATTGGTAGGCATTCATCCTGTATGTATGAGTGCGGCAAAATCAGGACTTCTTGGCGAACTTTTTCCTGAAATTCTAAATGCAGATACCAGCTTTATGACAAGCAATAACTTAAATATTGAGCAGCTATTGAAGCTTAATCCTGATGTCGTATTTTATAGCGCAAATACCCCTGTTCTTGGTGACACCTTGACAAAAGCGGGTATTGCAGCCGTGGCCATCTCACCTAGCAAGTGGGATTGTGATGTCATAGAGACATATGATCAATGGATTTCCATGTTAAGTCAGATTTTCCCTGAAAGAGCTGAAATTTCCGAAAAAGTATCTACATATAGTAAAGAAGTCTATGATAGCATTCAAAAGACTGTAAGCAAAATAGAAGATCCAGATAAAAAGAAAATTCTTTTCCTCTTTAAATACGATAAAGCCACAATGATCACATCAGGGAAGAAGTTCTTCGGTCAGTACTGGTGCGATGCTGTTGGCGGCATCAACGTGGGAGAAGTAATAAAAGAAGGGAATCCTATTGCTGTTATAAACATGGAGCAGGTGTATGAGTGGAATCCCGATGTCATTTTTATTACAAACTTCACTTCCTCACAACCGGAAGACCTTTATAATAACAAAATTGGAGGCGATGATTGGAGCAGCGTGACTGCTGTTAAAAATGGCGAAGTTTATAAGCTTCCCCTCGGTTCTTACAGGGGCTTTACCCCAGGTGCCGATACGCCTGTTGTACTTCTTTGGATGGCCCAAAAGGTATATCCAAAGCTTTTTGCAAATGTGGATATGGTAAAACAAGTCAAAGACTATTACATGAACCTGTATAGTGTAGAGCTTACAGATGAGCAGGTAAACAGAATGTACAATCCTTCCAGGGCTGGGGCTGAAGGATTTCAAAATTGATAAGCAGGTGTTAGTCAAATGATATCAAAGAGAAGGTGGAATATTAACTGGACTATTAGAATGATTATCGTTATGGTGCTTTCAGCTATGGTTGCCATGACGATAGGCAGATATACCATCTCAATAAAAGAAATACTGGCAGTAGTGTTTCCAAATATGTTTCCCTCTGTGGAAGTGTTAGGCAATATGAACACCGTTATTCTCAATGTTCGCATGCCCCGGGTTTTGCTGTCAATGCTTGCGGGCGCAGGACTTGGCATCTCTGGGGCAGCCTTTCAGAGCCTGTTTGCAAATCCCCTTGCAACGCCAGATACATTGGGTGTTGCAACGGGTGCATCTTTCGGTGCGGCACTAGGTATACTGATGGGATTTTCAGGATTAGGGATTCAAATTACAGCATTGCTGGCAGGAATTGCTGCTGTAACTCTTGTATGCTCCATTAGCAGAATTAACGGAAAATCCAATATACTTATGATTATATTGTCAGGTATAGTAATCAGTGCGCTCTTTTCGGCAATGGTATCATTAATCAAATATGTGGCAGATCCCCAGGATGTTCTTCCGTCAATCACTTATTGGCTTATGGGAAGTATGTCCTCAACAACAAAAGAAACACTGATGCTGGGATCTCCCTTTATTATCATTGGAATTGTTTTGATATTTTTGGTCAGGTGGAAACTCAATGTAATGTCCTTGCCGGAGGATGAGGCAAAATCTCTTGGAATTAATGTAAAACTGGTGCGTGGTATTACGATTTTAGGTGCAACTATGGTAACTGCATCGGTGGTATCCATGTGTGGCCTTATAGGCTGGGTTGGACTTCTAATTCCCCATATAGCAAGAATGGTATTTGGCAATAACAATCAGGCAGTTGTGCCTGCAAGCATCTGTTTTGGAGCTATTTTCATGCTGTGCATTGATACAATTGCACGCAGTGTAACAGCCGCAGAGATTCCTGTTTCTATCTTGACGGCTGTCATTGGAGCTCCATTTTTTATTATCTTACTTAGAAAGACGGGAGGAATTAAATCTTGATATTCGAAGTGCGTAACGGTAGTTTTCAATATTCAAAAGAAAAGAAGTTGCTGCGCCATATCGATTTTTGCCTGGAAAAGCCACAAGTTGTGTCCGTTCTTGGGGTCAATGGAATCGGTAAAACAACTATGCTTAAATGCATGCTGGGACTTCTTCCTTGGAGCCAAGGAAGTACATTTTTATATGGAACTGATTTAAAAAAAATGTGCTATAAAAAAATTTGGCAAAACATAGGCTATGTGCCCCAGGCAAAAACATCGGCATTTTCCTATACGGTAGAGGATATGGTGCTCTTGGGACGTGGTTCGTATCTTGGAGCTTTTGGGCAGCCAGGGAAAAAAGACAGAAAAATAGCCCATGAATGTCTTGAGTTAATTGGTATTTCCCATCTTAAGAATAAACTTTGCAATCAAATTAGCGGCGGAGAATTGCAGATGGTACTCATTGCAAGGGCACTTGCCGCCAAACCCTCTTTGCTGGTTTTGGATGAACCTGAATCTAATTTAGATTTTAAAAATCAGATGATTGTTTTAAGTACCATAGAAAAGCTTTGTAAAGAGCAGCAGATTTCTACCATTGTCAATACCCACTATCCTGAACATGCAATTGCCATTTCTCAGAAAGCATTACTGCTAAATCAAGATGGCACCAGCTTGTTCGGAGACACTGCTGAAACTTTAAATGAGGATAATTTGCGTCGGGCCTTTGGTGTGAATGTAAAAATTAAAACAATGGTCTTTAAAGAAAAAAAACACACCTGTGTAGTCCCAATATCTCTATTGAGTTGATTGTAAAAACGGAGGAAAACAGACAATGAAAAATCTGATTGATAAATTAGCAGAAAAACATATTTTGTCCAAAGAGGAGTTTGAACTGCTGATCCAAAATAAAAATAAAGAAACAGAAGAATATCTTTTCAGTAAGGCAAGGGAAACAGCCATCTTGCATTACGGAAAAGATATCTATATACGAGGCATTACAGAATTCACAAATTACTGTAAAAACAATTGTCATTATTGTGGAATTCGCTTGAGCAATTTTAATGCACACCGATATCGTTTAACAAAAGAGCAAATTTTGCAATGCTGTGATGCTGCCTATATACTTGGGTTTCGTACCTTTGTGCTTCAAGGCGGAGAGGATATATATTTTACCGATGAGCGAATTGTTGACATAATAAAAGATATCAAAAGAAAATATTCTGACTGTGCCGTCACCCTGTCCATCGGAGAAAAAAGCTATGCCTCATATAAGGCTTACTTTGATGCTGGAGCAAATCGATATCTGCTGCGCCATGAGACTGCAAATGAGTCTCTTTATGCAAAACTGCATCCTGCAAACCAATTGCTCTCAATCCGCAAGCAATGTCTTTATGATTTAAAGGATATTGGTTATCAGGTCGGCGCTGGTTTTATGGTGGGTGCACCTTTTCAAACTGTGGAAAATATTGCACAAGATTTACTGTTTCTCCACGAGTTACAGCCTGAAATGGTAGGCATAGGTCCTTTCATTCCTCAGCATGACACTTCTTTTGCAGATGAAAAGCCAGGAACAGTTGAGCTTACCGTATTTCTTCTTGGCATAATTAGATTGATGCTCCCCTCTGTACTTCTCCCTGCAACAACGGCTTTGGGAACAATCCATCCTCGTGGTCGGGAGCTTGGAATATTGGCCGGTGCAAATGTAATCATGCCAAATATTTCACCTCAAAATGTGCGAAAAGATTATATGCTATATGATAATAAAATCGGCACAAAAGATGATGCCGAAGAATCACTGCAAGTGCTTAAGGAGCAAGTAAAAAATATTGGATATCGCATAGTTGTGGCGCGCGGTGACTATAAACTATAAAGTTCTTGCTTTGTCGCTGCGCACGAACAATATTGCAAATTAAGAGAACCATTAATCACTAGGGATGGTTCTTTTTGATTGGAGAAAACATGATATTATAGAAGTGCGCCAGATAATAGGCAATGCATCTACAATGAATGAACCATTCCCAGTGATTATGTTGTTTTTGACTTTTAGATCCGTCTATGTCGGAGGTGGAGGTGCGGACAAACTAGGAATCGGCAACATCAGATAAACCATGAGGTGATACAAATGAAAGCAGAGCGATTTATTTACAACTTGAATTATCCTATTTATGAAAAAGAAAGTTGCGAAATTGAGGTACGATCCCTTTTTAAGTTTGATTTGAAAGAAAAAGTCTTTTTTGAAAATAGAAAAGTTCATCCTTCCGTAAGTCCGTTTTTAAAAAATAGGTTGGAGATTATATACAAGGCTTCCACGTTTTTAGAAATCATAGAGTTGATAAAGAAAGATAAGGTAGCGGCATCAGATTTTAAGGTCAAATATGTGGAATTGGAAAAAGACGACCCGCATTTCAAGAAAAGACG
>SWCC01006063.1_pt1 | contig 11258 bp, 9 predicted proteins | sample 4692971 | NCBI WGS metagenome assembly SWCC01 (sample SAMN10267277, study PRJNA491770) | bioreactor metagenome | isolation source: DHS bioreactor inoculated with subseafloor sediment | place: Japan: off Shimokita Peninsula | collected 2006-08 | reverse complement strand
GCTGGCATCCCAGGCCAGCGGCAGCCTTTGTATGGCGATGCGCGACGCCGGCTGGTGCGAGGCGCTGGCGCTTCGCGTGCCTTACTGGCATGACGGGCAGGGCGTCGTCGTGGTGGAACTGCAGCTGACGGGACAGGGCATGGCGCATCGCGCAGAGATCGTCGCGGCCATTCGCAGCTGGCTGCGGTACATGACTTCGCAGGCGCCGTGGCCCGAGTTATGGGACGAGTACGTGCAGATCCGTCAGCGTGGCTTGTTGGGCAAGGAGCCTCTGGCGCTGTTGCGCTACTGGGCCGATCCGGCTGCCTGGGCGCCATCGATCGACGCAAATCGGGTTCAGCAAGCGCTGCGGACGTTGGGTACGCAGCTCGATGGGAGCAAGCCGATCATCCTGACGGTGGGCGAAGAGCGCGGCGATCATCGCGCAGACAACATCGCGGCAAATGCCGGTTTCGCATTGAACATGCTGCCGGAACGACTGCCGGTCGCTACCAGCCAGGCACGACAGTGGCAGCTGCCTGAGCGCAACCCCTGGCTGAGCAGGCAGATACAGCCGCGGGTATCGCCCGTGGTGTTGCCGGCCTTGTGCTGGCTGGAGCATGGCGACGATCCGCGCGGGCAGGGCGCACTCTACCTGCGCTGGCGGTTCACTGCGGGGCGACCGCCGGCCGGGTTATGGCATGTGCTCTACGCGGCAGTGCGGATGCACACCGTTGCCGCTGCCCAAGCGGGTGTCGAATTGCGTTTCGACGATCTGGGCGGCAGCTGGTGCCTTGCGCTGTTCGGCTACGCCGAGGCACTGCCGCTGGTCCTGCATGACTTGCTCGACGTGCTGAAAATGCCACGGGTCGCTGCATTCAGTGACGGCCAGCGTCTGTTCGACGAGGCGAAGGTTCCCGGCGCCGACGAGATACTCATACGACAGCTGCTGCGGCGCTTGCCCGTGTTGGCCGAGCCGCCAGTAGTCGATGGCAGTACGCTTCAGGATCAGTGCGCGCTCGAGCGAGTTTGGCAGGTGTCGCGATGGGATGCGTTGGCGGTAGGTCTTCCCGCCCGATTGAGCGGACCGTTGCAGGACGCCCTTGGCGCAATGCCGGGGCGCGCCGAGCCTGTTGCCGAACGACAGGCGGAGCGGCCTCCTCGCTACCTGTGGTCGCGCTTCGGTGATCCGGGCGCCGAGCACGCGTTGGTGTTGTTCTGTCCGTTGCCCGTGCGTAGCGCGTCAGTGGAAGCAGCCTGGCGCCAGCTGGCAAGGCTGATGGAAAGCGCCTTTTTCCGCCGTCTGCGTAGCGAACTGCAGCTTGGCTACGCGGTGTTCTGCGGCTTTCGCCAGCTTGGCGAGCGCGCCGGTATCGTCTTCGCGGTGCAGTCGCCCAGCGCGTCTGCCGGCGAGATCCTCGGCCATATCGAAACCTTTCTCGAATCCTTCTCGGCCGGCCTGGAAGCGTCGTCCGACAAGGTTCTGGAGGCCATCTCCACCGGTGAGTCGCCCAATGGGCTGATCCATGATCTTCGCCGTCGGTCTGAGGCTGTCTGGCAGGCGCGGTTGGCCGGGTTTGACGCCGAGCATCCGCAAGCGGTGGCTGCCGCGATGTCGACTGGCGATGTCAGTGCTATCAAGGCCCAGCTCCAAGTGCTGCGTGCGGCGGACGGCGGATGGCATGTGGTCGCCAATGCCGATGCCCCTGACGGACGCTGGCAGCAGCGCTGAACGAGCGCGGCTCGACTCGAACAACCATTTCTCATCATCCTCCACGCCGAAGGCTGCCTTTGCCCGGACGCCGGGTCGGCTGTTCGCTGCTTTGGGTGTACGACCTAAGCGTCGTCGCTTAGCTGCATGGATTAGATGCTTTGCATGCAAGACTGCACCCGCGGCGAAAGTACTAGCCTTTCGCCGCCATCGCAGCGTATGTGCGCTTTGATGGCCTTTCGATAATCGCTCCCGTCACGACTGCTTGTCGTCAATACAGCGGAGAGCGCCATGCACAACAACAAGAAAGCCGTATCAACCCTGCTGCCCCTGGCCCTGGCCAGTGCAATAGCCATGACCGTGAGCCAGTCGGCAATGGCCGAGATCGTGCTCTATGACCAGAACGACACCACTTTCTCCACCGATGGCTACTTCAACACCTTCTACGTCCACAGCGACGTGGAGCGGGACGGCGAGCAGTTCGATCGCAAGCAGTCGCGGGTGAAGATGGGCTTCCTGCCCAACTGGATCGGCTTCAACTTCGGCAAGCAGGTCGGCGACCTCAAGCTGGGTGGCCGCTCTTCCTTCTGGGTAACGATCAACGACAGTGACACCAACGGCACTGAAACCGGCATCGACGTACGTCAGTTCTACGCCACTGCCGGCAACGAGCAATGGGGTGAAGTGCTGTTCGGTAAGGACTTCGGCCTGTTCGGCCGTTCCAACATCCTGCTCGACGAGCTGCTCAGCGGTTACGGCCAGGTCAGCGATACCCTGGGCCTGGTCGATGGCGGCGGCGTGTCCTTCGGCAACATTGGTACCGGTTACCCGTACCCGTTCCCGACTTCGCAGATCACCTACCGTTCGCCGAAGATGAATGGTCTGCGCATCGCCGCAGGCATCATGGATCCGGTGGATACCACCGAAGATACCGATTCCGATATCGACAAGGCGTACCAGGAAGCCCCGCGCTTCGAAACCGAGGTGACCTACGAGTTCGAGCTGGGCGGCACCCAGTTCTACACCTGGATCAACGGCATGCAGCAGAGCTCGGACAATACCGACAGCAGCATCGAGAAAGTTGACTCCAAGGGCCTGGGCTATGGCGTCCAGGCCAAGATGGGCAACCTGTCGCTGACCGCGTCGGGCTTCCAGGCCGAAGGCATCAATCCGTTCTTCACCAATAACGCTGGCGAGGCGCTGCTGCGTGAGGTGGACAGCGACGGCTACCTGCTGCAGGGCTCCTACCGCTTCGGCAAGAACCGTGTGGCGCTGTCCTATGGCAAGACCAAGGACGACGGCAACGGTCTGGGCAGTGCAGCCGACTATGAAACCCGCGGCATCGCCCTGTTCCACAGCATCAATGACAACCTGACGCTGGTTGCCGAGCTGAACCAGTTCGAGATCGAAGGTCGCGACACCCCGACGCTGGATGAGGAAACCCGCACCTTTGCCGTAGGCGCGGCGCTGAGCTTCTAAGCGAGTCGTGATCGAAGGGCGCGGATGGCAGCCGAACCGTAGGTCGTGCCATCCGTTGCGAAGCAGTGGTGTGTACGTTGATCGTCTCCACGCCCTGACTGCAGCGATCAACGTTGCATCCTGAAAGGCCGGTACCCGCAAGGGGCCGGCCTTTTTCGCGCACATCCCGGGAGGATTGCGGACGGCAGCGGAACTGTGGCCAGCCTGCGTTGTTTCGTCGCGATGCTACCTAGGCAGGCCTTTACCGGTACTCAAGTAGCATTTTCGGGCCATATGCCCTGGCCAAGAATGGGGTCATCCGATTCAGGTGGTGCGGGGTATCGTGCGTGACCGATGAACAAGGCGAAGTAATCCGCACCGCGATGTCCGAGGCCCGGCTGCCCGAGACGGTGGCACAGGACCTAGCGCGCCAGCTGATGCATCCGCATCTGGGTTTCGTGCTGTTCTTCTGTTCGGCGGAATACGACCTGCCGGCATTGGGCGATGCGCTGCGCCAGTACTTCGGTGGCGTGCGCCTGGTCGGCTGCACCTCGGCGGGGGAAATTACCTCCCAGGGCTATGGCCGCAGCTGCGTGACGGCAGTCGGCTTCGACCATCGCAACTTTTCCATCGCCTGCGAGCTTATCGACGAGATGGACCGCTTCAGCCTGATCGAGGCCCAGCAGCTGGTCGAGCGGCTGGGTAGCGATTGCCGCAGCAACTCGTTGGCGCCGATCAAGGATCACAGCTTTGCGCTGACCCTGCTAGACGGGCTGTCCAGTCGCGAGGAGGTGGTGCTCTCGGCACTGAGCGCCGCCTTCGGCAGCATCCCGCATTTCGGTGGCTCAGCCGGCGACGACAACCACCTCAGCGATACCTATGTGTATTACGACGGCCGTTTCTACAGTGGCGCAGCGATCGTGGTACTGATCAATACCTGGCTGGATTTCGAGGTGTTCACCACCCATCACATCCTGCCCCTCGAAGACAAACTGGTGGTGACTCGCGCCGATAGCAACAGCCGTCGGGTCTACGAACTGAGCGCCGAGCCGGCCGCCGAGGAATACGCACGGCTGATCGGTGTGCCGGTCAGCGATCTCGACCACCGCCTGTTCGCAGCCCATCCGCTGGCGGTGCGGATCAACGAGCACTACTACGTGCGCTCGATCCAGAAGGTCAACGAGGACATGAGCCTGACCTTCTATTGCGCGGTGGAGAACGGCATCGTGCTGACAGCCATGGAGCCGGGGCCATTGATGCCGAATCTGGAAGCCTTGTTCGAACGGCTGGAGCAGCGCCTTGGCCCGCCGCTGCTCACGATCGGCTGCGACTGCTTCCTGCGCCGCCTGGAAATCGAGGCCAACGATACCAGCGAGGAAACCTCGGCTTTTCTCCGACGCCAGCAGGTGATCGGCTTCAACACCTACGGAGAGCAGTTCAATGGCATGCACATCAACCAGACCTTCACCGGTGTCGCCATTGGCCGACCCGGAGGCCGGGCAGGTCGCTGAGCTGCTGGCACGGCAGGCCGAACTCGAGCGCGAAAACCACAAGCTCAAACGCATCAACGCCGCGCTGATCGAACGTGTCGAATCCAGCGGCGCGGGACGGGATGCCTCCTATGCGGCATTCCAGCATTCGGTCGAGCTGGCCGAGCAGGTCCGCGAGCGCACCGACGCCCTGAATCAGGCGATGGCCGAGCTCAAGGGCAGCAATCAGCTGCTCAGCGATGCGCGGCTGCGCGCGGAAACCGCGCACCAGCACCTGGTCGACGCCATCGAGAGCATTTCCGATGCATTCGTGCTGTTCGACCGCGACCAGCGCATTGTCCTCTTCAACCGTCGTTTCAAGTCGCTGTGGACACGCACGCGCGCGCGTATCAACGCCGGCACACGGCTGGCGGAAGTGCGGCGGCTGGCCGAAAGCACCGGGCTGATCGTCGAGGAGCACCGCGGCAAGGGCGATGAACCCACGGTGTACCGCCTGAACAACGGGCGCTGGGTGCAGGTCAGTGAGCGCCCGACCCGCGAAGGCGGTCTGGTCATCCTCTACACCGACATCACCGAGGTGAAGGTCAGCGAAACCATGCGCCGCGAGCAGGCGCTGGCGCAGAAGTCGCGACTGTTGCAGCGCGCCGTGGACAACCTGTCCCAAGGCGTGGCGATGGTCAGCGCCGAAGGCGCGCTGGAACTGTGGAACCGGCGCTTTCTCGAGCTCTGCGGGTTGGCGCCGATCGAGGCACACCGGCCGTTCGAGGAGGTCATGGCCGACAGCGAGCTGACCCTGCTCACACCCAATAGCCGTGACGCCCGCGGCCGGCCGATTCGCGAGCTGGAACAGCGCCTGTTCGATGGCCGGGTGCTGGAAATTCGTACCCACGCGCTGCCCACCGGTGGCTTCGTCAACACCTTCACCGATATCACCGAGCGCTACCGCCATGCCGAGGCGTTGCGCGAGAGCGAGCGCTGGATTCGCCTGATCACTGACCATGTTCCGGCGCTGATCGCCTATGTCTCGGCCGATCTCACCTACGAGTTCACCAACAAGGTCTACGAGGAATGGTACCGCTGGCCCAGCGACGGCATGCTCGGCCAGTCCCTGCGTGAGGTCCACAGCGGCGAGCATTGGCGGCAACTGGAGCCGTACATCGACCGGGCGCTGTCGGGCGAAAGCGTCAGTTTCGAGATGGCCGAGCGCAACCACGCAGGTCAGCAGCGCTATATGCTGCGCTCGTACGTACCGAACCGGCAGGCCAATGGCGAAGTGGCCGGCATCTTCGTGCTGATCCAGGACATCACCGATCGCCGCCGCACCGCCGAGGCGCTGCACCAGGCCTACCAGAACCTCGAACAGCGCGTGCGCGAGCGCACTGCCGAGTTGACCAGCCTCAACGGCCAGCTGTTGCGCGAGATCGACGAGCGCAGTCATGCCGAGGCGCGTCTGCGCGAGGCCAAGCGCGAAGCGGAACTGGCCAACCTGTCCAAGACCAAGTTCCTCGCGGCGGTCAGCCACGATCTGTTGCAGCCGCTCAACGCTGCACGGTTGTTCACCAGCGCCTTGCTCGAACAGCCGGGCGCGCTCAATGGCGGGTTGATCCGCAATATCAGCAATTCGCTGGAAGACGTGGAAAACCTGCTCGGCACCCTGGTCGATATTTCCAAGCTGGATGCCGGCGTGATCAAGCCGGATATCGCCCCGTTCGCCGTCAGCGAGCTGTTGGAAAACCTCGCCATGGAGTTTCGCCAGATCGCCGGGGCCGAGCAGCTGCAGCTGGATTTCATTCCCTGTTCGGCACTGGTGCGCAGCGATATCCAGCTGCTGGCGCGCATCCTGCGCAATCTGCTGACCAATGCTATTCGCTACACGCCCAAGGGGCGCGTGCTGTTGGGCTGCCGCCGGCATCGGCAGAGCCTGTCCATCGAAGTGTGGGATACCGGCGTCGGCATCGCCTCGGACAAGCTCGAGGAGATCTTCCAGGAATTCAAACGCGGGGAGGGCGTACGGCCGAATCAGGATCGCGGGCTGGGCCTAGGCCTCGCCATTGTCGAGAAGATCGCGCGCATCCTCGGTCATCGCATTCGTGTCACTTCGCAACCGGGACGTGGCTCCTGCTTCGCCATAGAGGTGCCGCTGGCCAAGCGCGCGCCCAAGGCACGCCCGGAGCCAAGCACCACGGAACTCGTACTGCAGCGCCTACAGGGCGCCCGGGTGTGGGTGCTGGATAACGACACTGCGATCTGCGCCGGCATGCGCACGTTGCTGGAAGGCTGGGGTTGCAAGGTCATCACGGCCCTGTCCGAGGAAGACCTGGCGCGGCAGGTCGACAACTTCCATGCTGAAGCCGACCTGATGATTGCCGATTACCACCTCGACAACGGCCACACCGGCATCGACGTCGTCGCCACCGTCAACGCGCGACGCGCCAGTCCGTTACCGGCGCTGATGATCACCGCCAATTACAGCAACGAACTCAAGCAGCAGGTGCGCGAGCTCGGCCATATGCTGATGCACAAGCCGGTGCGGCCGATGAAGCTGAAAACCGCCATGTGCCACATGCTGGAACACGGCACGGCGGGGTAGCGACACGGCCGGTACTCGCAGCGGTCGTCAGGCTTGCGAGGCAGCGCTGAGGTGGCGCGCCCATATGCCACGTCCCGGCAGGCGCTCGCGGTCATGCGGTCGGTGCAGCCCAAGGGCCGGCCCTTTGGGAATGATGCCGTTGCCGTTGATCTGCCGGTGGCTGGCGTAGTAGTGGCTCTTGATATGGGTAAAGTCCACCGTTTCGGCGATGCCAGGCCACTGGTACAGCTCGCGCAGCCAGTTCGACAGGTTCGGATAGTCCTCGATTCGGCGCAGGTTGCACTTGAAATGGCCGAAGTACACCGCATCGAAGCGCACGGCCGTGGTGAACAGGCGCCAGTCGGCTTCCGTCAGGTATTCCCCGGTCAGATAACGCTGTTTGCCCAGCCGCCGTTCGACCCAATCCAGCTCGCGAAACAGCTCGTCGAATGCCTCTTCATACGCCTCCTGTGTGGTGGCGAAGCCCGCGCGGTATACGCCATTGTTGATGGCCGGGTAGATCCGCGCATTGAGCGCATCGATCTCGCCGCGTAACGGCTCGGGGTAGAAATCCAGGTGCGAGCCGGTTAGGTCGTCGAAAGCGCTGTTGAGAATGCGGATGAGCTCGGAAGATTCATTGTTGACGATGCACTGGCGCTCGCGATCCCACAGCAGGGGCACGGTGACGCGTCCGGAGTAGCCGGAATCATCGCGGGTATAGCGCTGATGCAGGTAGTCGAGGTTGTCCAGCGCATCGCCGCTGGAGCCGGTGGCCTTGTCGAAGGTCCAACCATGTTCCGCCATCAGCCAGCTGACCACCGACACGTCGATCAGCTTTTCGAGGCCTTTGAGTTTGCGGTAGATCAGCGTGCGGTGAGCCCAGGGGCAGGCGAGAGAGACATAGAGGTGGTAACGGCCAGCCTCGGCTGGAAAGGCTGTCTTGCCACCCGGGCCTGGTGAGCCGTCCCGGGTGATCCAGCTGTGACGCTTGGAATGCTCTCGTTCGAATCTGCCGTCGCGGCTTGCGTACCAGCGGTCATGCCACTGGCCATCTATCAGTAATCCCATTTTGTCCTCCTGTTGCGGATAGGAGGCAGTCTAGGAAGCATGGTTCGATTAATGTGACCGAACGGTGGGTTAATCCTATCGCTTAAATCGATGAGTGGCGTGCCTGCCAGTAGGCTCGAGCCTGGGCGAATGCTGCCTCGCGCTCCATCCCCAAGCCGCGCAAGGCAAGCGCCATGGTGGCGATCACCGCCAGTTCGCCGTAGGCCTCTTCATGCGCGCCGGTCCAGACCGCGAGCAGCTGTTGCGAGTCGAGCTGTGCGGGCTTCACATGCCGGCGCTCGGACAGTGCTGGCCACTCTTCATCCCAGGGCAGTCCGTTGGTGGTGCCGTACAGGTGGGAAATGTTGTCCGGGTTCATCTCGATCTCGCCGCCTTCGCCCTTGATGACGATGGCGTGGTCACCGAGCAGGGTACTGGCCTGGCGATGGGCATCCTGATAGCCGGGGTGGAAGATGCTCTGCAGGCCGCAGCGGGCACCCAGCGGATTGAGCAGGCGCGCCAGCGAGTGCACCGGTGAGCGCAGGCCGAGCAGGTTGCGCATGTCGATCATGCGTTGCAGCACCGGCATCCAGGCGCCCAGCGGGATAAACGCGAGATTGCTCTGGTCCAGCGCAGCGCTGACCTGTTGCCAGTTCTCGCAGCGACGAATGCCCAGCAGCTCCAGCTGCTGTTCGGTATAGATGCGCCCTGCGGTGTGCGCGCCACCGCCATGCATGAGGATGCGCACGCCATTCGCCGCCAGGCATTTGGCTGCCAACAGATACCAGGGCAGGTGGCGCTTCTTGCCGGCATAGCTCGGCCAGTCGATATCGACGCTGATCGCCGGTGCCTGCACCCGTGCGCGTACCGCCTCGGTGAAGCCGGCCAGCTCTTCGGCGCTTTCCTCCTTGTGCCGCAGCAGCATGAGGAAGGCGCCCAGCTGAGCGTCCTCCACCTTGCCATCGAGCAGCATACCCATGGCTTCGCGAGCTTCTTCACGCGTCAGGTCGCGCGCACCACGCTTGCCCTTGCCGAGAATGCGCACGAAGGCGGCGAAAGGATGTTCTGCAGGCGTTTCGAGGCTCATAGGCAGTTGCTCGGTTTTGGCAGCCCGGCCAGCTTGGCGGCCAGTTTCGCAGGAGTGCCCTTGAACAGGCGGTTGAGGTGCAGGCTGTTGCCTTTCTCCGCGCCCAGCTTGAGCGCGGTGTACTTGATCAGAGGGCGAGTGGCCGGCGACAGCTGGAATTCGCTGTAGAACTCACGCAGCAGCCGCAGGATTTCCCAGTGCTCGGCGTCCAGCGTCAGCCCTTCATGGTCAGCCAGCGCTTCGGCAACGGCTTCGTTCCAGTCCGCCAGATCGACCAGAAAACCGTCCTTGTCCAGCGCGATCTCGCGCCCGTCGACTAACAGGCTCATAGCCAGCTGTTGACCCGCTGATAGCGGCAGGTCAGCTCGACGAAGCCGGCATAGTCCAGCAATTGCACACGAGCGGGCAGGGCACTGAGCGCACGAGCTTGCACGTCTTCCTCCAGCGCGAACACGGCGACCTGTTCCGGCAGGCGCTCCAGTTCGGCCGCAGGCTGTGTGCCTGCCGTCAGGGCGTAGGTCGCGTCGCCGGTCAGCAGCAGGGCGTCGGAATCGGCCAGCAGCGGCAGACAGCTGGCGAAGCGGCTATCGGCAAAAGGCGTGTGGGAAAGCAGATGCAGGGTTGCCATCAGATCGTGATCACATGGTCATAGCGGTTGATCAGGGCACTCAGGCCAGCGTCATCGAGTACCTCGACGGGCAGCGCCAGAGCGGATTCATCCAGGTTGCGCTCGGCCAGGCTGCGGCGTGCGGCGAACAGCGCATCGACACCGAACAGCGGCAGCGCCTGCAGATTCGCGGTCAGGTCCTTCTGCTCGAGCGAAGCAGCCCGCTGTGACGCGACGAGCTGGAACACGCCGTCGTCGAGAAACAGCAGCCCCAACGGCAATTCGAAAGCCCCACCGGCCAGCACGATATCCAGCGCTTCACGCGCCGATGGGCCGGCCCAGGGCGACTGGCGGCTGATGATGAGCATGGAGCGTGCCATCAATGACCTCCGAAGCAGACGAGGCGATCCGCTTGCTGCGCCGCTTCGTGCAGTTGTCCGAGTCCCGACAGCTCCCAGCCAGCGGCAAGATTCGCTGCCGGGCGCTGGTAGCGCTGCGCCTCGCCGGTATCCAGTACACCACGACGCAGGCCTGCGGCGATGCAGACCACGCCGTCCAACTGGTTGTCGCTGACGAAACGGCTCCATTCGGCCGCCACGTCCAGTTCGTCCTGTGCCGCGACGACGTTCGCTGACGCGCTGTGCACGCCATCCTGATAGAAGAACAGCCGGACGATTTCATGTCCGCCGGCAAGCGCGGCTTCGGCAAAGCGCAACGCACGACGAGCGGCGGGCGAATGGGGCGGGGCGAACAGGGCGATTGCGAATTTCATCGGGGCACCATGGCAAAACAGTCGACATGATACGCCAGCTGCGGACATGAAAAAGCCCGCCGAAGCGGGCTCGTTCAAGCCAGTGGGCGATCAGTCGTCGCCACCGAAGATGCCCAGCAGCTGCAGCAGGCTGATGAACAGGTTGTACAGCGAAACGAACAGGCCGATGGTGGCCATGATGTAGTTGCGCTCGCCACCGTGGATGATGGCGCTGGTCTGGAACAGGATGCAGGCCGAGGAGAACAGCACGAAGCCGGCGCTGATCGCCAGTTGCAGCCCGGTGATCTGGAAGAAGAAGCCCGCCAGCATGGCGCCGATCAGCACGAAGAAACCCGCGGTGATGAAGCCGCTGAGGAAGCTCATGTCCTTGCGGGTGATCAGCACGTAGGCCGACAGGCCGAAGAACACCAGGGCGGTCATCGACAGCGCCGAGCTGATCAGCTCGCCGCCATTGGCCAGGCCCAGATACATGTTGAGGATCGGGCCGAGCGTGTAGCCCATGAAACCGGTCAGGGCGAAGGTGGAAACCAGACCCCAT
>SWCC01004302.1_pt1 | contig 11266 bp, 8 predicted proteins | sample 4692971 | NCBI WGS metagenome assembly SWCC01 (sample SAMN10267277, study PRJNA491770) | bioreactor metagenome | isolation source: DHS bioreactor inoculated with subseafloor sediment | place: Japan: off Shimokita Peninsula | collected 2006-08 | reverse complement strand
GTAAGTTTGAAAGTTTATGATGTACTCGGAAATGAAATTACTACTCTTGTAAATGAGCAGAAAAATGGCGGAACTTATAAAGTTAATTTTAATGCTGAGAACTTGCCTAGCGGTTTATATATTTATTCAATAACCGCCGGAAATTTCTCTCAAGTTCGTAAAATGATGCTTTTGAAGTAACCAGATTAATTATATCAGATTTTTAATGGCTCCATTTTCGGAGCCATTTTTTTATCAAAAAAAATTCTTAAGCTATAAGTGTCCGTCCATTTCTACAAATTCAAAAAACAAACAGAATTTTGTACACTTATTTTGAAAAACTTTTTCTATTTGAGTCAACCTACTCAAAACCACTTCCCTTTTCAAACATTATCAGAACAATTAGTTCTTAATCGTATTTATTGGCAAATAAGGAAAAACTTCTTGACGATTCTGGAACGATATAATTGCGGGTTTTAGAATTCTTCCTTGATCAATATTGATTGCTTGTCTAATCGTCTCATTTTCCTGCCAACCTTCTCTTCCGGACAAAACAGATGGTAAATGGACAATTAAAGCAGCAGAAATAGATCTTGAAGCGCTTTCCCAGAGATAGCTTGGAGTATGATCCACAGCGTAGTAATCAACTTTTCCAATCTTAAACATTGGATTTTTGAATGTGGTCGGCTTCGCAAAATAAAATCCCATGCCTTCATCGCAACTAACATCTATTATAAGACAGCCCGGCTTTAAACATGAACTCTCTTCTTCACTAACAAAAAAAAGCGGATGATCCGGTTCTTGATAAGTCCCATTTACAATAATATCAGATTCGCTAATCAAATCATTTAGCGGTCTTTTGCTTCCATCGTGTTCTATAATCATCATACGGGATTCATCTTCATTTCCCTCACGAATTCTAACATAATGACAATCAAGAATTTCCTCACGAACTTCATGATCGGGGCGTTGAATACAAATAGTTATATCCTTAAATCCGCGAGCCTTAAGTGCATATATTGCGCCGCGACTGACAGCACCAAAACTAAAAATGATTGTCTTGCGTTGGTTTCCGTAATGTCCATCAATCCCTTTAAGTTGTAAAGCATGTAATACAGCGCAATAACCGGCCATTTCGTTATTCTTGTAAAAAGTATGGCGCCCAATATTTCCTTTTGGTCCCCAAACAAACATATCTTCAAAAGCAATAAGTGTTTGTCGGCGATCAATTGCAGCTTGCGTGTGATCAAATTGCTGAACACAATGTGGATAACCCCATAGTATTCCTCCTTCGCGGAGCTCTTGAAAATCTGCTAAAACTGGTTTAGCAAGTATTACATTTCCAACTTCTGATAATATTTCTTCTCGTGAAGCAATACCGCCGGTTTGAGCAGCAATTTCTGCATCGTCAATATAGAAAGGTTCACCATAGCCTTTTTCAAAAATCAAATTGCCTCGTATTTCTTTTGGAAGACGAAGCAAATGTTCAGGATGGATAGGGATTCGTTGTTCATCTACTTTTTTTGAAGTTCCAATAACTCCAAATTTTAACATGGTCATGCGGTTTCCTCTTATTTGATAATTCGAACTCACTTACTCTTGAAAGCATCATAACAAAACTTAATGTAGTCATTTTTTTGCTAAGGAAGGCTCTTTACGAAATTATGTTTCCAACTTGAAAAATTGAATGGAATCAAATCTCGCAGATCAACTTTGAAGATTGGAAATAAGAAATATCTTCTATTTGTTTTTATAACGGTTTATTAATTTCTTATTAGGAACGAAATCAATTTATATTGATAAGCATTTTTAGATTATTACAAATAGAGGAAAACGATAAGAGAAATAATCTATACCAGATGTAATTTATGGGAACTGTAAATAAGTTTTAGTTATAATTTACCGCATATGTTTTTCTAAAAAAATCATTTCATGTGCGGCAAATTTAAGTACCGTTTTATTTTTGTATAAAATCTCTCGCAGTTTTTAATTCTTCAGGACTAATAACACCGTCGCTAATTATGTTTTGTATCGAATCTATAAAAGAAGTTAAGCTGCTGAATGAAAAATTATTCGCATTTAAAACTCCTTGTATATAATTATCAATTATTCCTTTTAGTTCTGTACCGTTTGCACTGTTTAAATAAGGGCTTATTAAGGCAGTTATATCTTCCTTAAAATATCCCATATAAAAATCTTTAGCGTACGTGAATAAAAAATCACTAACAACTGGAATATAACTTGTCACAAAATTTAGAATATGAGAGAAGAATACAACTAAAAGAACAATAAAGAGAATTATAAAAAACAGAATTATTCCTAAAGCTATCAACAAATATTTTTTAATTTTTCTAAAATCAATCGAGGATGAAGATAGAGAATTCATTGCATCATTTATGTTCATGGGGGTTTTTCTTTTTCGAAATAATAACCTAATCGATTTAATTAAAGTTCCAAATGCTATATATTTTACATAATAGTTATGATTTATTGATAAAAAGCTGCTAATTATTTCAAATTCAATGGGTTGTAAATAATTTTCAAAACTATAGAAAAGTCAATATTATTTAGCCTTTTGAAGAGAAAAACTAAAATCGAAAATTAAAAAAAATGACTTACTAAGATAAAATCCTCTTTTATTTGGCGAAAAGCATCTATAAATTAAGTCAATTATTTGCGATAATAATGTTTATATAAATTCAATAATACGTAAGGATTGTTTTTGTTTTATTTCTCTAAAATAATTGACGTACAAAACCAGTGAATTCTATGAAAAAAAATATTTTTGTTTTCATTTTTCTAATCCCAATTTTTCTAATTGCCTCAAACTCCAGAAACAATGCATCCAAACAAGAAATAGAGCTTAAAGTTGGAGCTTTTAATTATTATCCGAGCATTTTCAAAGATAAGGATGAAAAAATAAAAGGATTTATAGTAGATATACTTTCAGAAATAGCAATTAATGAAAATTGGAAAATTAATTATCTATATGGAAGCTGGAAAGAAGGGCTCAATAGAATTCAAAATGATTCTATTGATCTCTTTACAAGTGTTGCATTTACCGAAGAACGCAATAAGTTTATGGATTACTCTAAAGAAAGTATTTTAACTGTTTGGGGAGGCGTGTATGTAAGAAACGGATCTGAAATAAGTAGTATTACAGATTTGTATGGTAAAAAAATTGCCGTAATGGAAAAGGACTATAATGGCGAATCTTTCAAACATTTAATTAATTCGTTTAATGTGGCTTGTGAAATAATTGAGATGAGAAATTTTGATCAATTATTTGAATCTGTGCGTAATGGTTCAGTTGACGCTTGCGTTGTAAATAATATTTTTGGAACCGCTAAACAATTTGAATATTCTTTAAAATCGACTGGAATTATTTTTAATCCTTTTGATATTTTCTTTACGGTAGCTAAAAATAAGAACAATGAAGTTCTGGCAGCAATTGATAACTATTTAGCCGACTGGAAAAAAGATGAAGGTTCTCCTTACCACAAAGCGCTTCATTCTTGGACACAAAAAGAGATCAATCTTATCAATACTATTCCGCAGTGGGTAATTATTCTTCTTAGTATTTCTTCATTCTTAATAGTAATTGCTTTCTTATTTATTTCTATTCTTAGAAGACAAGTGAAAAAAGCAACTAAAGAAATATTAGAAAATAAGGAAAAACATAAAAACCGATTTGAATATTTCCCTTTTCCCTCTTTCATTTGGGAAAAAATTGGTGATGATTTTGAAATGAAAGTAGCTAATAAAGCAGCTTATACTGAAAGTGATGGCAAAATTGAAAATATATTCGGAATTAAATCAAAAATATTATGGAAAGATGAACCTGATTTAATAGAAAATTTATATAAGTGTTATGATCTAAAAAAGAATTTTACAATCGATAGAGAATACACTTTTAAGTCTTCCGGAAAAACAAAGTTTGTTTCAACTACATATAGCTTTCTTCCTCCTCACAGTGTTCAAATTACAACTGTTGATAGAACTCAGCAGAAAGAAGCTGAAAAGGAACTTCTCCATCAAAAGAATCTTTTTGAAACTATGTTTAATTCAATAAATGATGGCGTTGTAATTACAAATACCAGCAGGGAAATTATTTTAGCAAACAAAGGAATTAATAATACTTTTGGTTATGAGCCGGATGAACTAATTGGAAAAACAACAAAAATTCTTTACGCAGATGAAAACCAATATATAAATATCGGCAATTCATTGTTTAATAAAGCTTCCTCATCTGATAATAAAACTTATCAAACCTATTTCAAGAATAAAAATAATCAAATTTTCCCAGGTGAAACTTTTGGTGCGAAACTTTATAATGAAAGCGGTGAGTGGATTGGCAATCTTGGAATAATGCGCAATATTACTGAGCGAAAACAATTATTTGATGAAATAAATCTGGCAAAAGAAAAAGCAGAAACCAGTCAAAAAGAATTATTGGAAAAACATATTGAATTACTGCAAGCTCAAGAAGTAGCAAAAATTGGCAATTGGCAGCACGATTTAATATCTGAAAAAGTCTATTTATCAGATATTAGTTATGAAATTTTTGGATTTACGCAGGAAGAATTTTGTTTTGAAAAAATTTTAACTCACTTACATCCTGATGACAAAAAGATAGTTCTTGATGCTTTGGAAGCTAGCGCAAAAGGGAAAAAAGAAATTGACCACATAATTAGAATGATTAGACCGGATGGAAAACTGATTTATATCCACGACCATTGGATTAATATTTTTGATGAAAATGGGAAAGGAATTAAAAGAATTGGAACACATCAAGATATTACTGAATTAAAAATTGCAGAAGAATCAATTAGAACAAGTGAAATTAAATATAAAAATCTTATCTCAAATATTTCCGATGTAATTACAATTATTGATAAAAATGGAATTGTGCAATATAAAAGTCCAAACATAACAGAAAATTTTGGATGGACTCCAAATGAAATGATTGGCGAGAAAATATTTTCTTTCATAGAAAATGAAGATTTTGAACGAATTGAAAAAGATTTTGAATCTTTAATATCTCTAAAGGATAAAAAAATTCTTGTTGAGTTTAATTATAAATGTAAAGATGGCAGTATAAAACCTGTAGAGTTAACAGCAGTTAATCTTATTGATAATCCAATTATAAATGGAATTGTTGCAAACTACAAAGACATATCACAAAGAAAATATGCTGAAAAGGCTGTAATTGAGAATCAAAGATTAAGCGCAGTTGGAGAAATTGCATCATCAGTTGCGCATGATTTTAATAATGCTCTCCAGGCAATTTTAGGGAATCTTGAACTTGCGATGTTAAAAACTGAAATGCCTTATTCTATTACAAAGTATCTTGAAGGAATAAGAACATCAGCAATGGATTCGGCAGCTAGAGTGCAGCTTTTGCAAAGATTTGGCGGGAAAAAGCAAAATACAATAAATTATACATCAGTTGAAATAAATAGAATCCTTGATGAAGTAATTGTACAATCACGACCTTTATGGAAAGATAATGCCGAAAAAAATGGTTTAGTTTTTCAAATAAATAAACAGTTTGAAGATTTACCGCTTATAAACGGAAATCCGGGTGAACTTAGAACTGTAATTTATAATATGCTAAAAAATAGTATTGAAGCTATGCCTAATGGTGGAAATATTTCTATACATACTTTTAAAAATTCAGATACTGTAAAGATTTCAATTTCAGATAATGGAATAGGAATGGATGAAAACACCAGAACAAGAATTTTTCAACCTTTCTTTTCCACAAAAGGATTTGAACAAGGGCGCGGAATGGGCATGAGCGGAGCTTACAGCATAATAAAAGAACATGGTGGAACAATTGACATTATTAATTCAACTCCGGGGAAAGGGACAACTCTCCAAATATCTTTGCCAATTAGCAATTTGGTAATAAACCAAGAACAAGAATTATCCGTCAATAACACTAAACAAAAAATTAAAGTATTGTGGGTTGATGATGATAAATTGATAAGAGAAATAGCAAGCGAAATGCTGATTTATCTTAATTTTACCGGCGATGTTGTCTCTTCCGGTGATGAAGCACTTAAGCTTTTAAACGATAATAAATATGATTTAATAGTCACAGATATTGGAATGCCGGTTATGAATGGCTGGCAATTAGCTGATAGGATAGTAGAAAAATTTGGTCCAGATATAAAGATTGCAATCCTTTCAGGCTGGGGTGAACAAATTGACAAAGCAGAATTAGATGCACATAATATAAATTTTGTTCTAGCAAAACCTTTTCAAATAAATCAACTTAAAAAACTAATTTTGGAATCTGTTGAATAAAACAAGTTAGATGATTTTTCCAAATTCTTACTTCTTTAACTGACTGGAAACTTACATTCCCAAATGCTGATCAATTTTGGAGACCAGCAGTATTTGAAATTTGTGCAAATAAATGTGATGAAAAAAAGTCAAGACAAAGGAAAAGAAGTAGAGAAAGAGAAAAATCAAGCAACATTTTTAATTAAGTTTTCCTTCTCAAAATCAATATGGCCTATTGACCAATTGTATATTGTGAATAAAAGTTATTTTAGGAATCTATAAATTTATAAACCTTCATTTTGGCTTCTTCAAAACTATCCAAATCAATAGTGATTTGAAAAGAATAACTTTTTATCATCTTCGAATGAACTTTTTTCAAGACTACAAAACCTTTATGGAGTTGCATCTCTTTAAAAATTATTGTTTAATAAAGAGAGACAATAAAAACAAAAAAAGGAGAAAAAAATGGAAGAGCATAAGGTAAAAGTATTAGATATTCTAAAACTAACCCATGATGTTAAAAGATTTATTGTAGAAAAACCAAAAGGCTACAAATTTAACCCCGGACAAGCAACCGAAGTTGCAATCAATAAGGAAGGATTAGAAAAAGAAAGAAGACCATTTACATTTACCAATTTAAATGATGACGCAGATCTGGAATTTACTATCAAAATTTATCCCAAGCATGACGGTGTAACAGATGAACTCGATCACGTCAATATTGATGACGAACTTATAATTCATGATGTTTGGGGAGCAATCAAATACAAAGGGGAAGGTGTTTTTATCGCTGGTGGTGCCGGTGTTACCCCTTTTATTGCTATTCTTCGTCAATTAGAGAAAGATGGTAAAATTGGAAATAATAAATTACTTTTTTCAAATAAGACCGAGAAAGACATTATCTTAAAAGAAGAATTTGAAAAAATGCTTGGCAATAATTTTATTAATATTCTTTCACGCGAAGAAAAACCTGGTTATAAATATGGACATATTGACAAGGACTTTCTTAAAAACCATTTAGATGATTTTAAGAAGAACTTTTACGTGTGCGGACCTCCAAAATTCACAGAAAATATTTCCCAATCCTTGGATGAACTTGGAGCTTCTTCAGATTCTATAATATTTGAAGAGTAATTATTTTTTTAGAGTGAGAAATTGAAGTAACTGGCAACAAAGCCTTAATCTGCGGACTCCTTATTTAAATAAATTAGTTACTTCAAGCAGATGCTAAAGTGCTTCTCATTAAATATCGGATTACCATTTTATCAGAAGATTAGGCATTGATAAGAGCTTTTGTATCATCATATCTCAGATCATTTATCAACTACAAAACTATTTTGCAGTTCATGGGACCTGAGTAGATGAAATTGTATCTAACATTAAAAGATTTTTTATTAATCAGTAAGAGGTGGTTATCAACTTAGCGGAATAAAATCTTAATAAATCTTTTCAAAAATATCCTTGATAGTGAATAAAACTAACACTAATATATTGACATGAATATTCACCCAAATAATAAAATCAAAAAAATTTTCAATGCAACTCTTGAATTGATTGCTGAGAAAGGCATTCATAATACACCAATGTCAGAAGTTAGCAAGCGTTCAGAAACTGCTGCCGGAACAATTTATCATTACTTTGAAAGTAAGGAAAAGCTAATTAATGAACTATATCTTGCTGTAAAGAAGGAAGTTGTTGATTCGATTTTGCAGAATAATACCGGTAAAACTTACGAAAAACGTTTTTTTAACATTTGGTCAAACTATTATGATTTTCTGACCAGTAATCCGGTTATTCTCTCTTTTATGGAGCAATGCTCCAATACACCACTTATAATTAGTGAAACCAGACAAAAAGCTGATGAATTTTTATCCCCATTAGTTCAGTTTTATAAAGAGGGAATGCATGAAGGAGTTATAAAGAAAACAGATGTTGAATTAGTAATAGCATTGTTTCATGGTTCTGTTTTAAGTATTGCTCAATTAAATAATGCAGGACATTTAGAGATAACTGAGGCAAGAAAAAAAACCGCTATGGAAAGCTGCTGGAAGGGATTATTATAAAAACAAGCGGCATCACTACCGATACCGCTGTTTACTTAGTCATATTTTTATTTTGTATTGGATAATCGTGCGAAACTTTCTTCTAGAGTTTGACCGCGCTGCAAACTGAAATCATAATACATAAAAGGTGTATTGGGCTGACTAACTTCATTAAGCTGTTTCAATTCTTCATCAGATAGTTTTATTTCAATGGATGCGATATTATCTTCAAACTGCTTAAGACTTCTGGCGCCAATAATTACAGTGGTAATATTTTGCTGATGCAGCAGCCATGCAAGTGCAATCTGCGCTGAAGTTGCATTGTGGTTTGTTGCTATATATCTAAGCACTTCCACGATTCTATCTCCCTGTTCAAGATCAACAGGAGGAAATGAAAAATGACTTCGCCTGCCCTCTTCGACATTTTCACCTGTATACTTACCGGATAGGAATCCACCTGCAAGAGGACTCCATACCATTACACCCATATTAAGATCACTAGCTGCAGGAAGAACTTCGTATTCAAGTTCGCGCCCGGCAAGCGAATAGTATGACTGAGTTGAGACAAACTTATGAAAACCTTTTGCTTCCGAAATTCCATGTGCTTTCGCTATCTGCCATCCTGTGAAATTTGATAAACCGATATAGCGAACCTTTCCTGATCTTACTAGATCATCCAATACAGAAAGAGTCTCCTCGAGCGGAGTTGTAGGATCCCACAAGTGTACCTGGTAAAGATCTATATAATCGGTTCCAAGTCTTTTGAGGCTTCCTTCAACCTCACGCATAATTGCTTTTCGACTGGTCCCAAGAGAATTCATATCTTTTGTAAAAGGATTGTAAACCTTGGTGGCTATTACAGCATCTTCTCGGCGGTTGCCAATTGCTTTGCCAAGAAGTCTCTCTGATTCTCCCATTGTATAAAGATTTGCAGTATCAAAGAAATTTATTCCCGAATCAAAAGCTTTGTCAACTAAATTTTGAACTTCCTTATCATCTAAATTTCCTATAGCTTGAAACGCGGGATGATTTCCGAAAGTCATTGTTCCAAGGCATATGCGGGAAACATAAAGTCCGGTATTGCCAAGTGGTAAATATTCCATTTAAAGTTTCTCCTTTCTGAAAAGTATTATAAATTGATATCTTTATAAATAACTTGTTATAGTATCGATCGAATGTTCATTCGAATATACTATAAAATTATGGGTAAAGTCAAGTTTGAAAAGAGTAATTTGTTTACAAACAAAACTTTATTCAACAGAAGTTTTTAATATTGTGTAGTAACTCAAGAGAATTTTATTAATCAGCAAGATGTGGTTTTCAACTTAGCAGAAAGTAACTAGCTTTTTAACTAGCTGTTGTAATTTATATCAAGCAAATGTTACGTTTTTAGGTTGTTTTCGCATAGTTAGCTTTTTGACCTAAAATTGCACCTTTACACAAGGGAGGGCATAAAAAAAGCCTCAATACGTGCTGTAAAGAGGCTTTTTCTTTGTAGCGGGGTCAGGACTTGAACCTGAAACCTTCGGGTTATGAGACTTTTCTTAAGTTAAGAATATATGAGTTTAACTTAATATAGGTGCTTAATAGGTGCTTAATAGGTGCAAATAACGGACTAAAGAACTTAGAGAGGAGTTAAAATGTATCTCTCTAAAAGATCCAAAGGAATTTATTATGTTGTTTACTCAAACGAAACTGGAAAACGTACTTCAAAATCAACAGGGTGCAAAAATAAAACTGAAGCTCATAGGTTTCTGATAAATTTTATCAAAGAACTAGAGAGTAGTAAAATTAAATATCAAGACGTTCCTTTTAAGGAATTCAAAATGAAATTTCTAATCTATTCAGAAACTTATCATACATGGAAAACTACACTAACCTACAAATCAACCTTTAATAGTCTAGAAAGTTATTTTGGAAAAATTAATCTACTAAGTGATCTAACAAAAAATAGAATTGAAGAATATATTCAGTATCGAATTAGAAATGTTTCTTTATATGGTGCTAGAAAAGATTTAATAAATATAAAAGCATTCCTAAATTGGGCAGTTAATCAAGAAATAATCCCAGATAATCCAGCTCAGAAAATCCCAAGAGTTAAACCACCAGAGAAGTTACCAAAATATTTTTCACGTGAAGAATTTGAAAAGTTGTTGATTGTTATTGACAACGAATTAATCAAGGACATTGTAATTTTAGCAGTTAATACAGGAATGCGTCAAAGAGAAATTATTAATTTAAGATTTGATATGGTCGATATGGTTAATAAGTTAATAACACTAAATAATAGTGAGTATGTTACTAAATCTAAAAAAGTTCGATCAATTCCACTAAATGAAAAAAGTTATTCAATAATAAAAAAGAGGTTGAAAAATAGAACCAACAACCTTGTATTTAATAAGAATAATAAATTGGTAAATCAAGATTATGTAGTTCATAAATTCAAAAAGTATGTATTAATATCTGATATTAACCCTAAGTTAAATTTTCATTCTTTACGTCATACGTTTGCATCTTGGTTGGTACAAAGTGGTGTTTCCATTTATATTGTTTCGAAGTTGTTAGGTCATGCAGACATAAAAACAACTGAGATTTATAGTCATTTGAGTTTATCTAACTTTGAAGATGCAGTATTTAAGCTGTGATTTATTTGTTTTATAATTATGATTAGAATGAATATATAAACGAAAATAAAAAAAGAAGTCAATTTTTTATGGAAGTTTAGTAAGGGGAGATTCTCTTTTTGAAATTTTTATTTTAGCATATATTCATCGCTTAATACGTATCAAAAATTATATTTATTTAGAACAACCTTATTTCCAACAATCAAAACTCCATAAATAAATTAGGGTAAAAATTTATACCCTTTTTTTATTCCATTACTCCTTTAAAGTAAAACATCGTTCCTTTTCGAATATTTCTTTTAAAGTGCATAAATAAGCCAAATTTGCACT
>SWCC01015810.1_pt1 | contig 11284 bp, 8 predicted proteins | sample 4692971 | NCBI WGS metagenome assembly SWCC01 (sample SAMN10267277, study PRJNA491770) | bioreactor metagenome | isolation source: DHS bioreactor inoculated with subseafloor sediment | place: Japan: off Shimokita Peninsula | collected 2006-08 | reverse complement strand
AATGGAACCGTTCTTTTTAAGGATGTGAACTTCACCATGATGAAGGATGATAAAATCGTTTTTCTTTCGAGGGATACCCGCGCCATGACTCAGCTTTTCGAAATATTGAAAGGCCATGAAGAGCCAGACCAAGGTGAGTTCGTATGGGGACAAACCATACTTAAAGCCTATCTTCCGTTAGAATATGAAGATCTTTTCAAAACCGACATCACCCTGATTGACTGGCTCGGGCAATTCTCGGACGATACTTCTGAGATGTACCTGAGGGGATTTCTGGGTAAAATGCTGTTTTCCGGTGAGGAAGTTTTCAAGAAAGCCAATGTACTTTCGGGAGGCGAAAAGGTGCGCTGCATGATTGCCCGCATGATGATCCGCAATGCCAATGTGATGTTACTCGATACGCCAACCAACCACCTCGACCTGGAATCTATTCAGGCATTCAACAACACCCTCATCAAATTCAAGGGCAATATCCTCATGTCGTCGCATGACCATGAATTTATCCAGACGGTTTGTAACCGCATCATCGAAATCGGACCCAAAGGAATGATTGACAAGCTGATGGATTATGACGATTACATTAGCGATGCTAAAATCAAAGAACAGCGGAATCAACTATATTGATTTACATTTGAATTCAATCCTGAATGAATAACCTCCCGGTAATTATCGGATAATGATTTGATTGTAAGGTGATTGTTTGATTTGGACACCTTATTTTGCCCGCCTCTGCTTGTAGCGCTCAATGATCTCAGCTTCACGACTCTTGTCAGAAATATATATGGTGGTTTTCCCGCCATCAAGTACAACGGCATATTTTCCTTTTATTGAACCACATGTAGCCGCAATCTGTGGTGTGAGTGCCTGAATGGTTTTTTGTCTTTGAGTAGCAAGAGGCCTGTTTTTCTTCATAATTCACAATTTTTGAAAAGATACGCATTTTAATTGAATCAGCATCAATCTATTGCATTTATTTATATTATTTTAACAAATCCGATTCAAATCAACAGTATTCTTCGTTGAGAAAGTATCAGGCAAAACTAAATTTGTACTTTTGGATGCACAAATCTAATGTTGAGTAATCAACACTGTTGAAAATGAAATTTCTAAATAAGCTGCTCGCTAACCTCATTTTTGGTATTACACGATTGTCTGGCCATCTGCCATTCAGACTTTTGCTGTTTAAAGCCAGCCTGCTGCGTTTTTTTGCCGAAAAGGTTTTACGCTACCGGTTCGCGGTAATTATTCAAAATCTTTCGAGGGCTTTCCCCGAAAAGAACTACAATGAGATTAAAACCATTGCCCATCAGTTCTACCGGCATTTTTTTGAGGTCTTCGCCGAAGTCATAAAAAGCCAGGGAATGTCGCCAGAGAAAGCTAAGAGACATTGCCGAGTTGAAAATCCCGATTTGATCACCCATTTACATCAAAGGGGAATCAACATCATCGCTTTAGGCGGGCACTGGGGAAATTGGGAATGGCTGATCATGACCCCGCTGTTTTTCAATTTTAGCATTTACACTCTTTATAAACCGCTTAGCAGCAATATTATGGAGCCATTAATGGGCAAAATCCGAAAAAAGTTCGGAATAAGACTGCTGACGATGCAAAAAGCAGGGAAATTCATCCTTGGCAAACAGGATTATCCAGCCCTTTACTTTTTTATTGGCGATCAATCCCCGACACACAAGGATATCGAATACTGCTTTCGGTTTTTGAACCAACCCAGCTTCTTCTTCGCAGGAGGGGCAAAACTTGCCAAAGCAACCCAATCAGCAGTAATTTATCAATCCATCAAAAAAGTGAAACCGGCGTATTATGCCATAACTTACCATCTCATTTCGGAACCGGGGGATGAAATGACCGTTCATGATATGCTCCAGGCATATACCAGGCTTTTAGAAGATGACATCAGGAAACAGCCATCACAATGGTTATGGTCACATAAAAGATGGAAAAACATTCCGCAAACTGATCCAAACAAGCCATCCGGATATAGCTAAACGATTGGGGATTAATACTTACCTGTAAAAAGAGGAATATCCTGAACCAAACAAATGTGTGATTGTATGTTTCGTAAAACAGATTTGAAATCAGAAGAGCTGATTTTGATAAATCCCATAAAAAAAGGGGCCATTTGGCCCCCATTTCTTTGTAAACGCTCCCCCCGAAACATTTACTGATTCATAGGTGTGTACTCAATTGCCAGCAGTTCACCTGACTTACCAGGCTTTACCGGACAATTTTCAACATAAGTGTTTAATGCTGCATCTTTCAGATTGCCAGTAACCGTCACTTTCACATTACCACAATTACAACTGGAATAATTAGAGATTCCTTTGCTTGAAAGCCAAACACCCTGATTATTCTCATTTACACCCTGAAAGTCATAAAGATACTTATTACGTAAAGCTATGGTATTTAGATAATCGCAGGCATACTTAAATTTTTCCTGTGTGGCAATGGTTGTATATTTAACATTCACGCCATTTTCAAAATCATAAATGTGCGCCACATTTGATTTACTGTCATTCCCTGCATCCTTGCAATAATAAACAATACGGTCGGGATAAGAAATTCTTTCCCAAAACTCATCAGGATTTTCATTGTTCCATTGGGCATACTCCATTTTTACAATTGTGCTGTCCAGCCCAATCATAATACTTGGGGCTTTGGTTTTTCCTGTAACCCTGACCTGCGCAAATCCCGCAGTGAGGGCGATAAAGAACAGGATTATGGTGAATTTGGTTTTCATATGATGTAGTTTTAAAATTCGTAAATTTAAACGTTCAACCTACTTTTGAAGCATCTTCATTTAATAAACAAAGTACCCATAATTAGGTTGTAACATTATTTTACAAAATTAAGGCTAAAATCATGGCTACGCAATCCGTTAAAATACCACTTTTTTGAAAAACTAAAATAAGCTACTACGTAATATTACCCATTGAAACTGCGAATTGAGCATTCAACATCAATCATCAGGGCAAATAAAAACCGGGCAATCTTTTCAAGACGCCCGGCAGTTGAATGAGTTAAATCAAATCCTTATAAATCCCCCGCATCCAACATGCGCACTTCCATCAGGCTGCGGATGGCGCGGTCGCTGAAGAAATCCATAGAGGGGAAGAGCATAAACGCACCTTCTTTAATCACATCCGTTCGGGGCGCGAGCATCAACTCAGCCTGATCGTTGCGGTTAAAAACTTCGCTGTAACTGTAAACCCCGCGGTACCCGTCCAACCCGGCGGTGATGATCATGCCAGTGCGCAGGTTTTCCTTTGAAACAGGATATATGTCTTCAGCTACCTCTTTGAGCAACACTCCAGAAAATGGTGTGGTACCATGAATTCCCGTGCCACGACCGTAAAATACATGACCGTAGGTGAGGGTTGTCCAATCAGTAGCCAGTTCTGAAACAGATTTTACGAGTTTATCCTTCATCATGAAATCGACTTTCTTCGCGTACATTTCAGGAATCTTCCGGTCAATTTTGTAATTCACCGTGTTTGATTTCACCGTAATTTTCACCGGGTTTTCGATGTTCCTTTCGGTAAAAAGATCGGCGGCAACCACCAGTTTGCTACTTACCGGCATCGGCCACAGCTCCTTGGTTTTTGAGGGCACAATGCGCCTTACCGTCGTTGCAATGATAATTTCGTGGCGGTGAACCGGATAATAAATTTCGCCCCAGCTCAATACCACCTTTTCGCCGGAAGCATTTTCGACTTCCACATATAAATCAATGATTGGAGGAAATTCAGCTTCGTTCTTTTTTTGCAGCACCGTCTGGTTCAGAATATCATAAATAGAATAACCTTCGTATTGATATGCGCCGATGAATTTACCATCCTTGCCATCAAAAGCGGTTTCCTTCACAATCACTGAACGCAGCGGCAAGGTTGAGAAATCAATCGTTCCGGGATTGGCAACTTCGCCTTCCACCGTCAGTGTGGAGATAGTCAGATCGCTCACCGGAGCATCATCGTAAAAATCATTGGTCTGAGCCATTGTGCCTGCTGTAAAAAGCAGCACTGTGGCGAACATCAGGAGTTTTTTCATGGTAACAATTTTGTTTTTTTTATGTTTTATTGAATCACGCAATCTCGATAGCTATCGGGACGCAATGACGCAAAGAATTAATTAAAAATAACTTTCAAATTATCTGAGAATTTCGAATCAATTTGAAAACCAATAGATGAAGCCATAATCTTCATTTTTATGATTAGAAACTCATTTTTCAAAACTAATGTATGACCCTAATCAAGACTTTGCGTCTTCGCGTCGTTGCGTGGTATTTCTGTTTCCTTCTTAAAAATTCACCTCCAACCCGGCAGTGATGAACCGCCCCGGACCAACGTTGTATTTGCTGTCGTATATCTTTTCATCAAACAGGTTTTGAACGTTCAGCGAAGCCTTAAAATGCCTTCCAATGGGTCGCCAGAATTTCAGATCAAGTGTTGGGTATCCGGCAAATTTAGATAAATTCAGCAAATCATCCACGGTATTCTGATCGTTGATGTAAGTGGCGCCTGTGTAGCGGAATGAAGCGCCTGCATTTACAAACCGGTTCGTCCAGGAGATACCGGCATTGATGATGTGGCGGGGTACATCGGTCATGGTTTTACCCGAAAGGTCTATGGTGTCATTCACTGCTATTTTAGTGTAGTTGAGAATAGTTGCACTCGCTAAAGCATAACCGGCATAGAATGAAACGGAAGGGGTGATTTCATATTTCAGCGAAAGCTCCGCACCGTAAATCTCCACCTCACTTATGTTGGCCCGGATAAGAATGGGGCGCTCCCCAAATCCCATGTCAAGGGTCTGGCCATTGGTAATATAATACTGGAAATCGCTTCCGCGGGAATAATAGGCCGATACTTCAATCAAAAACTTCTTCAATGAACCGCTACTGAATGGTTTCAGGTCTAAACCGGTTTCAAAGTTATTGAGATACTCAGGTTTCAGTTCGGGGTTGGCTACTTTAAAACCACCTTTGATGCGGCCACTGCGGGTCATATCGTCAAGCACTGCCGGCCTGAATCCACGGGAATAACTCAAATAAACCCGGTTGTAATTGCTCCAGCGGTAATGTGCTGAGATACGCGGGCTCAGCGCACTGTTGGTCTGCTCTGGCATCGCTTTTACCTGATAAATGCCCATGAAAACGGTTTCCTGGGTAGGCGCTTCGGTATAGAAGGAGCCATCGTAAAAACGGGCGATATCGTATCGCAAACCGGCCAATATCCGGACTTTATTATTTAAAAAGCCAATTTCATCCTGCGCAAACAGCGACCATGTGTTCATTTTGCCGGCATTGTAAACAATATCGGTAGAAGTATAGTATTTGTCGTAAGCATCCACGCTGCCGTTGCGAAGGTCGAAGCCGCCTGTTAGTTTTTGGTTCGCACCCAAAGGACGGGTAAGTGTGGTGAGCCAGCCAAAATCGCGGCGTGTACTCAATACTTCGTACCATGTGTAATCGTCTTTCAGGTATTCGTTTACTTTTTTATAATCTTCGTTCAGAAAATAAGCCGATGAGCGGATGCTGAATTTTCCCAGGTTTCCATTATAATTAAGGGTAATACCGTAGGAATCGTGGTCGGTGGTATTGCCTTCGGGCTGATACACTTTTTCACCGGGGCCGCGATCATCGTTGTAATAATTGATGGAAGCACCGATACTGTGCTTAGCGCTAAAAGCATATTCAGTACGAAAAGCTGCGCCAACTTCCTGTAAATTAGAATTAACGATGTAGGGATTGGCTGCTACATCGGCATCCGACTGGGTGACATAGCCATCGCTCTGCCGGTAAAAGGTATTGGCCATCCAGGTCCAGGATTGACCGGGCTTTTTCACATAAATATTGCCGCCAGCGTTTATTTTTCCGCCAAGGGAGTTGTAGGTTCCATATTCGAGACCGGCATTTACAAACAACTTCTCCGAAGGCTTCCGGGTAATGATGTTGATGATGCCACCCATGGCATTCCCGCCATAAATGGCCGATCCGGCACCTTTGGTTACCTCAACTTTCTGAACCATGCCCGGGTCAATCATGTTCCAGTCGAAGCCACCGCCATCGCTTTTGTTCATGGGAATGCCATCCACCAGGATGAGCACCCTCCCCTGCTCCTTTCCACTCATGCCACGCATGGTTACCGTGGCTTTGGGGCTAAAAATACCAAACGAACGACTGTAATTGATTCCGGGAACGATTTTCAACACTTCGTCAACGCTTTGCAACGGAAGCGCCTGCATTTGTTTGAGTCCGACCTCTTCTATTCTGACCGGGGTGTTTACGATGCGCGAATCGGTTCGGGTGGCTGACACCACGAAAGTTTCCATTTCGGAAAGTGCGGAGCTCAGGCTGATTATCAGGTTGGATGAGTTGACTTTAAAATTACGCTTGATTGTTTCGTAACCAATAAAACTAATGGTAACGCTCACAGAATCCGTCTTCAAACCGCAGAGTTTAAAACTTCCATCGCGATTGGTTGCAGTGCCCTGGCGGGGGCCTGCCAAAATACTTGCACCCGACAATGGGTCACCATTTATTGCGTCCACCACGCGACCTTCGAGACATTGTGCATCAACGTTTAACGCGAATAAAATCATCGCAAGACCTGCCAGCATCCATTTTATATGATTGTATATCATTATCTTACTCTTTTATTGCTGGATTTTAATTTCCATGAGCATGGTGCCTTCTTCAATTTCATCGGCCGAAACAATTTTCAGCAAGCCATACTTTCCCTGCTGGGTTTTGAAGGGGATTACCTTGCCGGAATAAGCATATTTGCAATTCCCGCTCACTTTGGTGGGATCATAGCCAGAAATGAGCAGACTGTCATTTGTAGCAGCATCAAAAGCCTGCACTGAAATCAGGTCATTATCCGAAGTGCCATAGTCAAATAAGGTTGTATTCTTTATCGGCCAATTAACGATGGCCGGATAATAACCCACAACCGAAGTATAACCGGGACAAGCCAACGAGGGCGATGGCAATCCGGAGGTGTAATAAAAGTACGCGACCATGTCCACCGTGTTTTCCTTTCCGCCAACGGATACATTGTTATAAACCTGCCCAAGGTCAGCATCGAGGTATGAAGAGCTGGTGGTGTTTTTTTGCATCCCAAGCACGACATCACTGTAATGATGAATGGAGCCATAATTGAATCCGGGAGCTTTGCGCACTATAAATTGAGTGGTTGCCGTGTCGCGGTCGGCATTCATTACCAGTACACGCCAGGTTTCAACTGCTGCATTGCCCTTCGGGAAACTAAAATCTTCATCAAGGCCCGGGCGTTCTTTGTAAATTCCTCGGTCAAGCTGAACGGTGGTATCGGTGCCGCTAATGCGCTCAATCCTGATGTAAGTGAGTGCGGCATCCCCACCCGAGGCAATCACACCTATTTTTATGGTGGCACCCTGCTGCACTTCCTCGTTGGGCGAGGTGAAGGCAACGCCTGTTTTCAGAATAACCGAAGCGCGCTGCAAAGGCTCATCCTGTTTGCAGGAGCCAAAAGCGAGCAATGCAGAAAGCAGCAGAAAAAGGGCAGGGAATCGCATAGTTTAAGTTTAAAAGAAACCCACACGGCCACGGAAGTCCCGCAGCCGTATGGGCTAATTACATTTGAACAAATCATTATTGTTTCTGAATCTTAATGGCGATTTTCAAAGTTCCAGTTTCGTTGCCATTCACTTCAAGCACTTTAAACAGTCCGGTTAAACCTGACTGAATGCGGATAGCGTAAACATCATTCACAGCAAGTACACTGGCTTTTTTGCGGGCTTCATCAGCATTGTAGGAATCAAGCAGCACAGCATCATTGGCTATAGCATCAAACTGTGCAGCAGTAAGTTCCGTTTTGTAGAAGCGGGTCAGATTTTTAGTGGTATAATTATCAGGAGAAGTAGCTCCGGTAAATACCCCATTAATGTTTGATCCAGGAGAACCCAAAGACATCAGGTTCTGGTGGGTGGCTGTATTTTCATAGAAGCAGAAGATGTCAACTTTCTCCTGATTCTGGAAAGCCTGTGCCTGAAGGTAAAGCTTGAAGGTATTGTCGCGCAGCGAAAGGAAACTTTCGGTGGTGGCATTGTCCTGTGCACCCATCAAAATGGTGGTGTAGCTGTTAATTTCACCAAAAACACCGGTGATGGTGATGGTTTCCTCCTTGCGATTGCCGGCAACGTCGGTTGTTGAGAAACTCCATACATCCGTAGGATTTATTCCTTTTATGGTAAAAAAGTTATAGGTAAAATTCTGGGTATTGATGGTTGAATCGAGCAGTGTTTGATCGTTGGCTTTCATCACAAATTTAATAAGGTTATCGGAGCCATTACCCTTCAGAATGATACCGAAAGTCAATGTATCACCGAAAGCGGCAGTAGCATCACCGGTAATAAACCCGGCCTGTTGGATAAAGGCAACAACAGGAAGTACAGGCTCTTCGTCATCTTTGGTGCAACTTGTAAAAATAAGGCCGGTAAATAGGATCAGGCCCAAAAGTGAAAATACTCTTCTCATAATGGTGGTTGGTTTAAGCGTTTAGATTAGTAATTCATATCGTTTGCAAATGTATGAAAAGGTTCTATAAATACAAGGGGGATAAACCATATATTGTGATGCTCCCGCACCTTTGCCCGAATGTGAATAATGAAACCAGTGAATTTTTCGGAATACCTGCACTTCTTATTATGTGAAGGTACAAATTACCGGCATAATTGTAAAACGAAATGTGTACAAGTAAAAATCAGACAGCATGTATGCAACGAAAAGAAAACATAGTTAAAAAATCGTATTTTTGAAAAGTTAAATAGAGAAGCTGCATATTATGAGAAATATCTTATTAATTCTTTTTATCCCGAAATTGTTCGCTCTGGCCTCATGCGAGCAGGATAATCCAAAACCCGATACTATTATAAAGACCAATTTTAGTATTGAAGGAAAGGAATATCTGGCAACACACACAAATATATACCTTACCAATTACGGCAAAGTTATTGAATCTTTCGGTGATAATTTCCAGATCTACATTGTTTTATCAGATGTATTTAGTACTTCATTTGAAATAACAGATACATTAACAGGAGCTAGTGAGAAAAAAGCGCGGAGTATTTTAAAAATTGGGAATGAGTATCACTTTTCAACTGCCGGATCCATAGCATTAGACAATTCCAACAAAACAGGAGCTTTGGAAATCTCATTCGGCAATACTCACATCAAAGATGGTAGCTTGCAATTTGATTCAATAATGAACAGACCCATTATTGATTTTACCAGGATTTCCGGCATAGATATAATAGGTGAACCTACAAGTATTAAAGATACCAATGACTGGATAATCAGAAGCGATTACCATGCTATTGAGAGACTTATATTTAACGAACCTTCTGAGACATTTCAAACCAAAGAAATGCATATTGCAGGATTCCCTAACCCTTTTTACTATGATCTTTTCTTGTACTTTGATCTTTCTCAGGATGAACAATTGGATTTATTTCTGGTAAATGAGAACTTTGAAATAGAAAAAGAATTTTTAAGGGTGCAAGCCCAAGCCAATAACATTGCCCATTTACTAAATAATCCAGATTATACGGGCCTTTACTACAGATTATATTACAGGATATATTCGGAAGATGCGAACTATTATGGTTCGGGAGATTTGAAATTTTCATCCACTCCAATATATAATTGAGAATAAGTCATTAAAAGCGGGATTGACAGCAGAACTGATAGAATATAATCACATAGTAGAATTTCAAATGCTGGCTGCGCCTTTTATGTTTCAACGGATGATAAACAAACAAACAAACCATTTTCGGCTAAAGCCATAGAGATGGTATAACCGTTTTACACCGGGCTGAAGCCCGGAGAAATTGAATTGGCCCGACATTATTACCCACAGTAATAGAAGCTTCGCACGAACGGACGTAAAACCGGGTCAATAACCACCGGCTTTGGCCGGGGGATAAGGGAAAACCTAAGAAAAAAGGGGGCTTTAGCCTAAAAAGTAAGCGTTGGGAATCAACCCAACAATCAGGACTTCACTCAAAAGTAGGTCCTAAAATATCCCGGGCTGCCATCCCAATAAAGGAGTTTAGCCCAATGAATCCAAAATATTAATTATTGGCCAAATCTCTTGTTTTAAGATTTCCAGAATCAACAAGAATAGAAGAATTCCTGCTACAATAGCATAGGTTCTATCTGCAACAGCCTCTTTATCATAATTTAGGTTAAAATATACTGTAGCGCAATCGTTTGCGGTAAATGTTTGCTATTCAGTCATTTCCAAATGCTTTATCTTTGCACCTACTAAAAAAAATAACTCGAAATAGACTCTCCGATGGAAAAATACAATAAAGTTCATTCAGGAAATGGGGACACGACCCAATCGACGCGCGACCTTATCCGATATATCAATCTAAAACTGGCCACTATTGGTCAACCTGTTTTTGATGATTTTGCTGAACAGCAAGGCGAAACAAAATTATCCGATCCAGCATTTCTTGAACTTGCCGAAAATCTGATTTCAAACTACAGAAGCCGCACCCGTTTGGTAAGCAGATTCTTTAGTCCTGCCGATCAAAGGATACAGGACTTCATCAATGACTATCTAAAGGAATTGAATCTGACTGAGATTCCGCAATTACCTGCGAACACCTTTATTTGTGATAAGCCCGGGCTGGCGCGTGTACTGAGTCTTCCGCCCCATCACAACCATTACAAAAACGACTATATTGAGTCGTACCGAATTAAACAGGGTGTTTTGCACAATCCTAAAAACGATCGCCGCACCACAAAGGGATCTTTTCATATTGTTGAGGGAGGATTACCGGTGCCTGTTGACAAAATAGAAGTTCCCAAACAGGCCTGGGCAAAATTCCTTCATGCCGCTTTCAACCCTGACCCTGAGCTTAATCAGTTGCCCTTCACCTCATTTCAGAATAAAAAAGCCAGTGTATTTGTATCCTTATTACTCCGGCCGGTAGTTAGCCCCGAAGTAGAAGGTGTTTTGAAACGCAAAACGATGGAAGTAAGGTTTTTCGCTCCCGGCAGCCTTGTAAGCAACATTGATTTTGTTGAATCCATTTTCGGCAATGGCGGCAACCCGGCCAATCCTGAATATGATGCAGCACTTGATCCACAATATTGGACCGGCCATACCGGATGTGTTGTGCTGGCACCTCAACTAACTCAAATCAAGAAAAAGGAACTGGGTCTTCCACACTTTGACCAGGCAACTGACAGGCAGCGAAAAGACGGTGTATGCTGGAAAAA
>SWCC01006347.1_pt1 | contig 11285 bp, 7 predicted proteins | sample 4692971 | NCBI WGS metagenome assembly SWCC01 (sample SAMN10267277, study PRJNA491770) | bioreactor metagenome | isolation source: DHS bioreactor inoculated with subseafloor sediment | place: Japan: off Shimokita Peninsula | collected 2006-08 | reverse complement strand
TGTGGTCACCGTCATGGGTCACGTTGACCACGGCAAGACCAGGCTGCTTGATGCCATTCGTAAGGCCGATGTCCAGTCGGGCGAAGCGGGCGGCATTACTCAGCACATCGGTGCATACCAGGTGCGTCGCGAACACGGCGGCACCACCCGTGCCATTACGTTCATTGACACGCCAGGTCACGAGGCCTTCACGGCCATGCGAGCCCGTGGTGCACGCGTCACCGACGTGGCGATCCTTGTGGTCGCAGCCGACGACGGCGTCATGCCCCAGACGATCGAGGCTCTCAACCACGCTCAAGCGGCCAACGTGCCGATCGTGGTTGCGGTCAACAAGATCGACAAGGAAGGCTCCAACCCTGGCAAGATTCGCCAGCAGCTCACCGAGTACAACTTGGTGGCAGAGGAGTATGGAGGCGACACGATCTTTGTCGACGTCTCCGCGACCCAGGGCCTCAACATCGACGACTTGCTCGACGCTGTGTTGTTGACTGCGGACGCCGGTCTTGACTTGCGCGCCAACCCCAACAAGGACGCTCGCGGCGTCGCGGTCGAGGCTCACCTCGACAAGGGCCGTGGCCCCGTGGCAACAGTGCTCGTCCAGTCGGGAACGCTCCGCGTCGGCGACGCGATCGTCGCCGGTACGGCCTACGGCCGCGTGCGCGCCATGTTCAACGAGCACGATGAGCTTGTCGAAGAGGCGCTCCCAGCGCGTCCCGTCATGGTCATCGGCCTCACGTCGGTCCCACGCGCAGGAGACAGTTTCCTCGTGGCGGACGACGACAGGACAGCGCGTCAGATTGCCGAAAAGCGTGAGGCCGCAGACCGTGCAGCCTTGCTCGCGAAGCGTCGCAAGCGCATCAGCCTCGAAGACCTCACCAAGGCCATCGAGGAAGGCAAGGTTGACACGCTCAACCTCATCATCAAGGGCGATGTGTCGGGTGCCGTCGAGGCGCTCGAAGACGCATTGCTCGCGATCGATGTGGGCGACAGCGTCGACCTGCGCGTCATCCACCGTGGAGTGGGTGCAGTCACGCAGAACGACGTCAACCTGGCAACCGTCGACAACGCCATCATCATCGGCTTCAACGTGCGTCCTGCTGAGCGCGTCCAAGAGCTCGCTGATCGCGAGGGCGTCGACATGCGCTTCTACTCGGTCATCTACCGGGCGCTCGAGGAAGTCGAGGCTGCACTCAAGGGCATGCTCAAGCCGGAATTCGAGGAGCGCCAGACCGGTGCCGCGGAGATCATGGAGATCTTCCGTAGCTCCAAGTTCGGCAACATCGCCGGTTGCTTGGTCCGCGAGGGCACCATGAAGCGCAACTCGAAGGTGCGTATCTCGCGTGGCGGCAACGTCGTCGGCGAGGCGACACTCGACACGCTGCGTCGTTTCAAGGACGACGCAACTGAGGTCCGCGAAGGGTTCGAGTGCGGTATTGGGCTCGGCAAGTTCAATGACATTCAGGTGGGCGACCGCATCGAGAGCTTCGAGATGTTCGAGATCCCGAGGAAATAGTGGCTGATTCACCAAGAGCACTCCGGATCGCGGGCACGATCAAGAAGATCGTCGCCCGCGCTCTGGAGAGCGAAATCAAGGATCCTCGCTTGGGGTTTGTCACCGTCACCGAAGTGCGCGTCACGGGAGACTTGCAACAAGCCTCGGTTTTCTACACCGTCTATGGTTCTGAGGAGGACCGCGCCAATACGGCTGCGGCCCTCACCTCGGCCAAGGGTCACATCCGTTCGATGGTGGGTGGTGAGCTGGGAATCCGGCTCACTCCCTCGATCGAGTTTCACCTGGATGCCGTCCCCGAGACCGCAGCGTCTCTCGAAAAGTCCTTGCACGAGGCGGCTCTGCGCGACGCGGAGTTGGCCAAGCTGCGTGAGGGTGCCACCTTCGCAGGGGATGCCGATCCGTACAGGCACCCCGAGGAAGAGGCCGAGGCGCGCAACGCAGCCGGTTCTGACTCGGACGAGGACGAGGTCTGATCGGTGGCTCGCGCCGTCGATGAACCCACTCCTGGCCTGTTGCTTGTCGACAAGCCGCAGGGCCTCACGTCTCACGACGTGGTGGCCAGGGCGCGTCGGCTTCTCGGCACCCGCAAGGTGGGGCATGCAGGCACGCTCGACCCCATGGCCACCGGGCTGCTCATCCTTGGGGTAGGCAAGGCCACGCGCCTGCTGACCTATGTCACGGGCCACGGCAAGTCCTACGACGCGACCATTCGTCTTGGGCAATCCACGATCACGGACGATGCCGAGGGGGAGGTCACAGCGTCGGCCGATGCCTCGGGAGTCACGGACGAAGCGCTTGCCGCGGCGATTGCCTCGCTCACTGGCGACATCTCGCAAGTGCCGAGCGCGGTCAGCGCGATCAAGGTCAACGGCGAGCGGTCCTACGCGCGCGTGCGGGCGGGTGAAGATGTGGTGCTTGCCGCACGGCCGGTGACGGTGTCTTGCTTCGACGTACGTGACGTGCGACGCTCTGACTCGTTCATCGACGTCGACGCCACCATCGACGTCTCGTCTGGCACCTACATCCGCGCACTGGCTCGCGACCTGGGCGCCGCGCTCGGCGTCGGGGGACACCTCACTGCACTGCGCCGCACCAGCATCGGCACCGTGAGTGTCGCCGACGCTCACACGCTCGACGGCCTCGCGGCGTTGGCGGACGAGGGCAATCCCATTCCGTTGGCGTCGCTCGCCGATTCGTCCCGTGCGCTGCTGCCGATGCTCGCTGTGACCGACGCTGAGGTCGCGTCGCTTGGCTACGGACAGGCGCTTGCAGAGCGCGGTCTGGAGTTGGGGGAGCCCGCACACCCAGACGACTTTTCCCACGACGCCGTAGCCGTGAGCCCCGCCGGTACCGCCGTGGCCATCGTGCGCCGGGTCAAGGGCAAGGCCAAGCCCGTGATCGTGTTCGAACCAGCAGTCTCGACCTCGTGACTCAGCAGGGGTTCACTGTGAGGCACAATGACCGGATGACCTCCGTGTGGCGCTCGCTCGCCGACGTGCCCACTGACCTTGGCCCCACCGTCGTGACGGTTGGCAACTTTGATGGCGTGCACAAGGGCCACCAAGCCGTCCTTGCTGAGCTTGTCGCCGCAGCTCACACGCGTGGAGCCAAGGCGATTGCGGTGACATTCGATCCGCATCCCAAGGCTGTTCACGCGCCCGACCACAGCCCCGAGCTCATCACGGGCATCGACGACCGCATAGAGCGCATCGCGAAGACGGGCGTGGATGGCATCGTGATCCAGGACTACACGCTCGACTTCGCGATGGCGACTCCCGAAGAGTTCGTGCGCGACTATCTCGTCGGCGGCCTTGGTGCCGTGGCGATTGCCGTCGGCGGAGACACACGATTTGGTCGGGGCAACGCTGGCGACATCGAAACCTTGCGACAACTGGGGGAGAAGCTAGGCATCGGCATCGACATCATTGGCGATGTGGCCGATGGCCACGCCGGTGCACGGCGTTGGTCGTCGACGTGGGTGCGCGAGCTGCTTGATCAGGGCGATTTGCGCGCGGCGGCAGAAATCCTCGGCGCGCACCACAGGCTGCGGGGCACCGTCATCCACGGTGACAAGCTCGGCCGCGAAATTGGTTTTCCGACAGCGAATCTCGATGTCTACGCGGGCTTCATCCCGCGCCACGGCGTCTATGCGGGCTGGCTCGAGGTGGTTGACCCTGTCGACAATGCGGCCGCAGAGGAGCTTGTGGGCGAGCGTCTTCCGGCGGCGGTGAGCCTAGGAATCAACTACACGGTGGGCACCGTTGGCTTGCGCGTCGAGGCGTTTGTTCTCGATCGAGAGGGCCTCAATCTGTACGGCGCTCGGGTGGCGCTCGACCTCGTGGAATGGCGACGGCCGATGTTTGACTTTGGCGGTATTGACGGGCTGGTGGCGGCGTTACACGAGGACGTGGCTTGGACGCGCGAGGTCCTTGGGGTTTCCGCGACGTAGACGGCGTGGCGTGGGGGCTCCTACTCCTGTATAGTTAGCGGTTGCCGTGAAACGGCCGCGGATTCCAGTGCCCCGGAGAACAAGCCCGGGTGCGCCGCGCAACGATCAACAAGGAGAACCTGTGCCTCTCGAGCCAGACGTCAAGAAGTCCATCATGACCGAGTACGCCATCCACGAGGGCGACACCGGTTCGCCCGAGGTCCAGGTGGCGATGCTGACGCAGCGCATCCTTGACTTGACCGAGCACGGCAAGGTGCACAAGCACGACCACCACTCGCGTCGTGGACTTCTCCTCCTTGTCGGCAAGCGTCGTCGCCTTCTGGGTTATCTCCAGAACGAGGACATCTCGCGCTACCGTTCTTTGATTGAGCGCCTGGGCCTGCGTCGCTAATCCCTTCAGGGGAGCGATGCGCCACTTGGTGCTCGGGCCCGGCTGTTCGCCCCCTTCGGGGGAGCTGAGCGGCCGGGCCTTTTCATGTCTCGCGCGGGCTTCCACGAGGCTCGCCGACGCTTCTCGCGACTGGCCGCTGCTGACTGAACCGAAGTAGGCCTTCCCTGGTACCATTGTTGTGGCCTCGCTTCTAGGTGAGGCCCCAGTTCATACCCCTGGCAGGCCAGCTGAACGCTGATCCTCGGTGGTGATGAGCAGAACCTTCCGCCAATCCCGGAACCGTTCTGAGCATTTCCACTGACGATCAGTGTGGCTAAGACCCATATGTTCGCCTGGCCTGCTCCGAAAAAAGGAGCAACTTCCACATGGAAGGTCCCGACATCCAGTTCGCCGAAGCAATCATTGATAATGGTCGCTACGGAACCCGTACGGTGCGTTTTGAGACCGGTCGCCTTGCACAGCAAGCCGCCGGTACCGTTGCCGCCTACCTTGACAACGACACCATGCTGCTTTCTGCCACCACGGCAGGCAAGCACCCGCGTGACGGCTTCGACTTCTTCCCCCTCACGGTGGACGTAGAAGAGCGTTCGTACGCGGCAGGAAAGATCCCCGGCTCGTTCTTCCGTCGCGAGGGCCGTCCCTCGACCGACGCGATCCTGACGTGCCGCCTGATCGACCGCCCGCTGCGCCCCACCTTTGTGTCGGGCCTGCGCAACGAGGTCCAGGTGGTCATCACCGTCCTCGCCATCAACCCCGATGACTCGTACGACACGCTCGCGATCAACGCCGCATCGGCGTCGACGCAACTCTCGGGTCTGCCCTTCACCGGCCCCATCGCTGGCGTGCGCATTGCGCTCGTCGACGGTCAGTGGATCGCGTTCCCCAAGTACTCGCAGAAGGAACGCGCCGTCTTCGACATGGTCGTTGCCGGTCGCATTGCTGGCGACGACATCGCCATCATGATGGTCGAGGCGGAAGCCACCAACGACTCCTTTACGCTGATCTCTGAGGGCGCCCAGGCTCCCACTGAGGCCGTCGTGGCAGAGGGACTCGAGGCGGCCAAGCCGTTCCTCAAGGCACTGTGCGAGGCTCAGATCGAGCTCGCCAGCAAGTCTGCCAAGGAGCCCAAGGAATTCCCGCGCTTCCTGGACTACCAGGACGACGTCCTGGCAGCGGTGAAGGCTGCCACCGAGGCGGACCTGTCCGCAGCGCTGCAGATCGCCGACAAGCACGAGCGCGAGAACCGTCTCGATGACATCAAGGACGCGGCTCACGCTGCTCTTGACTCTCAGTTCGAGGGACGCGAGAAGGAAATCTCGGCGGCCGTTCGCTCGGTCACCAAGCAGACCATTCGCCAGCGCATCCTCAAAGACGGCGTCCGCATCGACGGCCGTGGCCTCAAGGACATCCGCCCGCTGACGGCCGAGGTTGGCCCCATCCCGCGTGTGCACGGCTCCGCCATCTTCGAGCGCGGCGAGACCCAGATCCTGGGAATCACCACGCTCAACATGCTCAAGATGGAGCAGCAGATCGACTCGTTCGGTCCGGAGAAGAAGAAGCGCTACGTTCACCACTACAACTTCCCGCCCTTCTCCACGGGCGAGACGGGCCGCGTGGGTTCCCCCAAGCGTCGCGAGATCGGCCACGGAGCGCTCGCAGAGCGTGCCCTCGTGCCCGTTCTTCCTTCGCGCGAGGAGTTCCCCTACGCAATTCGCCAGGTCTCTGAGGCGCTGGGCTCAAACGGCTCGACGTCGATGGGTTCCGTGTGTGCCTCGACCCTCGCGCTCCTGAACGCGGGTGTGCCCCTCAAGGCCCCCGTCGCCGGTATCGCCATGGGCCTCGTGTCCGACATGGTTGACGGTGAAATGCGCTACGCCGCACTTACCGACATCCTGGGCGCCGAGGACGCGTTTGGTGACATGGACTTCAAGGTCGCAGGTACGCGTGAGTTTGTGACGGCCATTCAGCTCGACACCAAGCTCGACGGCATTCCTGCATCCGTGCTTGCCGGCGCGCTTGGCCAGGCCAAGGACGCGCGTCTGCACATCCTTGACGTCATGGCCCAGGCCATCACGACGCCCGACGAGATGAGCGAGTTCGCACCGCGCATCATCACGGTCAAGGTCCCGATTGACAAGATCGGTGAGGTCATCGGCCCGAAGGGCAAGATGATCAATCAGATCCAGGACGAGACCGGCGCCGACATCTCGATCGAGGACGACGGAACCGTGTTCATCGGTGCCGTCGACGGCCCCTCGGCGGAGGCGGCCCGTGCGGCCATCAACGCCATCGCCAACCCGCACATGCCCGAGGTGGGCGAGCGCTTCGTCGGTACCGTCGTCAAGACGGTTGCCTTTGGCGCGTTCGTGTCCCTCAGCCCAGGCAAGGACGGTCTGCTGCACATCTCGCAGATCCGCAAGCTCGTGGGTGGCGCTCGCGTGGAGAACGTCGAAGACGTCCTCTCCGTTGGTCAGAAGGTTCAGGTTGAGGTCACCGAGATCGACCCGCGCGGCAAGCTGTCGCTTGGCGTTGTCGACGCTCCCGGTGCATCGGCCGATGCAGCAGAGGGCGACGACGCGTAGTCACTCACGCGTAGTTGCTTGATTCTTCACAGTGAGGGCGGTTCCGGGAAACCGGGGCCGCCCTCACTGCTTTCCCAGGCGCTGCCTACCAGCCCAACTGCGGCTCGGCGTAATAGTTCACTCCCATGGCATCGAGTTGCCCACGCAGCGCACCCAGCCGCTGGGTGAACTGGGCGTAATCACGGTTGCTCTCCTTGGACCACCCCAACTCCGCGATGGCGGCCAAGCGAGGCCACAGGCGGTTGTCCGCGTCATCCGTACTCTCCACGAACTCCGCCCACATGGCACCCTCGACGCCCATGACGCTCGAATAACTTTGCGGATTCAGGCTATACACCCGTTCCAAGGAGAGACCGTCGGGGCGACACCACGTCTGCGTGCCGGGCTGTCCCTCATAGTTGGCGTGATCGATATAGGCGTAGCTACAGGGGGAGAGGATCAGTTGATTGCCGCGGTCGACTGCGGGCTGAATGTCGAAGTCGTCGTTCCACAACTGCAGGAGACCCGACGAACGGATGTCCCCAGCCGAGGCCTCTTCCCAGGCAATGACTTTGCGGCCCAGTTCGGCAGCGATGGCGTCGGCTTTCTCGATGAATTCTGGGTACAGCGGATCCTGAATCTCGTCGCCGCCAATGTGAATGTACTCAGAGGGAAAGAGGTCCGCTATCTCCGTGAGGACGTCTGTGACGAAGGGGTAGGTGACGTCGGGCTTGTTGAGACACAACTTGCTGAAGCCCACGTCCACGCCGGTGTAGGTGGAGAGGTTGGTCACGTCGTCGCAAGCGAGCTCTGGATAGGACGCCAATGCGGCTTGGGTATGGCCGGGAAGGTCCACCTCGGCGATGATCTCGACCTCGCGTTGCGCAGCGTAGGCGACGAGGTCACGTATCTCGTCCTGTGTGTAAAAACCGCCATCGCCGCCGCCTACATCTGTCGAACTTCCGACCACCGTGAGATTGGGCCAACTCGTGATCTCCACACGCCATCCCTGGTCATCGGTCAGGTGCAGGTGAAGCTTGTTCAACTTGAAGAGCGCCATGCGGTCTACATGCTGCTTCAGATAGTCAAGGGGTACAAAGTTGCGCGCGACGTCTACCATGCTGCCGCGCCAAGGGTAGGTGGGGATGTCGGCGATGTCCACGTGGGGGAGTGCATAACCGTCCTTTGCGGTGGCCGGTAAGAGTTGTCTGAGGGTCTGTACCCCGTAGAAGAGCCCTGTATCGGTGGTCGCGTGGATGGCAATGTTGTCGTCAATTGTCAGCGCGTAACCCTCGTTGCCCAGGCCTGGGTCACCGTCGAGCGCGAGCGTAATCGACGTGGCCTGCGCGGCACCTGGAGTGATGTTGAGCGTAGCGAGGAGCGACTCAAGCGCGAGTGCGCTGTCGGGCGCCGCCGTGTCGGTGGACACGTTCACCATCAGTGGCAGCGTGAGTTGTCCGCCGGTCTCCACCAGTTGGCTCGGATAAGGCACCACCGTGAGCTGGGGTTCCGCGGTGGGCAAGGTGTTGGTCGCCGACGGTAGCGAGGAGCCGCTGGGTGGCGTGGAGGCGTTGCCGCTGCACGCAGAAAGCGCAAGAACGAGGGCGAGTGCACCAATGTTACGGAACATCTTAGGCAACCTTCTCAAAGGTGCCAGGGCCTCACCGGTGGGACCTCGGCTGAGGAGACGGTATCGCATGCGAGGGCGTCACGCCGTCCCGGGCCTACCAACCCAGCTGAGGCTCGGCGTAGTACGCGACGCCCATCGAATCTAGGTGTCCACGGAGCGCGCCCAACCTCTGCGTGAAGTGCGCATAGTCGCGGTTGGTTTCCGTGGTCCACCCCAACTCCGCGATGGCGGCCATGCGTGGCCATAGCCTGTTGTCAGCGGCGGCAGTGTCCTCGACGGTCTCTGACCACACGGCGCCCTCGATGCCGATCGCATAGGGGTGATCTTGCGGGTTGAAGCTATAGACCCTCTCGAGCGGCACACCTTCCGCGCGTCCCCAGTCCTGTGTGCCCGGTTGGCCGTCGTAGTTGCCATGGTCGAAGTAGGTGTACGTGGCGGGCGACAGAATGATCTGGTGTCCACGGTCGATGGCGGGCTGGAGGTCGAACCCGTCGTTCCACCACTGCACGAGCCCCGAACCCCGCATGCGCCCAGCGGATGCCTCTTCCCAAGCGATGGCCTTGCGACCAAGGCCAGCGACGATGGCATCGGCCCTCTCGATGAACTCTGCGTACAGGGGATCCTTGATTTCGTCGCCGCCGATGTGGATGTATTCAGAAGGGAAGATTTTTGCGACCTCGGTGAGGACGTCGGTGACGAAGGGGTAGATGACGTCCGGCTTGGTCAGGCACAACTTGCTGAATCCCACCTCGGTGCCTGTGTAGGTCGTGAGGTTGGTGACACCGTCACACGCAAGCTGGTTGTAGGACGCCAGCGCGGCTTGGGTGTGTCCGGGTAGGTCGATCTCGGGCACAATCTGCACGTGCCGCAGCGCCGCGTACGCGACCAGCTCGCGCATCTCGTCCTGCGTGTAATAGCCGCCTACGCCACTGTGCACGTCCGTCGACGAGCCAACGACAGTGAGATTGGGCCAACTCTTGATCTCTAGGCGCCACCCCTGGTCATCCGTGAGGTGCAGGTGCAAGCGATTCAACTTGAATAGCGCCATGCGGTCCACATGGTGCTTGAGATAGTCGAGCGGCAAGAAGTTGCGCGCGACGTCGAGCATGCTCCCGCGCCATGGGTACTCCGGGGCGTCGCGGATTGCGACGCGGCGAAGCGTGTACTCGGCCTGCGCGGTGGCCGGAAGCAACTGCGTGAGGGTCTGAATGCCGTAGAACAGGCCCGCGTCAGTGGTGGCGTGAATTGCGATGTTGTCATCGATGGTGAGGGTGTACTCCTCGTCACCGAGGCTCTTGTCACCGTCGAGAGACAGAGTGATTGATGTCCCTGCTTGCGCTCTGACACGAATATCGAGCATGGCAACAAGAGAAGAGAGCGCGACGACGCTTGTCGAGGCGGCGCTGTCAGTGACCACGCGCACTTCGGGACCAAGGCGAAGGTCGCCTTCCAATGCCATGACACTCGCGGGGTAGGGGACCACGTCGCTCAGCTCCTTTGCACTCGATCACACGCTAGCCTCCGCGCCGCAACAAGGAATTGCGAGGGCGAGCACTGGGACGTCAATTCTATGAGGCATGCCATGGCGCGCTCGCGCCACTCTCACGATGATGTGAACGCTGTGCCGGGCTTCGGAGGGCCGTCCAAGACGCACTAGGCTCGACCCCATGCCTCAACCGCTCCCGCTTGTTTCGTCGACGTCTCCTGAAGCCCATCTGGTCCTCGAACAGGACCATGGGGCAATCATCAGGCGCACGATTCTTCCCGGTGGTGTGAGGGTGTTTTCGCAACACATCCCTGGTATGCGATCGGCCACCATCGGCGCCTGGATCGGCGTCGGCTCGCGCGATGAGCGCCCCGAGCACGCGGGCTCCACCCACTTTCTTGAGCACTTGCTCTTCAAGGGCACTGCAACGCGCTCTGCACTCGATATCGCGGAGTCGTTTGACCGGGTCGGCGGCGAGTCAAATGCCGCCACGGCGAAGGAATACACCTGCTACTACGCGCGAGTGATCGACATTGATCTCCACATGGCGACGTCGGTCATCCTTGACATGGTGACGTCGGCGACGCTCCGCGAAGAGGAGTTCGAGCTCGAGAGGGGAGTGATCCTCGAAGAGCTCGCGATGGCAGACGATGACCCGGCCGATGTCGCGCACGAGCGCTTTTCGGAGGCGGTACACGGTGGGCACCCGGTAGGGCGTCCGATCGGCGGCACCCCTGCGATCATCAAGGCCGTCACGCGCGAGGCCGTGTGGGAGCACTATCGCCAGCACTACGTCCCCGAGGGCCTCGTCATCACAGCGGCGGGCGGCGTTGACCACGACGAGTTGTGCGCGTGGGTTCTCGAGGCGCTCGACGCGGGCGGGTGGGCGCTCGATCCGCAAGCCGTTCCCCTCGCGCGGAGAGACCAGTTCGCTAAGGTCAACTCAACCAGCACACCACGGGTCGACGTCACGAGGGACATCGAGCAAAGCCACATCGTCATCGGGTGCGAGGGACTGCGTGCGGCCGATCCCCGTCGCAACACGCTCGGGGTACTTTCCACCATCTTGGGCGCCGGAATGTCGTCGAGGCTCTTCCAAGAGGTGAGGGAGAAGCGTGGGCTTGCCTACGCGGTGTACTCCTTCGCGCAGCCACTCGCTGAGGTGGGGCAGTTTGGCATGTACGCCGCATGCGGTACGTCGAAGGCCGACGACGTGGCGGGTCTGCTCATGGCTGAGCTAGAGCGAATGGCTCGC
>SWCC01013166.1_pt2 | contig 11300 bp, 7 predicted proteins | sample 4692971 | NCBI WGS metagenome assembly SWCC01 (sample SAMN10267277, study PRJNA491770) | bioreactor metagenome | isolation source: DHS bioreactor inoculated with subseafloor sediment | place: Japan: off Shimokita Peninsula | collected 2006-08 | reverse complement strand
ACTTTCTTAAGTATAACAATCTCTTACTTTTTCTTTTACCCCTTTATAAAGGGTATAGATCTTCTTCCTTCAACATGTCACTTCTGATACAAAATATCAGTTGTAACCAATAAAGACATTTAGGTGACTTTAGCGGCGGTGTCCACCTCTTCCCATTCCGAACAGAGAAGTTAAGCCCGCCTGCGCCAATGGTACTGCCATACCCGGTGGGAGAGTAGGTCGTCGCCAAACTTTTAACAAAAAGGCCATCCGATAGGATGGCCTTTTTTGGTTATAGGTCAAATAGTCGTTAGTCAAATAGTCGTTAGTCAAATAGTCGTTAGTCAAATAGTCATTAGTCAAATAGTCATTAGTCAAATAGTCGTTAGTCTGATAGTCGTTAGTCAAATAGTCATTAGTCAAATAATCGTTAGGCGGTGGGCGGTAGTCGCCCCATCGCTAAGTTCGCCCACTCGCCCCTTCGCTGAAGTCGCTCAGACGATTCGTTCGCCCCCTCGCTAAAGACATATGGTCGCTTTTACGATAAATGCCTATCTTTGTCCATTGTTTTGACATAATTTTAATTCACAAAACCATTTTATAATGACTAGAATTGCTGAATCAGAACTTGTATTGAATCCAGATGGAAGCATATATCATCTTAAACTACACCCGGAAGAATTAGCTCATGATATTATTATAGTGGGTGATCCCGGAAGGGTGCCAACAATTACGCGACACTTTGACCGGATTGAAGTGCAAAGGCAGAACCGCGAAATCTGTACGCATACCGGCTATATTGGTAATAAGCGCTTAACTGTACTTTCTACGGGTATGGGAACTGACAATATTGATATAGTTATTAACGAAATTGATGCCCTGGTTAATATTGACCTGGCAAAGCGTGAAGTAAAGCAGGAACATACAAAGTTGAATATTATCCGACTTGGCACTTCGGGTGCCTTGCAAGCTGATATTCCTGTTGATTCAACGGTGATTTCTACCCACGGGATTGGTATTGATGGAATGCTCTATTATTATAAGGATTTAAAAAGGATTTATGATAAGGCAATGACCGAAGCATTTATAAATCAATGTCAATGGGATAATAATTTTCCTACACCTTATGCTGTATCAGCTTCAGACAAGCTTCTCCGGCTGTTTGCTGCGGAACATCTATCTGGAATTACCGCAACAGCTCCCGGTTTTTATGGTCCTCAGGGAAGAAAGCTTCGCCTGGATACTACACATCCGGATTTGAATCAGGCTATTGCTGATTTTTCATTTGAAGGAAAACGAATTGTGAACTTCGAGATGGAAACGTCTGCACTTTATGGTCTCGGAAAACTTTTGGGGCATGATACACTGACCATATGCGCCATCATTGCCAACAGGGTTTCTAAAACATATAGTAAGGATTATCATTCCATTGTTGAAAAGCTCGTTATTTCTGTGCTTGAGAAACTGGTGGTCTAGCTTGGATGTCTCAACAGTTTCGAAGTGGAATCATCCGCATTAGTTGCGGTGGTTTGCTCAAAGTGAACATAATGCAAACATAATTTTGTTAATCTCGTTTTATATTTGAAAGTAGTGGCATGTAAAAAGTGCTTCTTCGTAATTCATAAAATACTTTCATGGACAGTCTGAACGTAAATAATACCCAGTTGCTCGCGCTGATCAGTTTGCTTGATGAGCCGGATCACGGTATTTTCGGGAAAGTTCGTGATCAGATATATTCCTATGGCACACAAGCTGTGCCGATGCTTGAGGATGCCTGGGAATCTACGTTTGATACTCTTCTGCAAAAGCGAATCGAGGATATTATTCTTGACATACAGTTGATTAAACTGTATGTTGACCTGACAAACTGGGCGCATCTTGGTAATCAAAATCTATTGGATGGTTATATTTATTTCACACGTTCTCAATTTCAAAATCTGGATGAAACATCCATTCGTCAGCAATTTAAGTCTATTCGACAGGACATTTGGCTTGAATTGAACGAAAACCTGACCTCTCTTGAAAAGGTAAAGGTGTTAAATCACATCATTTTTGAAGTACATAATTTCCGGCTTTCACCCCCAAATAAAGCAGAAATCAGGTATTTACTATTGAACAACCTGATGGCAACCCAGGTTGGTTACTCTATATCTATCGGTATTTTTTATACCATGTTGGCTCAAAGCCTTGACCTCCCTGTTTTTGGTATTCTGCTTCCCGGTGAGCGATTTATTATGGCCTGGATGGATGCTGTGATTGATATTGACGGCAAACCGCCCCGTGCCATGTTTTATATCAATCCCGAGAACAATGGGAGTGTTTTTACCCGAAATGAAATTACCGCCCTGCTCAAGCACGTCAATCATCCCATCAGGGATAAATATTACAAGCCTTTTAAGAATAATTTATTGATTGATAAAATGTTTGAGTTGCTGGGATTTTTACACCGCAACGTAGGAAATCCCGAACGAATAGATGAGATAGATCATCTGCGATCGGCATTGGAGTAAGGGGGCGAGGGACGAGGGACGACAGCTCTCAGTGAGCCACCTCCACACAACCATTTAGGATTCCCGGTGGTCGAGCGCAGTCGAGACCAACCAATCCCGGGAGACAAGTAGAAGATGCCTACCTCATTACCTTACCTATAGTATGCCGTTAGAAACTTGAGTATATTTTCATGGACACGACCTGGTACATCAGAAATATCAGCACGTTCAAATTTCAGTCCGGTAATGCTTTCATAAAGTTCAATGTAGCGTTCTGAAACCTGGTTGATGAACAAATCTGTCATTTCGGGAACAGCTTGTCCTTCTTTGCCGCTAAAGCCATTGGCAATGAGCCATTCACGAACAAATTCCTTGCTCAGTTGCTTTTGTGATTCTCCGTTTTCCTGTCGTTTTTCATATCCTTCCAGATAGAAATAGCGTGAAGAGTCAGGGGTGTGAATTTCATCAATCAGATAAATATCACTGCCATCTGACCCGAATTCATATTTGGTATCAACTAATATCAAACCCATGTGGGCAGCCATTTCAGTTCCGCGTTGGAAAAGTCGGAGGGTATAATTCTCCAGTTTTAGATATTCTTCTTCGGTTACTAAACCAGTACGCAGGATTTCTTCGCGTGAGATGTCCTCATCATGTCCCACGGTTGCTTTGGTTGTTGGCGTTATGATGGGCTGGGGGAAACGATCATTTTCTTTCATGCCATCGGGCATTTCAACTCCGCAAATGCCGCGTTTCCCTTCCTTGTATTCTCTCCAGGCATGACCCGATAGGTAACCCCGTATCACCATTTCTACCTTAAATGGCTCGCACAGGCGGCCAACCGTAACCATTGGATCGGGCGTGGCAATTTTCCAGTTGGGTACAATGTCCTCGGTGGCATCCAGAAATTTGGCGGCTATTTGGTTCAATACCTGTCCTTTGTAAGGAATTCCCCGTGGAAGTACAACGTCAAAGGCCGAAATTCTGTCAGAGGTGACCATTATAAGCAGTTCATCCTTAATAGAATATACATCGCGGACTTTGCCAATGTATAAATTTGTTTGTCCCGGTAGATTAAAACTGGTTTGAGTGATGGCGTCGGTCATGGGGTTTATATTTGTTCTGATGGATTATTTTTTACAAAAATACTTTGTTTGAGCGTTTCAAAATCCCTTATTACAACTTTATCCACAAAAATTCAAACGGAGAAAGGCTAACAGGTGTGGTAATTGTCTCGTCATCCAGCAAATTGGTTCCGCTAACCTGTTCTCCTCCCACTGATTTAATGTGCAATGGTTTTTCTGAAAGATTATTAATTACCAGGACTTTCTCATCCTCAAATTCGCGATAATAGGCAAGTACCGGTTTCTCAGCCTGTGTATAACCATCGATTTGTGGAATGGCCCAGGTTTTAAGGCCACGGCCAAATACTTTTGATTTGTTACGGGCATCAATCTGTGTACGTAGTATCTGGTTCACTTTTGCTGCGCGTGTTTCCGGATTTGACATATCGGTATTTATCTTCTCCCAATCCAGTGGGCCCCGCACAAAATATCGTGTATCGTCTTTTCCTGTCTCCTTTCGGAACGATTCGTAAAATTCATTGTTATTGAGTGTTCCATATTCATCCCCATAATAAATGATGGGTGTTCCGGGAAGTGTGAGCATGATGCTGTAGGCAAGTCCGATTTTATCCGGATTTCGGTCGAGCAATTCTGCCAGACGTGCAGAAATGCCTTCACCTACCCTGAAATCCCATCGTGGATCCATGCAATAATGACCGTGGATAATGGCACGATCCTCGGGTGTTACCATTTCAAGGGTAAGTTCGTCATGCAACCTAAGGAACATAAACCATTGATTTTCAGGCAAAATTTCAGGAGTAATGGATGGATGCAGAATGTCCAAAATCGGTTCGGCATCCTGTAAAGCCAATGACTTGAATATCATGGGCATAAGCGGGAAGTGATATCCGGCATGACACTCGTCTCCTTTTCCGAAATATTTTACGACTTCGGCCGGAGGTTGGCAAGCTTCTGCGAGTAGGAGGGTATTTGGTCTTACATGTTCAAGTATTGCCCTGAATATCTTGAGTATGGTATGGGCTTGTGGCAGGTTTTCGCAATTAGTGCCTTCTTCTTTCCAGATATATGGAATGGCATCGGCCCTAAATCCATCCAATCCCTGGCTTAACCAAAACAGCAGAATACGGGTTATTTCCAATATTACCTGTGGATTGCTGTAGTTAAGGTCCGGTTGAAATTCGAAAAACCGATGAAAAAAGTACCAATCGCCATCTTTTTCCCAGTTGCTGGGGCACATGCCTTTAAAAATCAGGCGGGTTTCTTTGTAGCGGTTGGTATCTTTATTCCAGATATAATAATCCCGATAAGGATTTTCAGGGCCTTTACGTGATTCAATAAACCAGGGATGTTCTTTGGAAGTATGGTTGAGTGCAATGTCAAAAATTACCCTGAGCCCGTTTTTGTGGGCTTCGTCAAGGAAATTCCGAAAAGCGGCCTGCTTTTGTTCCACACTTGTCGATTCTGGCAATCCCAATAGTTCTGCACGGATATTCCGGTAATCGCGAATGTCGAAACCGGCATCACGCATAGGTGAATCCAGAATTGGAAGAAGCCACAGGCAGGTAACGCCCAATTCCCTGAGCTGCGGCAATTTTTCACTTAACCCGGCGAAATTGCCATTAAAGAAATCAACATAAAGCGAATATACAATGGCATCTTTATACCATCCAGCGGGCTGAGGGCTAAAGGTGATGTTATTTGAGGCTTGTTCAACCTCCTTAATTAGTTGCTCCAGGATAGTCCGGGCCTGGTTTCCGGAATAAATTTCATCCCATAAGTTACGGATGGCTGCCAGGTTATCTCGTTGGTTCATGAAGTATGATTTCGTTGATATGCTTTAACTTTTGCAAAGTTAATGATTCTTAAATGAACCTGTTTGTTAAATGTGTTTAAAACCCGGGTTTAATCTTATGTTTGGTGGAATTATATACGGTCCTTCTTTTTTGCTGTCCTGAGAAAAATATTGTTTCGCTGACAATGCTTTTGCTTATCTTCGTAATGTAAACTGAAATTTCTACAATTCTGACTAAATCTCCATATACGGCATTCGCAAAACCATTTATCTTGCTGATAATATGTTTGTTATCAGGCTCATTGTTTGCGCAATACGGATATTTTAGTCTGCCTGAAGGGCGGAAGAAAGTAACCTTGCGTTTTTCCAATTATGACAATCTTGTGGTGGTGGATGTAATGCTCAATGATTTCATTCCCGTCAGGTTGTTGCTCGATACCGGGGTTGAAGGAATTATCATCACCGATATGGACATAGTTTCCCTTTTCACAGACAGGTGTATTCGTAATTTTTCGCTAAGCGCGCCAGGCACTACCCATGTGTTGGAGGCTTGTGTATCCAGTCCGGTAAAGGTGAATGTGGGGAAGTTGAATCCTGTTTTTACCAATCTTGTGTTGCTCAGTGAGGATTATTTCTCTTTGGATGAGTACATTGGTTCAAAGGTTCATGGACTGATAAGTATGTCCAAATTCAGGAATCTCATTGTTACCACGGATTATGATCAGAATATGCTGAAATTTCAGTTGCCTGAACGTTATCATCCGCCATTTCGTAGTCAAATTATTCCCATTAGCATATTTAATGGCAAACCGCATATGAATGCCCGGGTAGAATTGGACAACGGGGATATATCAGATTATTGGTTGATGATTGATTCAGGTGCAAACCATCCGTTGTTGCTTGAGGTGGACAGCCTGAGTGATTATAAGCCCAAAAAATCTATTGATGCGATAATCGGACGCGGCCTTGGGGGTAATTTACATGGAAGTTTTGCCCGTGTAGGCTGGTTGATGTTGGGAAATTTGCGTCTTGATGATGTAATTACTTCGTTTGCCGAAAATTACACTTCTGAGATTATAAGTTTGAGGATGAACAGAGATGGGACCCTTGGGTCAGGCGCTCTTGGCAAGTTTAAGGTAACGTTTGATTATCTTAACAGCCGGATGATTCTTGAAAAAGGCAATAAATTCAGTAATCCTTTTGAATACAATATGAGCGGGATGTCGTTCAGGTCTTTTGGGTTCGGCTTCAATCTTTTTGAAGTGAGCGAAGTCATTCCTGGTTCTCCTGCGCATGAAGCAGGGCTGCAGTTGGGTGATGTACTCGTAAGCCTCAACGGGAAATCAACTTTTTTTCTGAATCTTGGTGAACTTAACCGCATTCTGAGCGAGAAAGAAGGCAATATCATCCTGATGACCGCATCCCGTGGTGGCAAACAACTTAGCTTTAGATTTAAGCTCAGGAGAATTATTTGAATCTGCTGATTAATGCCAGACTGACACATTCTCATATATTTTTGGCTGATGGTTTTCTTGCATTGGCTTCTTGTCAGGATGTTTTAGTTCGCGAATTCCCCGCTATTTCGTAATTTTGAACCGCAATATTCATCGTTTTTAAATATATTTTCCAACGACCATGAACCAGATTCAAAAATTATTTCTTCTATTGAGCTTTGTTTCATTCATTTCATTTACCTCAAGCGGTCAGAAAATTTCTGCGGCAGCAGAAACTTTAGACTTCAGGGTAGAACCGCCCTCCTGGTGGGTTGGTATGCAAAACCCTTCGCTCCAATTGTTGGTGTATGGGAAAGATATCTCAAAAACTACCCTTACACTGGATTATCAGGGTGTAAGCCTGATAAAGAAAACTTCTGTGGAGAATCCGAATTACTTGTTCCTTGATCTGGAAATTGCTCCTGAAGCTGAACCGGGTAGTTTAAACCTGACATTTAAAGATGGAAAGAAGACGGTTTTTGAATACAAATATGTTTTGAATGAACGCAAACAAGGCTCAGCATCCCGCAAAGGTTTTGGTGCTGAAGATGTAATTTATTTATTGATGCCGGACCGGTTTGCCAATGGAAACCCATTAAACGACAACATGCCCGCAATGCTGGAGGTGGCCGACCGTGACAATCCATCGGGCAGGCATGGTGGTGACATTCAAGGCATACGCAAGCACCTGGATTATATCAAGGATCTTGGGATGACAGCCATCTGGTTAAACCCGGTGCTTGAAAACAACAATCCGGCTTATTCTTATCATGGATATGCCATTACCGACTTTTACAAAGTTGATTCCCGACTCGGTACAAATGCTGATTATGTAGCTATGGTTGACGAAGCCCACCAAAAAGGGCTAAAGGTTATAAAGGATATGATTTTCAATCATTGTGGTATAAATCACTGGTTTATTAAGGATTTGCCCATGAAAAACTGGGTGCATCAGTTTCCTGAGTTCACCCGTTCCAATTTCAGGGCGGAGGCACTTACCGATCCCTATGCTTCTGATTATGACCGTAACAAACTGCTGGAAGGTTGGTTTGATACAAACATGCCCGATTTTGATCAACGGAATACCTTTGTAACCGAGTACCTGATTCAAAATAGCATTTGGTGGATTGAATACGCCGGGTTAGATGGCATACGTCTCGACACCCAGCCTTATCCCTACAAGGAAATGGTAGCGGAATGGGGAAAAAGGGTTTTTGAGGAATATCCCAATTTCAATCTTGTGGGCGAGGCCTGGCTGAACGTCGAAGGAATGAATGCATACTACCAAAAAAACGCTGTGGTGGGTGATGGATACAACTCCAACATGCCCAGTATTACTGATTTTTCGATGTATGGCGCCACTTCACGCGCCTTTACCGAACCCGAAGGCTGGAGCGAAGGAATGGCCAGGCTGTATTACGTTTTGGCTCAGGATTTTCTGTGGGCCGATCCTTTTAAGAATTTGATTTTTCTGGACAACCATGACCTGAACCGTTTTTTTAATACCGTAGGTAATAACCTGGATGCCATGAAGATGGCAATGGCTTTCCTGCTCACCACACGCGGAATTCCTCAGATCTACTATGGAACCGAATTGCTGATGGATGGGCAGGAACATAAAGGTCATGGAGATATCCGCAAGGATTTTTCCGGTGGTTGGACAGGTGATACGCTGAATGCTTTTGCCCGTGAGGGTAGGAGTGATACACAGAATGAAATTTTCGACTTCATGCAGCGTCTGCTGAAATATCGGGCAAACAGCCCGGCCATCACTAAAGGGAAACTGCTGCAATTTATTCCTGAAAACGGTTTGTATGTTTATTTCAGGCAAAGCGAAGGCCAAACGGTAATGGTTTTACTGAATAATAGTCATTCTTTGAAAAATGCTGATATGTCGCGCTATACTGAAGCCACCAAAGGTTACCATTCCGCGAAGGATATCCTCACCCAAAAGTCGATCGATCTGAGTGAAGGAATCAAATTGGAGCCGCGTTCGGCAATGATTCTTGAATTGGCACGTTAAGATTCCAGGACTACCATTTAGGAATTTAAGGTGAAATTTTCCAATCCTTTATCAAAAAGAAAGAAGAAAAGTCTCGTTTGGTTGTATCTGACCGGAGGTTTGCTTTTCATTTTTATTCTTGTCTTCGGACCGGCCATACGGCGGTATGCCATTATTTTCAGAGAAAGCGGTTATTCCTTTTCGGTAGCCGGACAATATCACAACTTAAAAAATTTCGGAGTTCGTGTGCCCAAGGGTTATGATGTGCATGGTATTGATGTTTCTCACCATCAGGGAAAGATAAACTGGCCCGAAGTGGTTGCTATGGACGTAGATGGCATCAAAATTGAATTTGCTTTTTTTAAAGCCACCGAAGGTATTACCCGAAAAGACCGGCATTTTGACCGAAATTGGAAGGAGGCGGGCAAGGTGGGTGTCATTCGCGGGGCCTATCATTTTTTTCATCCTACCCGGGATGCGGAAGCACAAGCCCTGGCTTTTATAGAATCAGTTGAGCTTGAAGCGGGGGATATGCCGCCCATTCTCGATATTGAAGTGAGTAATCGTAAAACGAAAAAGGAGATTGTGGAAGGTGCGCTTGCCTGGTGCCAGATGGTGGAAAAACATTATGGAGTTAAGCCTATCATTTATACCAGTCCGGGTTTTTATGATAAATATCTTGCGGATGATTTTGAGGACTATCCGCTGTGGATCGCGCATTATCACAAGAAAAAGCCACGCATGGATCACCGTAAATGGCAGTTCTGGCAACATACTGATGGAGCTACCATCAACGGCATTAAAGGGAAAGTGGATATGAATGTTTTTAATGGCAGCCGGAACAAACTGAGGCAGATGGTGGTGAATTAAGCCATTCTTGTTTGATTGATAAGAATAATAATCCTGTAAGAGTGTCTATCCTTATCTTATAAGGGTAACCGTACCCCTCATCGGACTATCAGCGATGGCCTGAATATATCCTGGTATCTCAAACGAAATCAGGTAAGTGTAAACGCCCGGCGGTGCTTTTGCTCCTTCATACGTTCCATCCCAGCCTGCATTGTATTCGTTGCCCGAATAGATGAGCTGTCCCCACCTGTTGTAAATCTGCATAAAGAACCTTGTCGGGACAATATCTCCAAGTATAAGTGGGTTGAAGGTGTCGTTGATGGTATTCCCGTCCGGTGTAAAGGCATTGGGAACATACATTTCAAGTATACAGGGAATTAATCTTACACTGGAATTTCCAATACAGCCATATGCGTTCACCACTTTTACCGCGTAGTTGCCGCTGTCGGAAGCCTGATAGGTCTGAAGCGCACTGCCGTCCTGCCACAAGTATTCTTCATATCCCGGGCCTGCATCAAGGTAATGAATGGTGCCGGCACATAAGGTTTCTGTTTCTGAGATGCTGATTTCCGGACTTGGATTCACCTGAAGAATGACTTCCCGATCTACGGTACAACCATCACCATTTGAAACGTTAAGCGTATAAGTGCCCTGGTCAGCAACCTTTAGCGGGTTGAAGACGAGTGAATTAGTCGTGCTTTGGTTTAAGTTTGGTCCATTCCACTGGTAATTCAGAATTTGAACATCGTTGTTGGAAACAACAAATTGTGTTGAATCTCCTGCGCAGAATATTCCTCCGGCCGACAGGTTAATATCAGGAGCAGGCAGTACCTGAACTGCACCGGGCACCAGGCTCTTTGGTATTTCGTAACCTTCAGCGGCAGTAATAATACATTCATCAAAATTCCAATCAATTGAGGTGTAACCTGCTGCTAATCCGTTAAATTGTATTTCAAATAAACCGCCGCTACCGGGTATGGTAACCGAGCCTGTAACGGCCGAATACCTTATAATCAACGTATCGCCAATTGGAATCACGGTGAAAGCACCTGCTGCATCCAGAATCGGATTTTTACCAACTAGACTGGCATAACTTAAAATATTCGAATTAAAAATCAGTTTGATGGTAAACGATGCTATTTCCGTAAAATTCTCAGCATCCACTGGCAAGGTGATGGGCAGGTTTATGCACTTTTCTATAATATTGGCAGTCATCATAACTTCGCCTATGATACTATTTGAGATGTTAAATGCTAGCTCTGCCTCACAGCCATTGGCATCAATAACGTAGGCGAAGTGGTCGCCGATGGTGAGATCTGTGAATCTGTTGGAAATCACCCAATCATCATCATCCGTTCCATCTACTGCGTAATGCAACGGATCAGTACCACCGGAGGCAATAATGGTGGCAATTCCGTTGGATTGGCCATTTGTAGCGGGAATGGTTTCGACGTTGGTGATGGTTGGGCCTATCAGGGCATTAATGGTTACACTCACGCCCAGAGGTGAAACGCAGCTTCCAACCGCGATGGTGAGATTATCATAGGTGCCGGCAGCGGCATCAACCGATGCAGCACCCTCAATTACTTCTACATTGGTGAAGCTTCCACC
>SWCC01018340.1_pt1 | contig 11303 bp, 8 predicted proteins | sample 4692971 | NCBI WGS metagenome assembly SWCC01 (sample SAMN10267277, study PRJNA491770) | bioreactor metagenome | isolation source: DHS bioreactor inoculated with subseafloor sediment | place: Japan: off Shimokita Peninsula | collected 2006-08 | reverse complement strand
TTTTTTTAATACCAATATTTAGAACTAAATTAAACTTTTTTTATTTAATTAATAGATAATCTAAATTATTTCATATGGAAACTGTTTATCATTATCTTAATGTATTTTAATGATTCATTCACATCTTCTGTATTTCCTGTAAACCAGAAGTAATATAAATTATTATATTTCTTAAAAGCAGTAACTACTGTTTTTTTAGGTGGGTCAAATTGATAATTTTCACCCATTATCTTAAAAGCTCTTGAACCAGCAACAGTATCTTCATTTTCAAAAATCTTGTCCATATGTTGTTCTTTGAAGACTTCTGTTATCATCTCTGCAAATTCGTCTACAGTAACATCTTCTACGCCTGATTTTCGATTAATGGAAAATTTAAGACTTTTAGAAGGCCAATATCCAATTATCAATTTTTCCCATTTGTATATGTCGTCAACATCCCAGAATAATGGGAAATCAAAACAGAACTCATCATTTTCAAAATGCCCTAAATCTGGTGTTAATTCAATTAAGTCAAGTGCTTCTTGAGCTCTTTTCCGAATAAATATGTAGGGTTCATTTAAAGCATTTTCAAGGAATTTTACAGCAATTTTATCTCCTATTCTTCCAAGCGCTTCTGCAGCTTTTCCTCGGACATACCTATTTTCATCTTTTACCTTACCATCACCAAGTGATTTTATAAGTTCTTTAACTGCCTTACGGTTTCCAACTCTTCCTAATGCTTCCGCAGATATTGCTCTTGTTTGCCAGTCTGGGTCATGTAATTTATTTAAAAGTGGCTTTACAGCGTGTTTTTCCATTTTTACCAGTGCACCAATTGCATGGCGTCTGACATCAATGTCATTATCGTTTAAAGCATTTAAAAGAGGTTTAAGTGCTCTTTCATCTCCAATTTTTCCGAGAGCAGTGGCCGCAACTTTTCGAACAGGCCAATCTATATCTCTCAGTGCTTCAATAAGGGGTTCAATAGCATAATCGTCCCCAATATCTCCTAGGGCTTTTGTAGCATACTTACGAACATCTCCATCATAGTCATTTAGTGCATTAATTAAAGGATCTATTGCTATAGGATCTCTAATTCTCCCTAATGCCTCTGCTGATTTCCAACGAACTTCTATATCTGGATCTTCTAAGGTTATTATGAGGGATGGTACAGCTTTTTGACTGTTTAGTTTACCAAGTGCTTCGGCAGCATTTGACCTTACGGCACTTAACACTGAAAATTGTGAATGCCAATTTTCATAGTGGAGGGATTTGATTAATGCATCTTCTGCTCGTTTATCCCTAACATATTTTAAGGCACTAGAAGCTTCTTTTCTTACAATATAATCTTCGTGTTCTAGCGCATCAATTAATCCTTGAACATTTTTTTCTGCCACTAGTTCGTCTACATCAACTTTATATTTATTATAATCCATTTTTTCCCTCAATTACAATTATTAATGTAATTTGATTATTATGTCTATTTTTATCAATGATTATGGTTTTAAATATATTGTTACTATGAGGACTTCTTTTTTAAAAACTTTACAGGAGTTGATTAGATATATTTATGGCATAATCTTCACCATATATTCGACTCAGATTTGAAATTAAAGTTAAGTATGATTTGAGAGGGTTTATATCAGTATTTAAATTTGCATTTTTTACATAATTTAATGTTTTTTGCATATTAGGATTATCTTGGGCGGTGTAATAAATCAGCACCGCTTTTGCATAATGGTTAATACCATACTTGTTAGGATTTCCATCATCTATGAATATTCCTTCCGAATTTTGATGATTTGATAACCATTTTGAACCTTTTTTAATGGAATTTAAGATTTGCTCATCTTTGGTGGCATTATAATAAATACACATACCATTTAAGATTTCAATATTTTGATAGGATTGCGAAGTCCAGGAACCATCATTTTTTTGCTGTTTTAAAACATTATCCATAATTTTTTCTTTATTAGATGGATACATTCCACTTACTTGTGTATTTGTTTTTAGTGCAAGGTAATTGGATCCTAAAATATTATTTTCAGCATTTTGAACATTAGAAATATTAATGTAATCTACACCTGTCTGGTTTTTAACGAAATTAAGGCCTTTATTAATTACTATTGTATTGTTTATATTATCTGTTTCGTTTTCTATGTTCATCAATGGATATATTGTGGCCATGGTTTCTATGGTGTATTCTTCAGGCGGAATATTTGCTGGGAAAGAACCTCCATCCATTTGTTTGTACTTTAACCAGTTTATCAAGTATTGTGAACGATTATTTAGATCTTGATCTGTCTTATTGCCCATATAATGATATAAATATGCAATCTGAGAATTTAAATTATAATCTCCTTTGTAAGAACTTCCAAATTCCAAATCAAGGAGCGGATCTTTAAGATAATTTCCACCATTTTCAGAATAACTATAACCATTCCAAAATTTTTCTATAAACTCTATGCTTTGGATGTATTCTTTATTATTTAATGAATAATTTAATTTGGTAGTGGGTGGTTCTAATGTCGGGTTTCTTATGTACTGGTAAACAGACGCATCACCTGATACAAAGGCGGTTTTGAAATGAGTATCAAATGGTAAATAAGTAATCAAACCATTTGATGATGGGAGATTGTACATATTGGCCGAAACATAGATATAACTAATATTATAATTATTTAGGAGATAATAAGCTTCACTCTTCTGTGAAGTTCCTAACATAATATCTACATCTTTTTGTGTCGCTTTTGTTTCATCAATTGCAGGTGCTTTACCCATAAATCCTTCATAAACTGTTTTCCATAGAGCAACATCTTTTCTATTAGTATTTCCAATTAAAAGATACGCATCTTCTTTGGTAGTGAGAAATGTAGCATTAATTGGTGTTTCATTTTTGATCCAGTTAAAAGCCGAAATTTCATTTTCTGTGGGTTGGACAACATTAGAATATGCAATAAATGCACCTTGAGCTACAGGTACTAAAATTAATATTAGTAATATGATGGTCTTCAAATATCCTCCGAAATCCTTTTTAAATATTTTATAATTTTTTAAAATAGAAAAATCATTAATTTTTGGTATTATCACGTTTGAAAATACATATCCTGCCATTAATGTTAGTGGAATGGCAGCATAAGGGTCCCTAAATCTAAAAGAGTAAGTACCTATTATCATGAAGATAATTGCCCATAATGCTATCAATTTATATAAAGAATTTTTTGATTTTATAAAAATTAATATACCATAAATACCCAGAATCAATTGAATTACGCCCATCCACTTAGGAAAACCAAGAATGGTAACTGGTTCTTGTTGGAATCGTGCCACAATGGAAACAAATTCTAATAACCCTATAATAATTAAAATAAATATCAATGATAAAGTAACAGGCTTTTTCTTAAATGAAGGTAATAAAAATGTTATCAAGACAATTAACATTAGCAGTGCCAAGAAAATCCAACCTCTATGGGTGAAGATATATGCGGCAAATATGGCTAAAGCAAATAAAATGTATCGGTAATTTCCAGTGAATATATTCAATAAATTATTCAAAGAGAAGTTATCTAGGTTTTCAAAGCCGGATAATGATTTGATATATTTGGTCATGAAATATACAATACTGATAAATAGTAATATTCCTAGCGATTCTGGTATAAATACAGATGTTCGAGTTACAAATGCGGGAACAAATGCAAAAAGCAATGTAGATAATAATTCTGAGTTTCTATCATCAAAAATCTCGTGGGATAATTTGTAGAATACAAAAACGGATGTAACTCCTAATAATGGTGGCAGAATAAAAAAAACTAACTGGCTACGAAATATTTCGTAAAGCAAAGTACCGATTATATGATATAATGGAGGATATCCATATGAGCTTAAACCCATTAATGAAAGAGGATCACTAGATATAACTCCAAAACCCTGATTAATAATTCTTAAAACAAGATCATAGTGTAAATATGCGTCATTGCCTGCAAAATACAGATTTCTGCTAGGTATCAACCGCACTAAAAATGTTCCTATTAATATAAGTATTAAATAAATTTGATTAAGATGATTTTTTATTATATCTGAGTTTAAGATTAGCTTTTTACTCATGCCTTCACCGTTAAATGGTAATTATTTTACTTATCAATAATTTCAAAGATTTAAGTTATAGTAGTTAATTCACAAATTAAGTATATAAATCAATTTATAAAATTGATCTAAGGATTTTTAAAAGTTCCGGATATTCTTTAATCAGCTTTAAAATGGATAATTTAGAATTTATATCTTTATTTTTAGCATATTTTATTAGATTATTAATATCTACATCATTTAATTTGTCAAATAAATTTCTAAACTTAATAGATTTTCTAAACTTCGCCCAATACCTTTTTTCCAATTAATTTCATATTTTTTTAAGTATTTTTCACTGTATTCTTTTTTTTTGAACTGCAGAGCTATTATTTCTGCTATTATGATTATATTCCATAATATTCTGTTTAAAATATATAAAATTTATTTGACATATTTTTAAATTTTTATGCTAAAATTTTTCATTTATAATATTAGGGATTAAATATATACTGAACTGACAATAAGGTTATATTAAATCAGAAATAGTTAAATTTAATTAAGAATTAATATAATTAAAATGAGCATTAAAATAATTTTTTTATAAAATAAATTATTATTTTGTGTCATTTTTGCATTATTTGAATCATTATTACTGAATGAATAACCGTTAAGTTAATATACTATATTGTACAAGTAACGATAGTATGCAGGGGTGCCCGAGCGGCCAAAGGGGGAGGACTTAAGATCCTCTGGCGTAGGCCTTCGAGGGTTCGAATCCCTTCCCCTGCACTTTAATAATCTAAACCAGTATTTAATTATTAATTCATCGGCTTTCTGCTATTTCTTTTTAAGAAATTTATTGAATTAATGGCAAAGTATATATATTCATCATTAATAAATTAATCAAAATCCGCAATATGATATAATATTAATTATGCTAAAAAGCATTTTAAATTAATCTATCAATTTATCAATTTTTATCTAATAAATTAGCCTTAGTGGCTCAGCCGGTAGAGCGATGCCTTGGTAAGGCATAGGTCGGGGGTTCGAATCCCCCCTAAGGCTTAACTAATGATTTGTTTTATACTGATTTTAGCAATATTTTAAATTTTTAACTGTTGTTTATGATATTAATTATATTAATATATGAATATTAAGCTTATCAAATTGAACTTAATATAATTATTCGATAAACAGTTTAATTAATAATTAAAATAGGTTACTGCTTTGATTAGAGAATTAATAAGCAAATGCTTGATTTGGTGATATTAAATGGAAAAGAAGATAGCTCAAATTTCTGATATTCATTTTGGTGAGAAAAATTTTTCTCAACAATTAAAAGATAACTTACTTAATCAGCTTAAAGAAGAAAATCCAGATCTAATTATTGTTTCTGGAGATTTAACTACTAATGGATACCTTCATGAATATGAAAAAGCAAGTGAATTTGTGGAGGAATTAAAATCCATCACAGAAACTTATACAATCCCTGGTAATCACGATGCTCGGAATGTAGGATTAATCCATTTTGAAAGATTAATAGGCCCTAGAAAATTTATTCATGTGGACAAATCTGGTGGATTTGCTATTGTTGGTTTAGATTCATCTGAACCGGATATTAATGATGGACAGATAGGGTTAGATCAGATGAACTGGTTTAGAAAACAGATGGAAAAATTACCATCTGATTTATGTAAAATTGTCACTTTTCATCACCATCTTCTTCCTATTCCACAAACAGGGCGTGAAAGAAATATTCTTTTAGATTCAGGAGATTTATTGAGGGTATTCAGTGAATGTGGTGTCGATTTTGTACTTAATGGACATAAACATGTTCCTAATGTATGGATGATTGAAAAGATGGTCACACTTAATTCTGGAACTGCTACAACACGAAAACTCAGAGGATATACATTCCCTTCACACAACCAGCTAATTATAAGAGATAATGATATTCAAGTCAATCTTATAAATACAGAAACTGGATCTAAAAGAGAAATGGCAAATTATTCAGTTCGAGTTGAAGGAGAAGAATATATAATTTGTTCTTACAAACATTTATTAAATAATGGTTGACCTGTTTTATTCTTATTTTAATGCCATATTCCAATTTTAATAGTTTATTGTTTTACAAAATCTTTATCTAAACACAATATTTTTGTTCTCAAATGAGGAATATAAATATGCCATAAGCGAATATGATTATAGAATCATTTTAATTAAAATTATATAATCATTAAAAATTATTTTAAACAATTTATCTATAAAATAGTTATAGAAATTAAAAATCGCCGAAAAATTAAATTTTTTAAAAGCGTTAAATCGTTTTAAATGTTTATCTAAAAAATTAACATAATAAAATTTGTGATAAAATGTCCAAGGTATTTGATATAGTTATGGCTGGAGTTATATCTGGAATTGTGGCCTACACTACAACACAACTAGGAGTAGGGGGAACTGTGATAGGTGCTGTGTTAGGATCTATTCTCTATCAAATGATGTCGCATTTTTTAAAAGAACCTTTAGGAAAGTTTCAGACCCAAAAAATTGAATCTGGAATGGTTTATCTTTTACCTCTCCTGCTGATTGTAGGTATAGAAATAATATATTTGATGGTTCCTATTCATTCGAAATCCGAACAAATTTTTTATTTTTTGGAGGGAGCTACTGATTGGAACCTATTCCGATTTATAGGTATTGGTCTAATAGTAATGGGAATATATCCCATTTTACAGTCAGAATTTATTAAAAAACAATATGGATATCTTTTATCTGCATTGGGAATAGTAGTATTATTGAGAGGATTTCTTGATTGGGATTCTCCATTGATATCCCTTTATTCAAAGATATACGTTCAATTTGACTCATTTATTTCATTAATGATAATATTTGTACTTTCTTATGTCATTATTTCGATATTAAATGAGGCTCTTACTTTAATAAGAAGAAATAATGCTAAAGATACAAATTATGAAAAAAGTGAGAATAAAAATAAAAATCAGGATATTGATGAAGAATAATTAATATAATTAACAATTAAAACATTTAAATCATTTTATAGAATATTTATTGATTAAATTAGATTAAAATAAATTTGGGGATATAATGGTTAAGGCTACTAAAAATACGACTCTTAAATCTATATTGGATATTATACTCTATGAAAATCCTGCAACTCAAGATGAAATCGCTGAAAAGTTAGGAATAACTCGCAGATATGTAACCAAACTTCTTCAACCAATGGTGAAAAAAGGAGTAGTTAGAAGGGCATATATACTTGACCTTCAAAAATTTAATGAATTTTCTGAAATGTTTGATGAAGAACGTACTTCTAGAGAGTATGCTGGAAGTTTTCTTATTAAAGACATGTTAAAGAACATGGCAAAGCATGTTTGTCATCAGCTAGAAAAATCTTACCATTCTTTTTCTAATTACAGTTTAGAAATGGCCAACGAAGCACTTAAAATGGATTATACTACTAATAACATGCATGAAAAAGTCAGATCTTCGGTGGATACTGCAATTTCAATAAACCCCTATTCTGAATTCAGTAAAACTGTGGTATTCGGTGAAATAGCTTATGATTTAGAAAGAATTGGTGACCATTCTGGCATAATAGCTAATTTCACCATTAAAGAATCATACGAAGCAGACCCTGAAATGCTGAAATATCTGGAAGAAATGTATCAAACATCTCGAAGGATGATTAAATGGTCTATGGATGCGTTTATTAATGAAAAACTTGATTTAAAAAATGATGTAATGGATTATGAGGAAAAATTACATTCTTTACAAAAAAAAGCATTAAATTGTATTGCTACTCAGATGGCGGAAATCCCTTTTGAGGATAAAGACCGTTCAACATATTATATTTCTTTATCTCGAGTTGTTAAGGCGTTTGAGCGAATTGGTGATATATCCATTGAAATAACTGATACTGCAGTTGAATATTATCATAATATTCCAAGAACAACCACGCCTGAAAGATTTAGAAAAAATAGGGACCACAAGTTATGATTAAATTAGTTCTTATTTAAGTGACAAAATTAATAAAAATAGAGAATATATTATTATTTTTTCTGTTATCCATATATTCTTTAATTTTTTTATCTTCCCAGTTGATCCAAAAAACCTGTTTTTGGATAATTAACACTTGCTATAATACTTCAATTCCCAAAATATGGTAACCCAGCAAAACCACCAGTTCCCTGGGTTAGAAATCAAGTTTATAATAAAAAGAGTTAAATTAACCAGGGCATAAATGAATATGTGAGTAAAATGATTTAAGCTCTTTAATCTTTTTTATATTCTTCTTCTACAAAATCCCTTGCTTTTTTCAACTAATTAACAATTTAATATTATTCAAAAAAATATTAATAATATTCATATACTGATTAGTTAAAATTTTATAAAATATTATAGGATTAAAAATAAAATTAATAACTTATTTTAATGTGAATTAACATTAATTAAAATTCAGCTTCTTTACCATCATAATAAATCTCTTCCATTTCAAATAATTTTCTAAATGGCGATTCTCGGCTAATTTCCTCATGAACATGAGCCATAATGCCCGGAAGTCGCCCTATCATAAACAAACCTTCCTAATCTCCAATCAAAACCAAGATCTGATAAAATTTCCGCATTAGCACCATCTATATTCATTTTAATTCCTTTATATTCAAATAAGAGATTTTCCATGGCCAAAACGAGTTTACTGTGACTCTTCAAGCACCCATTTTCTCGAGCCAATTTCATAAGATTAATGGCCCTGGGGTCTTGATCATGATACCTGTGGCCAAATCCGGGAACTTTTTCCTTTTTTTCCATAAAATCTTTTATCAAGTTTTCTGCTATATCCTCAATATTTTGATGATAATCAAATAATTTTATTCCTTTTTGTAGTACATTCATGGAGTTTTCAATGGCTCCCGCGTGATTTTTGCCAAATGCAAGTAATCCTCCAGCCATACATGCATGCATGGGCGATCCTGCAGAAGCCATCAATCTCGCTGATTGGGTGCTGGGAGGTGTTATGCTATGATCACAGAAGGATACCAACACGGCTTCCATCATTTTTGCTTCATTCTTGGAAGGGATATTTCCTTTTATCAGTAAGTAAACCATTTCTGAAAAAGATATATTTCCTATTAAATCTTCCTGCAAATATCCGCGAGTAGTTAATCTGTTTGGTTCTACTTTTGTTATAGATGTCCTCCATTTCAAGCTACTGGGTTTGAATATATTTTTCATTACTTCCTCAGTTATCATAATAAAATCAATTATCATTTGATTATTTAAATTTAATGCTTTTAGAGTAGTATAGTTCCTATTTTGCATACCAATATTCTTTTTTATCTCTTAAAATCTGGGGTTTAGACATTTTGTTCACTAAATGTGATTATTTGTACACCAAATAGTAACATTTAAATAGTCTCTTGATAATGTTAAGGTTGAGGTGATAAAATATGGACACCAAAATTATCATAGGAATAATAGTAGCAGTAATAATAATAGTTGGCGCTGCTTTAGCGCTTAGTGGCGGAAGCCAGGAATCAAAAATCGATATTGTCGGATCAACGTCTGTTCAGCCAGTAGCTGAAAAATTAGCTGAAGAATACACAAAATCACACCCGAATGTTAAAATAAATGTTCAGGGCGGAGGTTCCAGTGTGGGCATAACGAGTACTCAACAGGGCACTGCAGATATTGGTACCAGTTCTAAAGATTTAAAAGATGACGAAAAGAAAGGTATAACTGAATACTTGATTGGAAAAGATGGTATTGTAATATCAGTAAATAGTGAAAATAAAGTAAGTGATTTAAGCCCAGACCAAGTGAAAGATATTTTCAGCGGGAAAATCACCAACTGGAAAGAAGTGGGCGGATCTGATGCTGAAATAAATGTAATAACTCGAGAAGACGGTTCAGGAACCAGAAGTGCATTTGAAGAAATCATCATGGGTAAAGAGACTAAGATTAAAAGTGATGCTATTATTCAAAGTTCCACTGAAGCTGTTAAACAAGCTGTTAAACAAGATCCTAACGCAATAGGTTTCATATCATTAGCAAACTTGGATGAAACTGTCAAAGCTTTAAAGATCGATGGTGTTGAACCTTCAGAACCTACAGTTTCGGATGGTACTTATAAAGTACAAAGACCTTTCCTTTTCCTAGTAAAAGGCGATGCTCAAGGCACAGTTAAAGAATTCATTGACTGGGTTCTAAGTCCAGAAGGACAAGAAATTGTAAAATCTGAAAAGATTGTACCAGCCAAATAAATAATGAGTTATTGTGGATTATACCACAATTCTCATTTATTAATTTTTAATGAAAATTAATAGCTGAATTAATATATTGCTTGAATTTATTTCAAATATAATCACTCATTTTCATCACAAATATTACACAATATTACAATCACTGTATTATTTAAATATAGAGAAATACAATTATTTCACAAATTAATTAATTAAATAATTAATATTCTGGAATTATTTCTCAAGGTGATGGAATGGATTCAAAACTCAAAATTGGAATAATCATTATTATAATTATCATTGGCGCTTATCTGATCTTTAAACCAGGAGTTCAATATGATCGAATAGAAATTGCTGGATCTACTTCTGTTCAACCAGTTGCGGAGAAGCTAGCTGAAAAATACATGGAAAAAAATCCTAACGTTAAGATAAATGTTCAAGGGGGAGGGTCAGGTATGGGTATTAGAACCACAAAACAAGGAATTGTAGATATTGGAACCATTTCCAAATCTTTAAAACCGGAAGAAAAAGATGGACTCCAAGAATATGTTATTGGTAACGATGGTATTGTAATAGCTGTAAATACACAAAATAATATTTCTGGTCTTAATGACCAACAGCTAAAAGATATTTTCAGCGGCAAAATTACTAACTGGAAAGAAGTTGGAGGCTACGATTCTAAAATTCATGTAGTGGTAAGAGAATCTGGATCCGGAACTTTGAGCTCTTTTGAGTCTCTGGTAATGAATAAAACCAAAATCCGCTCTGACGCAATTGTTCAAGGATCCACTGAGGGCGTTAAACAAACTGTAAAACAAGACCCCTATGCCATAGGTTTTGTATCTTTATCCCACATGAGCGCTGATGTTAAGATTCTAGAAATTAACGAAATAACTCCTTCTGAAACCACTATCTCTGATGGTTCATACAGCCTAAAAGTCCCCTTTGAATTTTTAACCATGGGTGATGCTCAAGGAGCTACAAAACTATTTATTGAAT
>SWCC01004600.1_pt1 | contig 11324 bp, 10 predicted proteins | sample 4692971 | NCBI WGS metagenome assembly SWCC01 (sample SAMN10267277, study PRJNA491770) | bioreactor metagenome | isolation source: DHS bioreactor inoculated with subseafloor sediment | place: Japan: off Shimokita Peninsula | collected 2006-08 | reverse complement strand
AATACAACCATTATCCCTTCGGGTCATAATTTCAGGGTATCTATTGCGTCTTTTCCCACCGAAACAGAAGCCCAGCAATCCCTCAATAAAACAAAAGAATCCCTCCCCGATGCCTGGTTGTTAAAACCCGAATGAAAAGGGGAACCTTTCTCAAAAAAGATTTAAACACCTACATGAAGATTTCAACAATCCCGGATAATTTAAAGGGGTTTCAGCTATCTTTGCAACCCTATGGAAGAATTAGATTACGTTCCCAGCAATCCGGGACAATATTCAGATGATACAGTAGTTACCCTCGATTGGAAAGAGCACATCAGGCTCCGCCCGGGAATGTATATTGGAAAACTTGGCGACGGATCATCGCAGGATGATGGAATTTATGTGCTGATCAAAGAAGTTATCGATAATTCCATCGATGAATTTGTGATGGGCAATGGCCGTACCATTGAAGTAAATATTAAAGATCAGCGTGTTACCATACGAGATTACGGCCGTGGCATACCTTTGGGCAAGGTGATTGATTGTGTTTCGAAAATCAATACCGGAGCTAAATACGATTCAAAAGTTTTTAAAAAAGCGGTGGGACTGAATGGTGTGGGCTCCAAAGCGGTAAATGCTCTTGCCAGCCAGTTTACGACACAAAGTATTCGTGAAGGAAGAACAAAAGTCGTTGACTTTGTGCGGGGAGCCATTGTGAATGACCATCCCGAAGAGGCGAGTAATCTGCGCAGTGGAACGCTCATCAGCTTTATTCCGGATGAAACAGTTTTCGGACATTATCATTTTATTTTCGAGTACATTGAGGAAATGCTCTGGAATTACGTTTTCCTGAACAATGGCCTCACCATCTGGTTCAACGGGACCCGAATGCAGGCAAAAAACGGTTTGCTCGACCTGCTGGAACGGAACAACAACGGCAATCCCATCATGTACCCCATCATTCAAATCAAAGATGAGGATTTTGAATGTGCTTTTACCCACAGCGCCCGCCAATATGGTGAGGAATATTATTCTTTCGTAAACGGGCAGCACACCACACAGGGCGGCACCCACCAATCGGCATTCAGGGAAGTATTGGTAAAAACCATCCGCGATTTTTACAAAAAAGATTTTGATCCGGGCGACATCAAGCAATCGCTTATTGCTGCTATCAGCATCAAGGTTTCGGAGCCTGTGTTTGAATCTCAAACCAAAACCAAGCTCGGTTCACAATTGATGGAACCCGATGGGCAAAGCATCCGCAATTACATTGGCGACATTCTGAAAAAGCAGCTCGACAACTTCCTTCATATGAACAATGAAATAGCTGAGGGACTGCTTCGGAAAATACTTCAGAGCGAAAAGGAACGCAAGGAGTACGCAAACATTAAGAAATTAGCCAAGGAAAGCGTTAAAAAAGTCAGCCTGCACAACAAAAAGTTGCGCGATTGCCGCATCCACTACAACAGCAACGACAACCGCCGATTAGAAACCACACTTTTCATTACCGAGGGCGATTCGGCCAGTGGTTCCATCACCAAATCGCGGGATGTAAATACCCAGGCCGTGTTCAGCCTCAAAGGAAAGCCACTCAACAGTTACGGACTTACCAAACGTGTGGTTTATGAGAATGACGAGTTTAATTTGTTGCAATCGGCCCTGAATATTGAGGAAGGCGTGGAAAACCTGCGTTACAACAATGTGGTGGTTGCCACCGATGCCGATGTTGACGGCATGCACATCCGCCTGCTTTTGCTTACTTTCTTTCTGCAGTTCTATCCTGATGTGGTAAAGGCCGGACATCTCTATATATTACAAACCCCACTTTTCAGGGTTAGGAATAAAAAGACAACCATTTACTGCTACAGCGATGAAGAAAGGGTGAGTGCCATTGCCAAACTCAGTCCGAACCCCGAAATCACCCGATTCAAAGGGCTTGGGGAAATTTCACCGGATGAGTTCAAGCATTTTATCGGGGCATCCATGCGCCTGGATCCGGTGATTCTGCGAAAATCATCTGAGATCCCTGAAATCCTTAGCTTTTACATGGGACGAAATACCCCTGACCGTCAGCAATTTATTGTTGACAACCTCAGGCTGGAAGAAGATCTGGTTGCCGAGGAAGCGAAGTAATCAATAAAGCTTTTTGAAGGCTTTTCCGAGATTATCAACGATATCGCCGGCTAAGAGGGCTTCGTAACCAAGCCTGCGGGCGGCAATATCGCCCGCCTTGCCATGAACCCACATACCGATTATGCAGGCATCCCGTGCAGGATATCCTGATGACAACAGCCCGAGGATTATGCCAGTAAGCACGTCGCCACTTCCGCCGGTAGCCATTCCCGGATTTCCTGTGGGATTAAAATAGAGGTTACCTTCAGGCGTTGCCAGAGCGGAGTATGCGCCTTTCAGAATTACGTTCAACTTAAACCGAATGGCAAATACACGCAATAACTCCAGCCGGTCGTAATGATTTTCCGTTTTGGAAGTTAGCCGCTCAAATTCTTTGGGATGTGGGGTAAGAATACTTCCCGGAGGCAGGAAAGCCATCCATGTTTTGTTTTCGGCCAGAATGTTGAGTGCATCCGCATCCAGCACCAACGGACTGGAAGATTGCTGGATTAAGAATTTTAACGCCCCCTGTGTTTCGGACGCCATACCAATACCTGGCCCCACGCCTATGGCATTGTATGCATCAAGTTTGGGTAATGTACTGAAACAATTATCCTCAGGATCGATGCTCACCATGGCTTCCGGCACGGTGCTTTGCATAATCAGGAAACCATCACCCGGAACATGGGTGGTGAGTAAGCCCACCCCGGAACGGAGACAAGCCTTTGATGCCAGAATGGCTGCTCCAAAGCTTCCGGTTTGGCCCGCAATAAGCAAGGCGTGGCCAAAGTTACCCTTATGGGCGAATTTTGATCGTTTTCGGTGCAGACTGATGCAATCCTGCCGTTCAATCAGCATTTTTTCGCAAACCACATCATCAATAAAATCTTCATGAAGGCCAATGTCAAGTAGAATCCATTTTCCAATAAAGGTCTCATTTTCAGGAATTAAAAATGCTGTTTTGGGAAGCTGAAACGAAAGTGTATAATCAGCCCTCACTATTGGGCTCTGGGGATCAACAGGAAGATCTATATATAGGCCGCTGGGCATGTCAATGGCAATAACCAGGGCGTTGCTGCGGTTAATTTGCTCCACAACCCGTGCAATGAGACCCGACAGCGGCCTGCTAAGCCCTGAACCCAGCAAAGCATCGATAACAATGTCATCTTCACAAAGGTCAATATCCGGTTCCTGCTCATAAACTTCGCTGATAATCAGGCCGGGCATATCGGCAAGGCGATTAAAATTAGCTTCAAAATCGGGGGTTGCCTCTTTGCTAAACCGCACAATAAACAATTCCACCCTGAAACCCCGTCCATGAAGCAAACGTGCCAAAACCAGGCCATCCCCGCCGTTGTTACCCGTGCCACAAACAATTTTGAACTGACGATCGGTATCGGCCATTTTTTCAATCCAACGGAAACATGCAGAAGCTGCTCTTTCCATCAAATCCAGCGAGCTTATGGGCTCATTGGCTATGGTGTATGCATCCGCTTCACGGATTTTTTCAACAGGAAGAATCTTTAAGGCACACATTTTTGTAAAATTTGATTAATGAGCAGCCAGACTATAGCAAACAGTTAAATACCGGTAGTATTCAGGTTTCCCAAACTCACCGTTACAATCTTTTGCTGGGTTTCATCGTCATTGTTCACCAGGCTCAGGCTTACCTGCAAATGCAGGTTATAAATATTGATATCACTCTCTTTTGCCGTTATTTTACCTATTTTGAGGATATCAGAATTGATCACCCCTTCTTTACGATTTGGCTCACGACCAAATATTTTATCGCTCGAGGTAGCCAGGGGAAGGGTACTGTATTCGCAGAATTCGTAAATATGCGAAACATCGTCAATGGTAAGTACCTGCAGGTTCTCCACGCCATCGATATTTACCGTAAACCAGCGGTGCACGTGTTCGTCAATCAGGCAGCGATTCAGGCTGTCGCGAGATAAAATCCTGGCATTATTGATGATGGCCCGGCCATAAAAATTATCATTGTAATGATAAATCTTATCATAAGTAAGGGCATAACGTGTGCTGATGCCACCAATGATTTTGCGCAAGCGGGGATAAAAATGAAACGCGTTATAAATCCTCAATACCACGGCATAATTGCAGGCAAACAAAAGTGAATGTAAAGGCGTGTCAAAAATCAGAAAGCCGCCATCACCGGTGCTGATAAAGTTCTTTTCAATTATTTCGCGGGTATAGTTTTGGAATATAAACGGGTGATTGTCAATACACAAATCAATGGTAGTGTTGAGCATTGTCTTGAACAGGAAGGGAATAAGCATTTGCTCGAACTCACCATAAGAACTGTATTGATAGATGTCCAGCCCAAGAACGGACTTTCGTGAAACTGTTTCCAGACCAAAACTCTCCTCCAGTTCTGCGCGCATGGCTGATTCATCGGGCACAACATTGGTTTTCTCAAAGATAACCCGGTGATCGTGTTTTAGCAGAATTTCCCTGATTGCTTCATGCTCAATTGTTTTGAGTTGCTTTTTCATCTTTATAATTTGAATATTGATTTACCCGAGAATAGATTGCAGTGTTTGCACCAGCCATTGTTTTTCAGCTCTGGTGCAGCGCTCACCAATGCCAAAAGCTTCACCATTTACTATAAATGCCGGATAAACCCCTTTGCGGCTTATTCCGGTGATGGTTTTAAAGGTGCCTTCCACCAGTATAACAGAAGAAATATTTTTCAGGGGCAATTCAACATGGGCAGTCGCTTTACCCCTTGATTTTCTGATCTGTAAGATACCATCGGTAATTTCAACCGACTGCCGCTGCAGCAGCACTTTTATTACATTGACCAATGTTATGATGCCCAATGCCCAGAATGGCAGGGAAAGCAGGCTCCAGGCAATTCCATATTGAAGCAGCATAAAAGCCCAGGCGAAAATCAACATCAACCAAAAGACAATAAGAGAAAGTACCAATGTGCCGCGAAGCGAGAATCCTTCCCGTGCAATCATCAATACAAGCCGGTTTTGTTCGTTGGTAATCATTTTTATCCTTCGCGATGGCGGTGGATTTTGGGTAAATGATGGATTAAAACGGGCCACAGTAGCGTTTATGGTTTTAAGATGGTTAACAAGCGTGAGATTTTGATCAAAAATACTCAAATTAGCGCAACAGTGAGATAAATTTGAAGAAAAAAGAAGAATACCTAAGAGTTAAAAAGCAAACGAACCTCTGACAAAGATCAAAATCGCAGATAATGATTTAGAGATTCATCTTTCCCTGATTGGTTATCCCTTTAAAAATATTTTTATCAAACTTGGAATTCAAAATAAATAGCGTACATTTGTTGTCTAAATGGATAACAGGATATGCCGACAATTAAAATGATTGACAGCATTAAAATTGATATTTACTCACGGGAACATTCTCCACCGCATTTTCATGCGAAATATGCTGAATATGAGGAATTGATAGAAATCGAAACCCTAAAAAATTACGCCGGCAAAATTCCCCGGGCGCAAAGACAAAAGGTTATTGATTGGGCGGCAAATCACAAAACATTTCTTATGGATGTTTTCAAACAATTAAATCCAAAGCTATGAGACAAAACATCAAACTTCCCAAAATCTTAAAAATCGAAAAAATAACCGGCTATATCATCCGTTGCATGTTCAGTAATGGTGAAAGCCGACTGTTGGATTTTGAGAAAATATTCCTTCAATGGAATGTTACTAAAAATGATTTTGAATATCCACTTCTTAATCTTAAGGAATTTTCAAAGGTAAAACTTAGAAATTATACGCTATCGTGGCCCAACATAAAGATAAAATTGAAAGGTGAAAATGGGGAAGAACTCATCCTTCCATACGAAATTGGCGCGGACATTCTGTATCAGCAAAGCGAACCACCTAAAGAGCCTTCCACATACAGATATGGCAAATTGATCAGGGAGGCCCGGCTTAAAGCAGGTATAACGCAGGAACAATTGGCCAAAAGGAGCGGAACATCCAGATTTTACATTTCAAGAATTGAAAATGACAAGACTGATCTAGAGATGTCAACCTTTAAGAAGATAGTTGAAGCCGGGCTAGGGAAAAAATTAAAACTTTCCATAGAATAAAAAGTCTATATCATTTAAGACTCCAGGCTCTTCTGCCAGATTTCCCAGCTCAGTTCAGCCTGGGTGTGCAGCATCTTTAGCCCGTTCCTGACTTTGGCTCCCTGCGCCTCCCCTGCTTGTAAAAACCGGGTAACCTCAGGATTATAAACCATGTCAAAAAGCAGGTGCCTGTTACCTATCCATTGCCAGGGCAAATCAGGAATAGCTTCAACATCAGGATACGTGCCCACAGGAGTAGCGTTAATGATCAATTGATGTGATTGGATGATTTCCTCATTCAGTTGATGATACGCAAGCTGTCCTTCCTTTTTCGGGCTCCGGCTTACTGTTGAGTAATCCAGCCGATTTTTATTGAATACATAGGCAGCAGCAGCGGCAGCACCACCAGTTCCCAAAAGCAGTACTTTACCTTTGTATCCCGGTGCAAAATCAGTGAGTTCTTTCTCAAATGCAGGCGCATCGGTATTCCAACCTTTAATAGTCGCCCCATTTTGATTTTTGTTAAAACTAATGGTATTCACAGCGCCAATGGCAGCGGCTTCCTCCGACAAGAAATCTAAAAACGGAACAATGGTTTTCTTAAAAGGAATAGTAACGTTCAAACCTGAAATCGCCTCATTTTGAATAAGATTCACAAATTCGGAAACATCCGGAAGTTCGAACAATTGATAATCGGCATCAATAGACTGGTTGGCAAATTTCCTGGAAAAATATTGCCTGGAAAAAGAATGACTGAGTTTTTTACCGATAAGCCCAAAATGCAACATAACGGTGATTATTTATCTGAAGTAGCCTGTTTTTCAATGATCCAGATGCTGGCAATCCCAAGAATAACAATAAAAACAGCTATGAAGAACTCAAGATTGAGCTGTGGAAGTATCATCATATACCTTTCCACAACGGGTTCCCCTTTTTTGATGATCATGTCGCCGGCAGCGTCAATCATGTGAATGGCGCGCTTCCAGGGCCAGATTATGCCCAGCGAACCAAGTATAAATCCGGTGAGTAAAGCAATGGTCTGATCCCGGAATTTTTTGAATATCCACGAAAGTAAATATGAAAAGCCCAAAAGTCCGAAAGCCGCACCAATCATAACCGGCAATAAAATATCAAGCCTAAGGTTGTTGATGGAATCAATAGCCACCAACTGATAATTTCCCATAAGGATAAGCACAAAAGAGCCCGAGAGGCCCGGAAGTATCATGCTGCAGACCGCGGCAACCCCGCATAAAATGAGGTAGAAAAAGTTACTGTTTTCGGTGGCAGGATTCATAAACACCATGGCAATAGCAATCAGCGCACCCACTGCGAAACTGAGAATGGCAGAAGTTGTCCATTTTGAAACGGTTTTGCCCACAAAATAAACCGAAGCCAGAATAAGTCCAAAAAAGTATGACCAGATATAGACCGGGTATGCATGGAACAAAAAGTCGAATATCCGCGCAAGGGATACAATGGCAAATCCCACACCCGCGAAGAGCACCACCAGAAATGCCAGATCAGTATGACGGGCGAAGCCTTTAAAATCGCCTTTTAAAAGCAGTTTGAACGCGATAAGATTAAAGGACTTAATGGCATTGATCAGTCGCTCGAAAATACCAACAATCAACGCAATGGTTCCACCGGAAACGCCGGGAATGATGTTTGCGGTTCCCATGGCAACACCTTTAAGGAACAGGCTAAAATATTCTTTCATAAGTAAAATGGAGAAATTTAGATAAACTTGTGGTATTAATATTTTTCCACGATGTCCATAATCGTTGTATTCAGTTTCAGTTCGGGCGCATATTCAAACATGGTTTCAAGGCCTTCTTTATCGATGACAAGCGCATCGGTAAGGGCTTCTGATCCTTCGCGGTCATTCCCCAGGGTAAAAAGGTAAGCAGCCTTGCGGTAATAAAGTGGTGCTTCTTCGCCCAAAGCCAATATTGCCTGATCGATTATATTTACTGCTTCTTCGTAGTTGTCCTGTTGCGCATATAAGCCCGAATAATCGAGCCAGATTTCCACATCCAACACCGAAACACTGAGGGCATTTTTGTAGGATTTTTCAGCTTCCGCGAAAAAACCACCGTGCTGCTGACACAAGGCAAGCGAGGCCAGATAATCGGGATTATCGGGATCAATTTCAAGGGCGCGACGAATAAAACGAAGCGCTGACTTGATGTATCCCAGCTCCTCATAGCACACGCCCATCCCAAGCCATGCATCGGCAAGGTTTTCATCCATCACCACCGACTTACGGAAATTATCCAAAGCCTGATCATATTCCTCAAGTTTTTCGTAACACTCCCCAATGTAGTAATAGGTAAGGGCTTCCGGATCCTCGTAATCAAACGTTTCGCGGTAAGCATTGATGGCATGATAATAATGCTGCATGCCCGCCAGTGAATTGGCCTTGTTGAAATATGCCGATGAAAATGCCGGATCAATGGCTATGGCAAATTCAAAAGCCTCAATGGCCTTTTCGAAAAGTTCCATTGCATTCAGCGCAATGCCCAGATTGAACCATCCGAACTTTGAATAGGGGTAATTATCGGTAAATTTGGTAAAATATTCGATGCTTACCTCAAGCTGGTTGGTAATTTCGTAGCAAAATGAAAGCTCAAAAATAATGGATTCGTTGTCGGGTTCAATTTCCAATACCTTTTTCAGATAACTGATGGCATTGTTATAATCACCCATATTTTCGTACTCAAAGGCAATACTAGAATAGATGCTGGCCAGGTCTTCCTCCTCGTTAATCGCCTTGTTGTATTCACGAATGGCATCATTGTAGCGCTTCATCTGGCTGTAAATGGCACCTTTGGTAATGTAAATCTCACTGTTGTTGGGCTCAATTTCCTCCACGCGGGCCAACAGGTTCAGGGCTTTTTCGGCATTGTCGGAAGAAACCAAAACCTGCGCCTGACGTATTACAAAGCCAGAATGATCGGGGTACTGCTCAAGGGCATAATCAATGGCTGTATTGCACTTCTCAAGCTCACCGAGTGAAAGAAAATAATCGACGATATCCTCATACTCCTCCACATCAAAAAAGTAATGCTTCCCTTCGGAAATCATACTTTCGAAACGTTCAACGAGACTGATAATGGATTCGTCTTCTTCGTTATGTTCAAAAAAATCGCTCATAGTTCACCTGATGATGCTACTGCATTTATCAGCCGCAAAATTAGACATTTTTAGCGTGCAAAATCATTCACAGGCACATTTGCAAAATTCAGATAATAATGCCCGGGAATAAGGTTAAAGTTTATTAAGACTATTCCAATTACTAAGGTTTTCAGGAAGCAATAAGGTTTATTCTGCAAAAAAAACACCGTTCACGTTGCAACTGTACCTACTTACATCAAAATAAAATGTAGCCCACAGTTGACGGCTCCATTTTAATTTGATGTGCTGGGATTAGACTTGCCGAGTTGAATTAAAGTTTCTTTTAGGCAGAAGTTCTTGGAATAGATTGAGGGGCAGAAGGTTCAACCCCTTCGGGTCTGTAGTATGTATCGGTTCATCATTCCGTGGGTTCCGTTACACTCCACCCACGGTTATTGATATTGAGCACCTTCGGCGCTCTGGATTTTTGCTACGTCCCCGAAGGGGGCGAATTTTAAATAACCGTGGGTAGAACTTGCCTGCGTGCGCAAGCAGGCAGGCGAAGTGGAACCCACGGGATGCATATGTATAGATAAAATGGCGTCCCTGAAAGGGGCGAATAAAAAGCACTCAATTACCAGAACTTCAAAATAAGATTCAGCCAAAACCATACCTCCCACCCGTTAACCCCATAAATTCAATTAAATTTGCACTCAAAATCCATGCATTATGACCCTTATTAGAAGCATTTCAGGAATACGCGGCACCATTGGTGGCCGCCCGGGCGATGGACTTAGCCCGCTTGATGTTGTTAAATATACCGCTGCTTACGCTACTTTGATTGGTAAGCCGAAGAACAATACCCTTGTGATTGGGCGCGATGCGCGTGTTTCGGGCGAGATGGTCAGCAACCTGGTTGCTGCCACCCTTTGCGGGATGGGTTTTGATGTAGTTGATCTGGGACTTTCAACCACGCCAACCGTTGAATTAGCGGTTACCGGACTGCACGCTGCCGGGGGAATCATCCTCACTGCCAGCCACAATCCCTGGCAATGGAATGCCCTGAAATTACTTGACGATAAAGGTGAATTTCTGGATCAGGAAGCCGGCAATAAAATTTTGGAAATTGCCGAAAAAGAAGATTTTATTTTTTGCGAAGTAGATAAAATCGGGAAAATTACCTGTGATGATACCTGGATTCAGAAACACATTGACCTGGTGCTGCAATTGCCTTATGTGGATGTGGTTGCCATTAAAAATGCCGGGTTCCGGGTGGCCATTGATGCAGTAAATTCTACCGGAGGAATTGCGATTCCCATGTTACTGCGGGCTTTGGGTGTTGAAACTGTTTTCGAACTCCATTGCACACCCAACGGAATTTTCCCGCACAATCCGGAACCCCTGCCTGAGCATTTGGGAGATATTTCAAAGCTAATGATCGAAAAAAAAGCAGATGTTGGCTTTGTGGTTGACCCGGATGTGGATCGCTTAGCCATTGTATGCGAGGATGGAAGCATGTTTGGCGAAGAATACACATTGGTGGCCGTTGCAGATTACCTCCTGGGCCTGAAAAAAGGCAATACTGTCTCAAACCTCTCCTCCACTCGTGCTTTGAGGGACATTACCGAAAAAACAGGTGGCACCTATCATTCGGCAGCCGTTGGTGAGGTGAACGTAGTCGCCAAAATGAAAGAAACCAACGCGGTAATTGGCGGAGAAGGCAATGGTGGCGTTATCCTGCCCGACCTGCACTACGGAAGGGATGCACTGGTAGGCATCGCCTTGTTTTTATCGCAACTTGCCCTAACCGGACATTCCTGCACCTCGTTGCGGAAAACTTTTCCGGAGTATTTTATTTCAAAAAATAAAATCCAGCTTTCCGAAGGTATGGATGTGGATGAAATACTGGCTCAGGTTGCCAAAAAATACAAGAACCAGCCCATAAACAACATTGATGGCGTTAAAATTGAATTTGGCAAGGAATGGGTGCACCTGCGAAAATCAAACACAGAACCCATCATACGGATTTATGCAGAAAGTAGTTCCG
>SWCC01000522.1_pt1 | contig 11324 bp, 11 predicted proteins | sample 4692971 | NCBI WGS metagenome assembly SWCC01 (sample SAMN10267277, study PRJNA491770) | bioreactor metagenome | isolation source: DHS bioreactor inoculated with subseafloor sediment | place: Japan: off Shimokita Peninsula | collected 2006-08 | reverse complement strand
CTGCGGACCTTCTTCGTCCAGAAATAGGCTAGACACGGTCCGCGGATCCCTGGCGCATCTTCATAACCATCACGTTGTGTCCTGGTGCGTTGATTCAGGCTTGGCTCAGGGGCCGCTGCTGCTTGCTTTTGGAGGCCCCGCCGCGATTGTCATACAGGCTGGGTGTGTCGTCCTTGCCTTGGAGAATGCTTAACATGCTTCCAAGTGCTCCCTGATTCGCGCGGATCAATCGGCCATTGCGCTCGTTGGCGCCACGACAGTTCTCAAGCTCGGCTTCGAGCAGCTGGGCTTTTTCCAGAATGCTGGCGCCTTCTTGGTATTTGCTCACGGCATTTTCCAGTCCTGCACGATCGGCGCTCAGCTGCTGATCTATCAGCCACTGGCTGCGTTGGGCTCCGTGCTGGCCAAGCAGGGCAAGCAACGGCTGCTTCTTGGTGAGCAGCGCCTCCAGCTCCGTCAGATTGCGATCGCTCAGTGCTTTGAATTCCTGGTCGATCAGCTCAAGGAGTTCGCGGGCCATGCCGATATCATCGGTCAGCTGCTCCAGCAGGGTGGTTTCGTTCATTTCAGACTCTGGGCGTGCTCGCGAGTGGGATCAGGCTCAGCGCTGCGTTTCGAAAGCCAATAACTTGGCTGCAACACGCTTGCTGTCGACCTGATAGGATCCGTCAGCAATGGCCTGCTTAAGCTTGGATACCCGCTCCTGATCGACCGCAGGTTGCTCGTTGAGCTTGTCGGTCGCCTGTTGCAGGCGCTGGGCTTCGGGGCTCAGCTGTACGGTGTCACCAGTGCTGGCACTCGCGCTGCCGGTTTTCGGTGCGTCGCCTGCGGGCTCTGCTGGGGTGCCGGTGGGACGCTCGTTACCTTGCACACTGCTGCGCCCGTTAGGGGCGTTCAATGGGCTGTTCGGTCGATTGAAGTCGATGACCATGATGCAAACCTCGAAGGAATCAGGACGCTTGCCATGTGTTCGGCAACAATAGAGCAAACTTTAGCTTTTTTTTCCGGATCGCACACCGGAAAAGTGCGCCAGGCCCATTGCCGCTACATTGCAACTTCAACCTGACCGGGGCCAGTAACGCGGGCTTTGATTATTCGACCAGAGCGCTGGTTTTTAACAGGGATCTGCTTGCCCGGGACGCCATCCGTCATCGCCTCGCCTGGCATCCGGACGCTGATGGATCCGCTCCTGGCTGTAATGACGACCTGATCGCCTTTCCGTACGACCTTGGCCAGCTCCATTTGGTTGGGTGTGATCACCTGATCTGGCTGTACGGGGCGGGTGAGCTTGTTGCCCAGTACTTCGTCGAGTCGCGTCAGATAGCCCTGGTTGAGGTTCGACACGTCCCGCTCGGCGAGGCTCACATCAGCGTCGGCCAATACCGTATCACGCAGTAATGATCGATTGGCTACGACCACCTCGCGGTAGAGTCGGACCTGCGCCGGGACGAACACTGACCAGGGGGCATGGCCTTCGCAACTTACCCGTACCGTGACTCGTCCTATGGGGGGCGCAGAATTAGCGAAGCTCGCCGCAAGCGGCTGGTCGCATTGATTCAGACGCAGTCTGGGGTCCAGGCGGCTGACTGCGATTTCGTGGCGCGCATCGATGCTGCTGCGACTTAAATAGTCCACTACTGCGCGCTCAAGAAACTGCTCAGTCACGTCGATAAGCTGGTCAGGGTGTGACATGGTTGATGCGTGCGTGAATTGACTCATCGCGCACAGCGCTGTGAGTAGCAAGTAGCCGCACAGCATCTGGCGACTGCGCCGGAAAATGGTCATATGGACGTTCATATCCCAACCAAAGCAAGGGGCGTGCCGCGTCTAATATTCGTCTGGCCCCAATTATCTGCAAGCAGAGAGGAAGACTGGCATGGCCGGTGTACTGGATTCGGTTAACCAGCGTACCCAATTGGTGGGGCAGAACCGTCTGGAGTTGTTGCTGTTTCGTCTCGAGGGCGAGCAGCTTTATGGGATCAACGTATTCAAGGTACGCGAAGTTTTGCAGTGCCCGCGTCTGACCATCATGCCCAAATGTGGACGAGTGGTGCGCGGGGTGGCGAGCATTCGCGGCACTACGCTGCCGATCCTCGATCTCTCGCTGGCAACAGGCAAGTCGGCGCTAATGGACCTGCAGAACTCCTTTGCAGTCATTACGGAATACAACAACCGAACACTTGGTTTTCTGGTGAGTTCGGTCGAGCGAATCGTCAACCTCAACTGGGAAGCGATACTGCCGCCGCCAAAAGGCGCGGGGCGCGATCATTACCTGACGGCGGTCACCCACATCGACAACAAGCTGGTCGAGATCATCGACGTGGAGAAGGTGCTGGCAGAAGTGGCTCCCACCTCGGAGGAGGTTTCTTCGGGGGTGATCGATGCCGACACTCGAGCCAAGGCGCTCTCCTGTCGCGTGCTGATTGTCGATGACTCATCAGTGGCGCGTAAGCAGATCACTCGCTGTCTGGAAAATATAGGCATCGAGGTCGTCAAGTTGAACGACGGGCGCGAAGCGCTGAACTATCTGAAGCGGATGGCGGACGAAGGCAAGAAGCCGGCAGAAGAATTCCTGATGATGATTTCTGATATTGAAATGCCGGAAATGGATGGCTATACCCTGACTACCGAGGTGCGACACGATCCGCGCATGCAGGGTATGCATATACTCCTGCATACTTCCCTTTCCGGTGTGTTCAATCAGAACATGGTGAAGCGGGCGGGCGCGGATGATTTCCTCGCCAAGTTCCAGCCTGACGATCTCGCTGCCCGCGTGGCCGAGCGGATCAGGCAGGCGGATGCAAACTGAGGCTAGCTCCTCTCATGATGGTGAGGCTTTATTGGTGTCAGTCGATCTGGATTTCGAGCAGTTCCGGGTATTTCTTGAGAAAACGTGCGGCATCCTGCTGGGCAGCAACAAGCAGTATTTGGTGTCCAGCCGGCTGAACAAGCTGATGGAGCAGCAGGGCATCAAGACGCTCGGCGACTTGGTGCGCAAAATCCAGGCACAGCCGCGTGGTGGGTTACGGGAACTGGTCGTTGATGCGATGACGACCAACGAAACGCTCTGGTTTCGCGATACGTACCCGTTCGAGGTGCTCAAGAGTCGAGTTCTGCCTGAAATGCTCAAAACCGGCTCCGGCCAGCGCCTGCGAATCTGGTCGGCGGCCTGCTCATCGGGACAGGAGCCCTATTCGCTATCGATGGCAATCGATGAGTACGAGCGCAGCAACCCAAGCCAGGCGAAGACCGGGGTGCAAATCGTTGCCACTGAGCTTTCCGGAACCATGCTCGCTGCCTGCAAAGCCGCTGAGTACGACAGCCTGGCTATTGCGCGCGGCCTGTCCAGCGACCGTCTGCAACGCTATTTTGACGTTAAGGCACCGGGGCGTTGGGCGGTAAAGCCGGCAATCCGTTCGCGGGTCGAGTTCAGGGTCCAGAATCTTCTGGACAGCTATGCCGCGCTGGGCAAATTCGACATTGTGTTCTGTCGGAATGTGCTGATCTATTTCTCCGCGGACGTGAAGAAGGACATTCTCAAGCGCATTCACGCCACGCTGCGCCCAGGCGGATATCTCTTTCTGGGCGCCTCGGAAGCCCTTAATGGACTTCCCGAGCTTTACCAGATGGTCCAATGCAGTCCAGGTATCATCTACAAGGCGAAATGAGCGCTGCTCCAGGCGGCAGAAAACCGTCATGCAATGTGGCGGTTGTGGCAGGCAAGCGGTAAAGCCTTGCCGCTTTTGACGCATTGCTGGTCCTTGTCGTGAGCCTAACCCTTGTAAATCAATATGTTGCATGTAGTGGCATGGGCTTTGCTGCAGTTTGCGCAAGCAGACTTGTATCCGGCAGAGGTCCAGATCATGAGCATCAGTTTCGACAAGGCATTGGGTATCCACGAAAAGGCGCTTGGCTTTCGCTCGCAGCGCGCCGAGGTGCTGGCCAACAACATCGCCAATGCCGATACGCCTAACTACAAGGCGCGGGATCTGGAGTTCAGCAGTGTGCTGGCCGAGCAGTCGGCGCGCAGCCAGGGTGGGTTCGGCGTCACGCGGACCAGCGATAGACATATCGCAGCCGAAGGGCTGGAAATCGCTGATGCGTCCCTGCGCTTTCGTACGCCTGCACACCCGTCGCTCGACCAGAACACTGTCGATCTGCAGATCGAACAATCCAATTATGCGAAGAACGCCGTGGACTTCCAGGCGAGCTTCACCCTGCTCAATAGCAAGTTCAGGGGGCTGATGAGCGCCCTGCGCGGCGAATGAAGGAGTAGCCCATGTCCCTTAGCAGCGTATTCAACATTGCCGGCAGCGGCATGAGTGCCCAAAGCACCCGCCTGAACACCATTTCCAGCAACATCGCCAACGCCGAGACCGTTTCGTCAAGCGTCGATCAGACTTACCGGGCGCGCCATCCGGTATTCGCCACCGTTTTTCAGCAGGCCAGCGGCCAGCCCGATCAATCGCTGTTCGCCGGACAAGATCAGGCGGGGGTTGGCGTTCAGGTATTGGGCGTGGTGGAGGATCAGAGTGAGCTTCAGGCGCGTTACGAGCCCAACCATCCGGCAGCGGATGAAGCCGGTTACGTCTACTACCCGAACGTCAACGTGGTGGAAGAAATGGCCGACATGATTTCGGCCAGTCGTGCTTTTCAGACCAATGCCGAGCTGATGAATACGGCCAAGACCATGTTGCAGAAAGTGCTGACGCTGGGTCAGTGATTCATACGAGAACGCATTCATGAGCACTACAAACGGCGTCGGTGGCACCAGCTCGATACTCGACCAGTATCAGTTCGGTGAGAATCGTGAGGTAAAGGGCAACGACCTTGGCAAGAATGAATTTCTTGAGCTTCTGGTCGCTCAGCTGAACAACCAGAACCCGCTAGAGCCGCAGGAGAATGGCGAGTTCATCGGCCAGCTGGCGCAGTTCAGTACGGTTGAGGGCGTTGAAAAGCTGAACTCGAGCATGCAGACCATCCTGTCCGGGTATCAGTCGTCCCAGGCGTTGCAGGCTTCCTCGCTGGTTGGCCGCAAGGTGATCGTGCCGACTGACAAGGCGGTGGTGGATACCAGCGAAACCTTCAAGGCCAGCCTTGTGCTGCCAACCTCGAGCAGCAACGTGTTCGTCAATATCTACGACAGCACCGGTGCTGCAGTCGGGCGTGTGAACATGGGGCAGCAGGAGGCCGGCAACATCTCGTTCATGTGGGACGGCAAGGATTCCAGCGGCAATGTCTTGCCGCCGGGTACCTATCGCTTCGAGGCCCAGGCTACCTATCAGGGTGAAACCAAGGGCTTGTACACCTTGCTGCCGGCGAACGTCGACAGCGTCACGCTTGGGCAGAACGGCGGGGAGCTGATGCTCAACCTTGCCGGTATCGGCAGCATCGGCCTCTCCCAGGTCCAGATCATCGGACAATAACCGCCGCACTCTCGGCAAAGGAGCGATTCAATGTCCTTCAATATCGGTCTTAGCGGCCTGCGTGCCGCGAGCAAGGATCTCAACGTCACCGGCAACAACATTGCCAACGCCGGCACCGTAGGCTTCAAACAGTCGCGTGCGGAGTTTTCCGACGTCTATGCGGCGTCCGTGCTCGGCACTGGCAAGAACCCTCAGGGTAGCGGTGTGTTGATGTCGAATATTTCCCAGCAGTTCAATCAGGGGAATATCAACTACACACAGAACGCGCTGGATCTGGCCATCAATGGTAATGGCTTCTTCCAGGTCAGCAATAACGGCGCGGTAAGTTATACCCGCGCTGGTTATTTCGGCACTGATCGCAGCGGTTTCCTGGTCGACAACTTTGGCTATAAGCTGCAAGGCTTCCCTGTGGACGGAAACGGCAATCTGCAGAATGGTGTAATTGGTGATCTGCAAATTCAGACTACTAATCAGGCGCCGAAGGCGACCAGTCAGATCAATACGGCATTCAATCTGAACTCGACGCAGAAGTCTCCAGTTACCTGGCAGTCTGCCTATGACGCTTCATTACAGCCTGCGTATGACGCGGCCTATAACACCTCGCTTACTACTGCAGGGCAGGCTGCATATGACGCTGAGTTCGCGGTGAGCGGTGACCCAGCGCTGGCTGAAGATGCACGCGCTGCCGCGCTCGTCAATGCAACAAATATCACCAATGCGCAGGCTGCGGGAAATGCAGCCAAGGCGTTGCCAGCCAATCAGGCAGCAGCTCTGACTGCCGCCAACGGAACCTTTAACCCTGCCGACCCCACGACCTACAACAGTTCGACGTCGCTGAACATCTATGACTCGCAAGGTAATGCCCACGTCATGACGCAATATTTCGTCAAGACGAGTGCCAATACCTGGGACATGAAAGTGCTCATTGATGGTCGCAATCCGGCTAGTCCTGCACAGGAGCCGCCTCAGCCTTACGTCATGGGGCTGACATTCGATGCTTCCGGTGCGCTGACAGCTATCGATAATGGTGGCTCTGGACTTTTCAGCGTTTCGCCTGATCGGAAAGTTACGCTGAATTCCGCTACGGGCAATCCGCCCAGCGGAGGCTGGATTCCAGCGATTTCCAACGGCGCCACCCCAGCGACCTGGTCTGCCAATGGCGCGCTGGCAAACCCAGGCGGCATCGTGCTCGATTTCTCGAAGTCAACGCAGTACGCCAGTGCCTTCGCCGTGAACAGCGTTGCCCAGGATGGCTACACCACCGGTGAGCTGGCGGGCCTGGAAATCGACGATACCGGCGTGATCTTTGCGCGTTACACCAACGGCCAATCCAAGGTCCAGGGACAGATCATTCTGGCCAATTTTGCCAACGTTCAAGGCCTCACTCCGGTGGGCAAGACCCAGTGGGTGCAGTCGTTCGAATCTGGCGAGCCGGTTGTTGGCACGCCGGGCTCTGGGACGCTCGGTGCGTTGCAGGCGGGGGCTCTGGAAGACTCCAACGTCGAACTGTCTGACCAGCTGGTCAACTTGATCGTCGCTCAGCGTAACTATCAGGCTAACGCCAAGACCATCGAAACCGAAAGTGCGATTACCCAGACCATCATTAATCTGCGGTAATAGTGCGGCAGGTGTGATTGCCGCTGGCGGCAGTATTCCGCCACTCCTCTAAAAGAAGGCCCATCCGGGCCTTCTTTGTGTTTATAAAAGTGTTATAAATCAATCTGTTGCCTGTCAGTTCGGCTATGGCACGGGCCTTGCATTTTTCATCGTCAACAGATCAGCAAGTGTCAAACTCGCGTCTCGGAGATGTCGATGGACAAGATGCTTTACGTGGCCATGACCGGTGCCAGCCAGAATGCGCGGGCACAACAGGCCCATGCCAACAATCTGGCGAACATATCAACCACGGGCTTTCGCCGGGATTTCGAACAGGCCCGCTCGATGCAGGTTTTTGGTGATAGCCATCCTGCGCGGGTTTATGCCATGTCCGAGCGTCCCGCCACCGATTTCACCTCCGGCACATTGCAGGAAACCGGTCGCGATCTGGACATCGCTATTGAAGGGGAAGGTTGGATTGCCGTGCAGGCACCAGACGGCAGTGAGGCCTATGTTCGCACCGGCAGCCTGAATATTGACGTGCTGGGCATGTTACGCACCGCCGACGGCATGCCTGTGATGGGTAACGGTGGCCCGATCGCGATTCCGCCGGAGGAGAAGATCGACGTCGGTCATGACGGCACCATCAGTATCCGGGCTCTGGGCGAAAACCCGAACATCGTGGTCACGGTGGATCGGATCAAGTTGGTCAATCCCGATCCGAAGCAGCTGGAAAAGGGTACGGATGGCTTGATTCGCCTGAAAGATGGCCAGCCCGTCGAGCCGGACGCAAACGTACGAGTCGTTTCGGGGTTTCTCGAGGCGAGCAACGTCAACGCGGTATCCGAAATGACTTCCATCCTGGCGCTGTCCCGCCAGTTCGAACTGCACGTAAAGATGATGCGCACCGCCGAAGATGATGCGGCTGCCATGGCGCGCGTACTGCAACTCAGCTAATAGCGTGGCGCCGGCGGCGCACGAGGAGAAAGCTCATGCTTCCAGCACTTTGGGTCAGCAAGACGGGTCTGTCCGCCCAGGACATGAACCTGACGACCATTTCCAACAACCTGGCCAACGTATCAACTACCGGCTTCAAGCGTGACCGTGCCGAATTCCAGGATCTGCTGTATCAGATTCGTCGCCAGCCCGGCGGCCAATCCAGCCAGGACAGCGAACTGCCGTCCGGCTTGCAGCTGGGTACCGGTGTGCGCGTGACCGGAACCCAGAAGATCTTTACCGCCGGTAGCCTGCAGACCACCGAGCAGCCGCTGGACATGGCGATCAATGGCCGCGGTTTCTTCCAGGTGCTACTGCCGGACGGTACGGTTTCCTACACCCGCGACGGTAGTTTCCACCTGAGCTCCGACGGCCAGCTGGTGACCTCCAACGGTTACTCATTGGAGCCGGCCATCGTGGTTCCGCCGGAAACCCAGACGTTCACTGTTGGCGAAGACGGCACCGTTTCGGTGACCACCGTGGGTAACCCGCAGCCGCAGATCATCGGCAACTTGCAGACGGCCGACTTCATCAACCCGGCAGGCCTTCAGGCCATGGGCAGCAACCTGTTCCTCGAGACCGCTGCCAGTGGTGCACCGCAGGTCAGCACGCCAGGGCTCAACGGCCTGGGTACGGTACTGCAGAACACCCTGGAAAACTCCAACGTCAGCGTCGTCGAGGAACTGGTGAACATGATCACCACCCAGCGCGCCTACGAGATGAATTCCAAGGTCATTTCCACCGCCGACCAGATGCTGTCGTTCGTCACGCAGCAACTCTGATCGCGTAGTCGCCGTTGTATACGGGCAAGCACGCCTCGTGCTGCTCGCAGTAGTTTCGATGGCCTGTCATGGCTTGAGGTGTTTATGAGCCGTTTGTTGATTGTTGTGTCGATGTCGTCTGCCCTGGCGCTGGTCGGATGTGTTGCCCCTGCGCCGAAACCGAACGACCCGTACTACGCTCCGGTGCTGCCACGCACGCCGTTGCCGGCGGCGCAGAACAACGGCGCAATCTATCAGGCTGGGTTCGAGACCAACCTCTATGACGACCGCAAGGCTCATCGGGTTGGCGACATCATCACCATTACCCTCAACGAGCGAACCCAGGCCAGTAAGAACGCGACCTCCAAGCTTTCGAAGGACAGCAGCGCGAACATCGGTCTCGGCTCGCTGTTCGGCGGGGCGGTGTCCATGGCCAACCCGCTGACGGGCAATTCGATGAATCTGGGGGCCGAGTACGAGGCGTCGCGCGACACTTCCGGCTCTGGCCAGGCAGGGCAGAGCAACAGCCTGTCCGGCTCCATCACCGTCACCATTTCCGAAGTGCTGCCTAATGGCATCCTCGCCGTGCGCGGTGAGAAGTGGATGACGCTCAATACCGGCGACGAACTGGTGCGCATTGCGGGCCTGGTGCGCGCGGACGATATCTCCACCGACAACACCGTTCCGTCAACACGCATTGCCGATGCACGTATCACCTATTCGGGCACCGGCGCATTTGCCGATGCAAGCCAGCCGGGCTGGCTCGACCGATTCTTCATGAGCCCGATGTGGCCCTTCTGACCGGAGCTGATGTCATGTGGAAAAAACTGCTTCTGCTCGCAGGCTTGCTCACGCTCTGCGCTGGCGTTCAGGCCGAGCGTCTGAAGGACGTCGCGACCATCCATGGTGTACGGAGCAACCAGCTGATCGGTTACGGCCTGGTTGTTGGCTTGAACGGTAGCGGTGACCAGACCACTCAGACGCCGTTCACCGTGCAAACCTTCAACAACATGCTGGCCCAGTTCGGCATCAAGGTGCCGGCCGGCGGCAATATCCAGCTGAAGAACGTCGCCGCGGTTTCGATCCATGCCGAATTGCCGCCTTTCGCCAAGCCTGGTCAGACCATCGACATCACCGTCTCGTCCATCGGTAACGCCAAGAGCCTGCGCGGCGGTAGCTTGTTGATGGCCCCATTGAAGGGTATCGACGGCAACGTCTACGCGATCGCTCAAGGCAATCTGGTGGTGGGGGGCTTCGACGCCGGTGGCGCGGATGGCTCGCGGATTACCGTCAATTCTCCGTCGGCTGGCCGCATTCCCGGTGGCGCGACTGTGGAACGGCCGGTCCCGAGTGGTTTCAATCAGGGCAATACACTGACTCTCAACCTCAATCGTCCGGACTTCACTACCGCCAAGAATATCGTCGACCAGATCAATGACCTGCTCGGCCCTGGCGTGGCGCAGGCGTTGGACGGTGGGTCGATCAGTGTGACCGCGCCGCTCGACCCGAGCCAGCGCGTTGATTACCTGTCGATCCTGGAAAATCTCGAAGTCGAAGTCGGCCAGGCCGTGGCCAAGGTCATCATCAACTCGCGTACCGGCACCATCGTGATAGGCCAGAACGTGCGGGTTCAGCCTGCCGCCGTCACCCATGGCAGCCTGACCGTGACCATCACCGAGGAGCCGCAGGTCAGCCAGCCGGAGCCCTTCTCGGATGGGCAGACAGTGGTGGTGCCCAACTCGAAGGTCAAAGCCGAGCAGGAAGCCAAGCCGATGTTCAAGTTCGGCCCGGGCACCACGCTGGATGAAATCGTCCGAGCGGTGAATCAGGTGGGCGCTGCGCCCAGCGACCTGATGGCCATTCTCGAAGCGTTGAAGCAGGCCGGCGCGCTGCAAGCCGACCTGATCGTGATCTAAGGGTAGCGATATGGAAAATCGTCTCGGTAGCGGAGCACGCGGTCTCGATAGCGGCAGCTACACCGACCTCAATCGTCTCAGCCAGCTCAAGGTCGGCAAGGACCGCGATGGCGAGGAGAACGTGCGCAAAGTTGCGCAGGAATTCGAGTCGTTGTTCCTCAACGAGATGCTCAAGTCGATGCGTGCGGCTACCGAGGTGCTGGCCAAGGACAATCCTCTGAATAGCCAGGCCAGCAAGCAGTATCAGGACATGTACGATCAGCAGCTATCGGTGAGTCTGTCCAAGGAAGGTGGCGGCATCGGCCTGGCGGATGTGCTGGTCCGCCAACTCAGCAAGCAGACCGAAACGGTTACGCGCAACAATCCATTCGCCCAGGTTGCGCAGACCGAGGGCGCGGCCTGGCCGAGCAAACCGGCAGCTGGCGTCGAATCTGCTCGAGATGATTCAAGGCTGTTGAATCAGCGCAGGCTCGCCTTGCCTGGGAAGCTGAGCGAACGACAGGTTGCCAACGTATCAGCCACAGCCGTTCCTCCAGCGGGCGATGCCGTGCAGCCATTGGTCAACGTCGACTGGAAGCCGGCCACCGCGTTTGTGCCGCCCGCGGACAAGCCGCTGACCATAAACGGCG
>SWCC01011060.1_pt2 | contig 11338 bp, 8 predicted proteins | sample 4692971 | NCBI WGS metagenome assembly SWCC01 (sample SAMN10267277, study PRJNA491770) | bioreactor metagenome | isolation source: DHS bioreactor inoculated with subseafloor sediment | place: Japan: off Shimokita Peninsula | collected 2006-08 | reverse complement strand
TCCTGATCTCGCTGTTCATCCTGTTCGACTTTGACCCATCCAACACCGGTTTCCAGTTCGTAGACGAAGCGACATGGATCATGGGCCTGAAATACCGCATGGGTGTCGATGGCATTTCGATCCTGTTTGTTATGCTGACCACTTTCATGATGCCACTGGTGATCGCCGCCAGCTGGAACGTCACGACGCGGGTCAAGGAATACATGATCGCATTCCTCCTGCTGGAAACGCTGATGTTGGGCGTCTTCATGGCGTTGGATATGGTGCTGTTCTATCTGTTCTTCGAGGCAGGCCTGATCCCGATGTTCCTGATCATCGGTATCTGGGGCGGCGCGAACCGGATTTACGCGAGCTTTAAATTCTTTCTCTATACCTTCCTTGGATCGGTGTTGATGCTGGTGGCCATGGTGGCAATGTATGCGGATGCGGGCACCACCTGTATTGGCGGTTGCGAGGTCAGCCTGCTGACCCACACCTTCGCCTCCGAGACATTCTCGATTGCTGGAATAACAGTGGTTGGCGGCATGCAAACCATGATGTTCCTGGCGTTCTTTGCCAGCTTTGCCGTGAAAATGCCGATGTGGCCTGTGCACACATGGTTGCCAGACGCGCACGTTCAGGCACCGTCAGCCGGTTCCGTCGTGCTGGCGGCGATCCTGTTGAAAATGGGCGGCTACGGCTTCTTGCGTTTCTCGCTGCCGATGTTCCCGGTCGGGTCCGATGTGCTTGCACCGCTGGTGCTGTGGATGTCGGCGATTGCGATTGTCTATACATCGCTGGTGGCGCTGGTTCAGGAAGACATGAAAAAGCTGATCGCCTATTCATCCGTCGCCCACATGGGTTTCGTGACAATGGGTATCTTTGCCTTCAACCAGCAGGGCCTTGATGGTGCGATCTTCCAGATGGTCAGCCACGGCTTTATTTCGGCTGCGTTGTTCCTGTGTGTGGGCGTGATTTACGACCGCATGCACACCCGCGAGATTGACGCCTATGGTGGTCTGGTGAACCGGATGCCCGCCTATGCGCTGGTGTTCATGTTCTTCACCATGGCCAACGTTGGCCTGCCGGGCACCTCTGGGTTTGTGGGCGAATTCCTGACATTGATGGGGATCTTCCAAGTGAACACCTGGGTTGCTGCGGTTGCGACGACCGGGGTTATCTTCTCGGCGGCCTATGCGCTGTGGCTGTACCGCCGCGTTGTTATGGGTGACCTGATCAAGGAAAGCCTGCGCACAATCACCGATATGACGACCCGCGAGCGTTGGATTTTCGCGCCGCTGATCGTCATGACCCTTCTTTTGGGCGTCTATCCGGCACTGGTTCTTGATATTATCGGACCATCGGTTTCCGCCCTTGTTGCTAGCTATGATACGGCCCTGGAGGCGGCAGGTGCCGCTGTCCAGATGGCCTCAGAATAAAGGACCGCGCGATGATTTCCGCTGATCTGAATGTCATCCTGCCCGAAATTGTGCTGTCGCTGTTCGCGATTTTAGCGCTGCTAGGGGCGGTCTATACGTCAAAAGATAAAACCGGCACGGTGCTGGTCTGGGCGACGGCTGCGGTGATGATCCTGCTGGCAATCTGGATCGGTATGACCGGCACAGGCGAAACCCGCATCGCATTCAACGGGCTGTTCATCGAAGACGGGTTTGCCCGCTTTGCCAAGGTGACGATCCTGCTAAGCGCCGCGGCGGTGTTGATCATGTCGAATGATTACATGCGCGCGCGCGGGTTGCTGCGGTTTGAATACCCTGTGTTGATCGCCCTTAGCGTGGTCGGCATGATGATGATGGTCAGCGCGGGCGATCTGATGTCGCTTTATATGGGCCTCGAGCTGCAATCGCTGGCATTGTACGTGGTTGCGTCCCTGCGCCGTGACAGCATCAAGTCCACCGAAGCCGGCCTGAAGTATTTCGTTTTGGGTGCCTTGTCCTCGGGGATGCTGCTGTACGGTACATCGCTGGTCTATGGATATGCTGGCACTACCCAGTTTGCGGGTATTATGACGGTTGCACAGTCGGGTCACACGTCGCTTGGCCTGCTGTTCGGGATCGTGTTCCTGATGGCTGGCCTTGCGTTCAAAGTATCCGCCGTGCCGTTTCACATGTGGACACCAGACGTATACGAGGGCGCGCCAACACCTGTAACGGCGTTCTTTGCGACCGCACCAAAAGTCGCGGCAATGGCGCTGTTCTCCCGTGTGCTGCATGATGCCTTTGGCAATGCCGTCGCAGACTGGAGCCAGATTGTTGCGGTCTTGTCCGTGTTGTCGATGTTTTTGGGCGCGATCGCGGCGATTGGTCAAACCAACATCAAACGTCTGATGGCCTATTCGTCGATTGCGCACATGGGTTACGCCCTGATCGGTTTGGCTGCGGGTACGCAATTGGGTGTCAAGGCGATGCTGGTTTATATGGCGATCTATGTGACCATGAACATCGGCACCTTTGCGTTTATTCTAAGCATGGAAAAAGATGGCCAGCCGGTCACGGATATTTCTGCGCTGAACATGTATTCCAAACGGGCACCCGGTAAGGCGCTGGCGATGCTGGTATTGCTGTTCTCGCTGGCTGGTGTGCCGCCGATGCTGGGCTTTTTCGCCAAACTCGGCGTGTGGCAGGCGGGTGTTGATGCCGGTTTGATCTGGCTGGTCACAGCAAGCGCTGTCGCCTCGGCGATTGGTGCATATTACTATCTGCGCATCGTGTTCCTGATGTATTTCGGCGAGGAAGGCGACGACCGTCTTGATGGTGGTAAAAATGGCCTGCTGACCGGGTTCTTGATTGCATCCGCTGTGATCATGGTGGTCGGTATCGCCAATATGTTCGGCGTCGAGGAAGCCGCTATCCGGGCTGCGGCGACGCTGGTTAACTGATCCGATGGTGGGGCCCGTGAGCGAGGGAGCCTCCGGCGGGGATACTTATAAGCCAGAGAAGCAGGGCGGGTCGTGGCCGGAAGGCTACGGCCGTCTTGTGTTTGAAAGCATCGATTCCACGTTGAGCGAGGCGGCGCGGCGTGCGCCTGATCTGACCGGCCCGCTTTGGATTTTAGCAGAAGAACAGACCGCTGCACGCGGGCGGCGCGGGCGGTCTTGGGCCACCCCAAAGGGCAATTTTGCCGGCACTTTGATGATGCGCCGGATGGAAGCGCCCGGCATCGCGGCCCTGCGCAGCTTTGTGGCGTCACTGGCCCTGCGGCGCGCCTTTGTGCGGGTCACGGGGGATGATGGGGCATTTACGCTGAAATGGCCGAATGATGTGCTGCTGAATGGTGGCAAGGTGGCAGGCATACTGCTTGAGAACATCGGTGATCATCTGGCCATTGGCATTGGCGTCAACCTTGTCCATGCGCCCGGCGTTGATCAGGTCGAACCCGGCGCGGTACGCCCTGTGTCGGTGGTTGGCGAGACCGGGTTGACGGTATCGCCCTCGGCCTTTTTAGATGCGCTTGCCGTCGAATATGCAGCGCTTGAGACCCAGTTCCAGACATTCGGCTTTGCCCCGATCCGCACGGCATGGCTGGCCCATGCTGCACGCTTGGGCGAAGAAATTCTAGCACGGACCATGCGCGAAGAGACGCGCGGCGTGTTCGAGGACGTGGATGAACACGGCAGTCTGATCCTGCGCACCCCAAAAGGGCGGGTGCCGATTACGGCGGCGGATGTATTTTTCTAGAACGCAAGGGAGGGTCGTTTGATGCTTTTGGCGGTTGATTGTGGCAACACGAATACGGTTTTTTCAATCTGGGACGGGACGCAGTTCATTGGAACCTGGCGCACCTCGACAGAATGGCAGCGCACGGCGGATCAGTATTATGTCTGGCTGAGCACCTTGATGAAGTTCCAAAAGGTCGAGGCAGATATCACCGATATGATTATCAGTTCGACCGTGCCGCGTGTGGTGTTTAACCTGCGGGTATTGGCGGATCGGTATTTTCACACACGGCCCATCGTGGTGGGCAAGCCCGAATGCCGGCTGCCCGTGGATGTGCGCGTGGATGCGGGCACCGCGATTGGGCCAGACCGGCTGGTGAACACGGTGGCCGGTTATGACCTGTTTGGCGGCGATCTGATCGTCGTTGATTTCGGGACGGCCACCACCTTTGATGTTGTTGACAGTGACGGGGCCTATATTGGCGGGGTCATTGCGCCTGGCGTGAATCTCAGCCTTGAGGCATTGCATAATGCCGCGGCGGCCTTACCTCATGTAGATATATCAAAACCACAGGCGGTGATTGGCACAAACACTGTTGCCTGTATGCAATCGGGTGTTTTTTGGGGTTATGTCGGCCTCGTTCGTGAGATATGTGCCCGCATAAAGGCGGAGCGTGAGCGCGACATGCGTGTGATCGCCACCGGCGGGCTGGCCCCGTTGTTTCAACAGGCTGTGGACCTGTTCGATGCCTACCAAGATGATCTGACAATGCACGGTTTGACCGTGATTTATAATTATAACAAGGACACCGCTTAATAATATGAGCAGCGAAAGATTGATCTATCTGCCCCTCGGTGGGGCAGGTGAAATTGGCATGAATGCCTATGTTTATGGCTATGGGAAACCCGGCAAGGAACGACTGATTGTTGTCGACCTTGGCGTGGCATTTCCGGACATGGACACCAGCCCCGGCGTGGATTTGATCATCCCCGATATCGCCTGGCTGGAAGAACGCCGCAACCAGATTGAGGCCATTTTCATCACTCACGCACACGAAGACCACGTGGGCGCGGTTGCGCATACCTATGACCGTTTGCGCGCGCCGATCTATACGCGCAAGTTTACGGCGAACATCGCCAAGCGCAAGATGAGCGAATACAATCACCCCGATGACGCGGTTACGACCGTGGCACCGTGGCCTGCAACGACCACCGTTGGCCCGTTCACGGTTGGGTTTCTGCCGATGTCACACTCGATCCCTGAATCGTCATCACTGGTGATTGACGTGGCGGGCGACCGTTTGATCCACTCGGGCGATTTCAAGATCGACATGACACCGGGCGTGGGCGAAGCCTATGATCCCGAGCTGTGGGCCGATGTGTCCAAGAATGGCGTCAAGGCGTTGATCTGTGACAGTACCAACGTATTCTCAAAGAATCCGGGCCGGTCAGAAGCGACCGTCGGGCCAGAGATTGAAAAGCTGCTTGGCACTGCCCAAGGCATGGTTGTCGCGACGACATTTGCGTCGAACGTGGCACGTGTGAAAACCCTTGCTGATGCGGGCGAACGGGCCGGGCGATCTATCGTTCTGCTCGGCCGCGCGATGAAGCGGATGGTTGAAGCGTCGCTTGAAACTGGCGTGATGAAAGACTTTCCGGCGGTGATCAGCCCCGAAGATGCGCGCGGCGTGCCGCGTGAAAATCTGATGCTGCTGGTGACCGGATCGCAGGGCGAACGCCGTGCGGCGTCGGCGCAGCTTGCACGTGGCAAATACATGGGTCTTGAGATGAAGGAAGGGGACATGTTCCTGTTCTCGTCCAAGACCATCCCCGGCAACGAGCGCGGCGTGATCAAGGTGATCAACGCGTTCTCCGAGATGGGCGTTGATATTGTCGACGACAGTTCGGGCCTTTACCACGTGTCGGGTCACGCCAACCGTCCCGACCTCGAGATTTTGCACGATGTGGTTAAACCGCAGATCCTGATCCCGATGCACGGCGAACACCGTCACCTGCGCGAGCATGTGAAGATCGCCAATAGCAAGGGCATGAAGGGCGTTTTGGCTGTCAATGGCATGATGATCGACCTGTCTGGCAATGAACCCAAAGTCGCGGAATATGTCGACAGCGGGCGCACTTACCTTGATGGATCGACCCAGATTGGTGCGATGGACGGGGTCGTGCGCGACCGTATCCGTATGGCACTGAACGGGCATGTTACCGTGACGGTCATTCTGGACGAGAACGACGAAACCCTGGGCGACCCGTGGGTCGATGCCATGGGCCTGCCCGAACAGGGCCGTTCAAAATCGTCGCTTGTCGAAGTCCTTGAGCATGACCTTGGTCAGTTCCTTGGCCGTGCCAACGAAAAGACGTTGCGCGACGATGACAAGCTGCATGACGGGCTAAAGCGCGTTGTGCGTCAGTCGGCCAATGACGAGATCGGCAAAAAGCCAGAAGTCACGATCGTGGTCAGCCGTCTCAGCTGATCGTTGAAAAATACGACATTTGCGCCGCGTAGATCGAAAGGTCTGCGCGGCGTTTTTGTTTGTGGGGGGCGCTAAACGAACCTGCCAAACGAAAAAGGGCGCGAGGTTTCCCTCGCGCCCGTTTTCCTGAGATTGTGCCTGCGTTTAGTCGCGGCGTTCCGCAAAGCTGAGCCCGATAAATTCGGGGGTGTGTTCGCCCAGACCGACAACTTTGTTATCGTTTCGGTTGTTCTGGTTGCGGTTGTCGTTGCGGTTGTTTCCGCGGCCGCCGCGACGGTTTTGCTGTTGCTTGTCGTCTTGCGGCTTTTCATCCGGCGCTGCGGCCTTTGGCTCTGGCTGCGTTTCGACCTTTACCTCTGATGCTGGTGCATCAGCGACGGTGGTTTCTGTTTCAACCTTCGCAGCTTCGGGCTTCTTACGGCTGCGGCTCCGGGTGCGCTTGGGCTTTTCTGTCTTGGGTGCATCGTCTTGCGCCGCATCTTGTGTCTCGGGCTTGTCAGCCTTGGCTGCGTCCTGCGGGGCGGCATTGGCCGGCTTTACAGGGGCTTTGTTGCCAAGCGGGTTTTCAAGGCGCGGGATTTCGCGTTGGACCAGCCGTTCAACATCGGCAAGGTTCTTTTCGTCGCGTGGAACGCAGATCATGATGGCCTTGCCATCACGCCCGGCGCGGCCAGTGCGACCGATGCGGTGTACATAGTCTTCGGCGTGGGATGGCACGTCAAAGTTATAGACGTGGCTGACGGATGGTACATCAAGACCTCGCGCAGCAACGTCCGATGCCACAAGGAACCGCAGATCGCCGTTGCGGAACCCTTCGAGTGTCTTGGTGCGCTGGCTTTGGTCCAGATCGCCGTGGATTGGTGCCGCATCATAGCCGTGCTTTTTCAACGACTTGGCAACGGTATCCACATCCATCTTGCGGTTGCAGAAAATGATGGCGTTGGTGCATTTGTCGCCTTCGGCGTCAATCAGCGCGCGCAGTACATTGCGCTTTTCAGTCGCTTCGCGGTCTTTGCGCGATGCGGTCAGCATCAGAACACCTTGTTCGATATTTTCGCCTGTGGTGGCTTGGCGTGCCACTTCGATCCGGGTGGGATTCGAAAGGAAAGTGTTCGTAATACGCTCGATCTCGGGGGCCATCGTGGCCGAGAAGAACAGCGTTTGCCGTGTAAACGGTGTCATCTGGAAGATGCGTTCGATGTCGGGGATGAACCCCATGTCCAGCATCCGGTCCGCTTCGTCGACGACCATGATTTTCACGTCGGACAAGATCAGTTTGCCGCGTTCGAAATGGTCGATCAGGCGGCCCGGGGTCGCGATCAGAACATCGACGCCTTTGTCGATCAGCTTGTCCTGCTCACCAAATGATACGCCGCCAATCAGCAGCGCTTTGGTCAGTTTCAGGTGCTTTGTGTAGGTGTCAAAGTTTTCGGCAACCTGTGCTGCCAGTTCCCGCGTGGGGCACAACACCAAGCTGCGCGGCATGCGCGCACGGGCGCGGCCACGGGCAAGCATTGTAATCATGGGCAGGGTAAAGCTGGCTGTTTTGCCGGTGCCTGTTTGGGCGATTCCCAGTACATCTTTGCCTTCTAGGGCGGGGGGAATTGCGCCTGCCTGGATCGGCGTCGGGGTTTCGTACCCGGCTTCTTCGATGGCTTTCAGCACTTTTGGGTTTAGATTCAGATCAGTAAATTTTGTCATGTGTGTCCGATGGTAGCGGACATAAATCTCGGCCCGCGGCAGCATTCATGTCGGCCCGCATGGCCCAAGGGGCGGAGGGACTCCGCGACATGTTATGCACCCATTAACAAAGACTCTGCAGCAGGTCAAATGGGTGTGCTAAACGCCTGTGTAATCTGGGAAATGCTGGCCAAGATGTGACACAAGGTCAAGCTTTGCCTCGTGTAGAAGCCCGTGGTCTGCCAGACGCTTTCGCAGGCCAGGGCTGTCTGCACAAACTTCGTCAAAAAAGGCGCGCAATCCGGCTTCTCCTGCGTCTTGCTCGATCTGGGTGAGCAGGTCGTGCATGGATAGCCCACCTTTTTCATAGGGTTTGTTGGGTCCCAGCTCGGAGCGGTAGCTGCCTTTGGTCACGCGGTAGCGGTAGGCTGCGATCCAGTCCTCCCAGGTTTTTGCATGGGCATGGGCCAGATCGATCCCGTCTTGCGGATCATGGCAGTCCAACATTTCGCCGTCCTGAAATACGTTATGTATACGTATGTGAATTTTCGGTAGCCCCGTGCGCACGAAAACTTTGCCCGCCAGATGGCTTAGAAATCCGCCTTTTAGATACGCGCCATATGTCGGGTAAAGATCGGCGGTAATGCGGGCGCGGTCGGGGCCGGACGGAATGAACCCTTTGAATGCGGACGGGTTGCCCGACAGTTGTTCCATCGGGCGGATGCGTGTGGCGTGGGGATCGGCGGGGCGTTCAGCTAGAATTTCCGCGATAGGACGGTCGGCAACCAGAAATTCATCGACGTCCATGTGGATCAACCAGTCCACCTCGGCCCGCCGATTATAGGCGTGGGTGGCGTTGGCAGTTTGGCGCACTTGGTGCATGTCGGGGCGGTCGCGTTTGCGTTGCTTCCAGTATTTATCGTCGCAGGTGATTACACGGATCTTGGGGTGCGCATCCAGAAATTCAAACGCCTGCGGGTTCGGGGCATCAAGATAGATATAAATGCGGTGCGCGCCCGCCGACAGGTGGTAGGCGGCGAACTGCAAAACGTCGCGCGTGGGCGCAAGAATGGTCGAGGCGATACCCCATGTCACGTCAGTCATGGGGCGAGTTTGCGGTGTCTAAAGGCCGCTGGCAAGCCAAAGCTAGACCATCATTTCCTTGGTCGCGGTCAGGCGCACATCGGGATAATCACGCTCAACGCGGTCGATATCCCACTGCAAACGCGTCAGATAAACGATGTCGCCGTCATGGTCGTGCGCGATGTGCTGCTTGTTGGCTTCGGCAAACTTATCAACGGCTTGGCGGTCGCCGTTCACCCAACGTGCCGAGGTGAACTGTGATTGTTCAAACCGCACGGGCAGGCCGTATTCCAGCTCGATCCGGCTGGCCAGAACCTCGAATTGCAATTGCCCGACAACGCCCACCACAAAGCCCGAACCGATGGCGGGTTTGAACACCTTGGCGGCACCTTCTTCGGCGAATTGCATCAGCGCCTTTTCCAGATGTTTGGATTTCATCGGATCGCCCGCACGCACGCCTTGCAACAATTCGGGCGCAAAGGACGGGATGCCTGTCACGCGAAGCGCCTCGCCCTCGGTCAGGGTATCGCCGATGCGCAACTGTCCGTGGTTGGGGATGCCGATGATGTCGCCTGCCCAGGCTTCCTCGGCCAGTTCGCGGTCGGCAGCAAGGAACATCACGGGGTTGGTGACCGACATCACCTTTTTCGTCCGCACATGGGTCAGCTTCATACCACGGGTAAAGTGCCCCGATGCCAAGCGGACAAAGGCAACGCGGTCGCGGTGCTTGGGGTCCATGTTGGCCTGCACTTTGAAAACAAAGCCGGACACGTTCTTTTCTTCGGGCAGAATATCGCGTGGTTCGGCCTTTTGAATTTGTGGTTCGGGGCCGTAGGTGGCGATGCCGTTCATCAATTCCTTGACGCCGAACGAATTGATTGCCGATCCAAACCAGATCGGGGTCAGTGACCCTTCGGCCATCAGGGCTGCATCCAGTGGCGGCATCAATTCGCGGACCATCTCAAGGTCTTCACGCAGTTTTTCCAGCAGATCGGCGGGGACATGTTCGGCCAGTTTCGGGTCATCCAACCCTTCGATGGCGATGCTTTCCGACACTTTGTTGCGGTCGGCGCGGTCCATCAGTTCCAGCCGGTCGCGCAGGATGTCATAGCAGCCGATAAAATCGCGGCCGACGCCGATGGGCCAACTGGCCGGGGTCACGTCGATGGCAAGGTTTTGCTGAATTTCGTCTATTATTTCAAAGACATCGCGGCTTTCGCGGTCCATCTTGTTACAGAACGTCAGGATCGGCAGGTCGCGCATACGGCAGACCTCGAACAGCTTTTGCGTTTGGCTTTCCACGCCTTTCGCGCCGTCGATCACCATCACCGCCGCATCCACCGCCGTGAGGGTGCGATAGGTATCTTCCGAAAAGTCCGAGTGGCCGGGCGTATCAACGAGGTTGAACCGGAAATTCGTGTCTTTGGTCATGAAATCGAACGACATGGCCGAGGCCGAAACCGAGATGCCCCGGTCTTTCTCCATCGCCATGAAATCCGACCGCGTGCGGCGTGCTTCGCCCTTGGCACGGACTTGACCCGCCATCTGGATCGCCCCCCCGAACAACAGAAATTTTTCCGTCAACGTGGTTTTGCCCGCATCGGGGTGCGAGATGATCGCGAATGTGCGGCGCCGGGCAATTTCGGCGGGCAATGCGGGGCGGTTTGAGGGGGTATCTAACATGGATTGGCATATATCCATGCCCAGAGATGCGCGCAAGTGTGAGCGCAGCAGCGCGGGCAGCTATTGTCTATGTGGTTTGCCGAAACGGGGGTAAGCTGAATGCGGTATGATATGTAGGGAGATATCGAAATGGACCTAAAGGAGATTGCCGAGGCGCTGGTTGCGGGCTGCCGCACCGGGCGCGAAGTTGAAAATCTGGATAAACTATATGCACCCGATGCCATTTCAGTAGAAGGGGCGGATCATGGAAATGGCCGCGAGACCAAAGGGTTGGACGGGATCAAGGGCAACACGCCTGGTGGGACAGCGCGATGGAGGTCACCCGCCAAGACGTCAGCGACCCGATGCTGCATGGCGACGACCGTTTTGCTGTGATCTTTGATGTGGCGGCGCGCGAAAAGGAAAGCGGGCAAGAAATGGCGATGAAAGAAGTCGCAATTTACCACGTGTCAGGCGGCAAGATCATCCGCGAGGAATTCTTTGGCTAAGCGACAGTGCTCAGCGCATGCTGGCCTTGCGCAACAGCTCTGCCGCGTCGGGGCGGTTCAGCAGGGGTTCGCTGACATCCAACCCGTCATGGCGGCGGTCGGAATGGCCGGGAATCATGTCGCCCATGGCGTCGGATAATTCTTGCGGCAGGACTGGCTTGGTCCGGCTGTCGACCAGCATCGATTCCGCCGCGATCCCTTCGGCATAGATGATCTGGTGCCCGTCAAACAGCAGCTGGAAATAGTCCACAAAGCCGCCATCT
>SWCC01001689.1_pt1 | contig 11349 bp, 9 predicted proteins | sample 4692971 | NCBI WGS metagenome assembly SWCC01 (sample SAMN10267277, study PRJNA491770) | bioreactor metagenome | isolation source: DHS bioreactor inoculated with subseafloor sediment | place: Japan: off Shimokita Peninsula | collected 2006-08 | reverse complement strand
GAAAACTGCCTGAGCCAGTCTATGAGATTAAGGTCCACGTCCTCGAACCACTTGGTATTGTCATTTGGCAGGTATGCCTGGCTTGTAGTAACTCCCCACTTAAATTTACCCGCATCCGCTTCCATTTCCCCGGCGAGAATCTTGAATAGGGTCGTAACTGCCACCTTGTTCTTAGAAACAAATATGATCTTGTCGCTCTTGTTTACAGTAAAGGAAATGTTGTCTAACACCTTCACCCCGTCGACTGTTTTGGTGAGATCTTCTACAAAGAGTATGTCCTTCCCAGTTTCACGATTGGGCTTGAACCCAACGAATGGATATCGTCTGGATGAAGGAACTATGTCCTCGACATTTATCTTGTCCAAAAGCTTCTTTCTCGAAGTCGCCTGCTTGGCCTTCGATGCATTGGAGCTGAATCTGGCTATGAACTTTTCAAGTTCCTTTATCTTTTCCTCGCTCTTCTTGTTCTGGTCCTTCATTAGCTTGAGAGCCAGCTGGCTCGACTCGTACCAGAAATCGTAGTTTCCCACAAAGAGATGTACCTTTCCAAAATCTACATCCACCATGTGCGTACAGACCATGTTTAAGAAATGCCTGTCATGGGATACTACCACCACGGTGTTTTCATAGTTTATCAGGAATTCTTCAAGCCAGTTGATGGCCGCGAAATCCAAATGGTTAGTTGGCTCATCCATAAGAAGTATGTCGGGGTTTCCGAAAAGAGCCTGCGCTAGAAGCACCTTCACTTTTTCACCACCAGCAAGCTCCCGCATGAGGAGTCCATGGGTGTTTTTCATTATGCCAAGTCCGACAAGCAATTTCTCCGCATCGGTTTCAGCATCCCATCCATTCATCTCTGCAAACTCGCCCTCGAGTTCGGCAGCCTTTATTCCGTCTTTTTCAGAAAAATCTTCTTTTGCGTAAAGCACATCCTTCTCAGCCATTATTTGACGAAGCCGTTCATGACCCATTATAACCGTGTCGATAACTCTTTCGTCATCATAGGCGAAATGGTCCTGCCTAAGAACTGCAAGCCGTTCTCCGGGGGTAATGAAAACCTCTCCCGCGGTAGGTTCAAGTTCACCCTCGAGTATTCTTAGCAAGGTGGATTTGCCCGCTCCATTCGCACCTATTACGCCGTAGCAATTCCCCTTGGTGAATTTCAAATTTACATCGTCAAACAGCTTTCTATCCGAAAATCTTAAAGATAAATTAGTAACACTTAACATTTTCTCACCCTTTTAACCTTTTTTAATAATATCGTACCGAATTATTCACATTAAATCAGTATATCGTAAAATGAATCAAATAGCAATCATTGGCCGAAAAAATGATGCTAGTGATTTCTCACCAACACCATATATTCTAGAACAAAAACAAAATAATAAAATACCTTAAATACTATCCATAGAAACATGTTCAGAATTGATTATATATGTTCTAGTAATTCTTCTACCTATAATGGCTATTATCTCTGAGAGTTTCTAGCCAGTAATGTTACTTATATAAGGTTTCTAGATTTGCTCGTTTAGCGTCTTCTGTATTTTAACATTTAATGACCCACCCTTCAATAAGTACGTTTTAATTATCTTGGCAGCAAGAAATACATATTTAAATGAAAGGTCTTTTTTATGCTAGCCTGAAAATACTGCCTGGCTCAGGTCTGACTATTTCTGAATATTCCAACATTTGTCTTGACCTACCTACAAGGTCGGTTTATGATTAAGTAAATACTCTAGAAGGGATGTGTCTCTATGGAAAGCTCGATCAAAAAAGACGACTGCATAAAAGCCCTGCGAATCAGGGAATACAAGCCCGGAGACCTGGGCTATATTGACTATATGCACTGCAATCTCTACGAGAGGGAATACGGCTTCGATGTAAGCGAATTCGAGCCATATGTTTTGCCTGCTATGGGCCAATTCCTCGAGACAAATGACCGCAGCGGAAGCATGGTCTGGGTAGCCGAGGATAACGGAGTTATCGTTGGATCTATCGCAATCATACAGAACAGCGAAGACGACGCACAACTCAGATGGTTTCTAATCGATCCATCCGCAAGAGGAACCGGCCTCGGAAACGCATTTGTAAGAACCGCCATAGATTTCAGCAGGGAAAAGGGCTACACATCAATTTATCTATGGACAGTAAAAAGCCTTGATGTTGCACGCCATCTTTACAAGAAATACGGATTTGAGATAACAGAATACGCTTCCCGCATACTTTGGGGAGTAGACCTGATTGAAGAACGTTGGGAACTACAGCTTTAAATTAGCCCTATAAATGCACTTAAGGCGATTGCATATTAAACAGTATGCAATCGCCTTTTTTGTTTCCCATTTTCAATTTCAGGACTGCGTATTCATCTTTTTCCTCAGTCCTCTTTTCCCAATATCTTCAAGTCGGCCAGAAAGCTCTCGACAGCCTCTTCATTTGTCGCCCACGATGTCACCAGCCGGACAGCCGTATGTTGCCCGTCCACGGGGCTCCATTCGTAAAACCCATATCTTTTCATCAATTTTTCGATTGTCGAATTCGGAAGTATCGGAAAAATCTGATTAGTGGTCGAATCGGTCAGGAACCCGTAACCCAATTCTTTTATCCCCTTGCTGAGCCTTGCAGCCATAGAATTTGCATGACGGGCCAATTCGAAATACAAGTCATCCCTGAACAATTCCTCGAACTGTATCCCGAGAATCCTTCCCTTCGCCAAAAGCGCTCCCCTTTGCTTCATTGAAAACCTGAAGCAGGCCTTAAGCTCTTCATTGTTGATTACGATGGCCTCTCCTATGAGAGCTCCGTTCTTGGTCCCCCCTATATAGAAGACATCTGCCAAATCCGATAATTCCTTAAGCGTTAGATCGTTTCCTTTCGCGCAAAGTGCCGATCCCAAACGAGCTCCGTCAAGATACAGATAGAGCTTATTGCCCTTGCAAAAATCAGAAAGCGCCTTTAGCTCAGCCTTGGTGTAAAATGTTCCGACTTCTGTTGAATTCGATATATACACCATCGATGGCTTGACCATATGCTCAAAATAATGTTCCTCGAGAACAACTTTTATCCCCTCAACCGTAAGCTTTCCGTCGCTGCTCACTATGGTATTCACCTTATGCCCCGTAGCCTCGATTGCACCGGTTTCATGGGTGTTTATGTGCCCCGAGTCTGCCGCAATTACCGATTCGTACGGCCTCAGAATCGAAGAAATCACAATAAGATTTGCTTGTGTCCCGCCCGGAACGAAATGTACGTCCGCCTTCGGATTTTCTATGCTTTCCCGAATAAGTTCTGTCGCCTTTATGCAATGCGAGTCCTCCCCGTAACCGTCCTCCTGATGCATGTTTGTTTCCAGAATGGCCTTCAAAATATCCGGATGGGCCCCTTCGCTGTAGTCGTTTTTAAAACTGAATATTATTTTTTCCTCTTTTACTTTAGTCATGTAATTTGCCTCCCCTGATGTTTTCCGCATTTTTGCCGATAAATTACTTCCATGACTACATGATATATAAGCCCGCGGGTTCCGTCAATCGGTTGCGAAGATTTGCTGTAAAAAGCAGGAATTTCAATAAATCAGGCAGCTATAACAATAGGAAAGAGACCTCATATTCACATATTTTGAGGTCTCTTTCTTCTGCTTATATATAAAGTGCTTCACTATCAGAAGCAGCTCCATCCATCAATATTCATTCAAGCCACTCCCTCATCGAAAGTCCCGTTGTTTTCACAATCACTTTACAATATCGGACATTTCCCCGTTTACCGCATCCAGCAATTTATAGGGTTCAAGCTCCATCTGCAGTCCAATCATCCCTCCGCTTACTACCATTTTTTCAAGTTTGTCCGCGCTTTTTTCTATGAATGTCTTAAATGGCTTTTTCATCCCTATCGGCGAGCAACCTCCACGTATGTAGCCCGTAAGCTTCAATATGTCCTTGACATGAATCATCTGCATCTTCTTCTCGCCGGAGACCCGCGCCGCCTTCTTAAGGTCAAGTTCCTCGGTGACGGGAATCACAAATACGTAATGCTCTCCGCTGGCGCCTTCGGTGACCAATGTCTTGTAAACACTTTCCGGATTGCGACCAATTTTAGAGGCAACCGATATGCCGTCGATTTTACCGTCTTTATTGTCGTAGGTCATGACTTCAAATTCGATCTTCTTTTTTTCAAGCAACCGCATAGCATTTGTCTTTTTTATCTTTGCCATAACTGAACCTCTTTTCAGTTCTTTTAACCATTATATGCTTCCATCCTATTAGTTGTCCAAGCAAAAACAAAAGCCCTACAATTATTCACTGCAGGACGATATCTCTTTTGTTTCTATTTATTCTTTCTTTTCTTGCTCTCCCTTATGCGGTCAAGCGATTCTTCAATGTGACTGTACATTAATTTTCTTCCCTCTTCGGACTTCCTTTCCTCGAAGCACTTAAACAGGTCTTTATGCTCTCCCATCTCTTTGTTAAGCACATATTCGCTGAGGTGCTCGAGAATAACCTCTCCCCTTTGCGCTATAAGATGGTTAGAAATTGAATCGACAAAATTAAAGAGTATCTGGTTTCCGGCAATTTCGGCAATCTTCATATGGAATTTCAGTCCCATGTCAAAAGAATACTCTTTTCTTTCCAATGCCGCCACACCATCATCCAGTATCGTCTTAAGCTCTTCTCTATCTTTATCTGTAGCCCTCCCAATAGCGGCATGAATTAACTGTGGTTCAATCCATAGTCTGGTCTCCATCAAATCCTCGATGGAACTCTCATTCTCAATGAGAAGAAAAAGACCCAAATTCTTTATGTTTCGGAGTGCATCATCGGCTACAAAAGTGCCGACACCCGGCTTTGAAACAAGAAGGCCCGTCAATTCCAATGCCTTCAGGGACTCCCTCATCGAACTTCTTCCAATCCCAAAGGTTTTGGACAACTCGATTTCACCCGGTATCCTGTCTCCAGGTTTCCATTCCCCTCGCTTTATAAGCTTTGTGATTTGGTTAGAAACCGCTTCATACAGGTTAGTCTTGACTACTCTTTCTATCATATGCCCCTCCCAAAAAACTTCCTTGCTTAATATTATACACTATTTTCAATCCCTAAATAAACATTCCCGTACTATTGTTTCGCCTTGCATGCAGAAATATATGTCTTTATCTTTGAATATTCTACGCTTCCTTCTTTTCTTTTTCAACCATTTCAAGTCTGCAATAAACTGTTTTTATTTAATAATGATACGGTTTGAACATAAGAAAAAGGCAACGGTTAGAAAACCATTACCCTTTCCAAGAGATTCTTTCAAATTAATTATAATAAACAATTCGAGATTACAAAAATTTTATTGCGCTATTTGAAACATGATATAAGTTAAGCCATAAGATCTGCGCCTTATGCTGCTTTCTCAATCTTCGCTTTATGTTGGAATGGTCTTGCAATAAGCATCGTCGCAACAGATGCTGCAAGTCCAAAAATCGTGAAAGGAAGTGGGGTTCCAAAACTTCCAGTAAGTTTTGCAATAACACAAACTACCATAGCGATGACCATTGAAGCCAAAACAGTTTTTGCATTAAAAGGTTTTGTTTTTTTGGTGAAGTAACCAATAAATATCGGACCAAATAATCCGGCAGCAGAAAAGGCATATGTGTATACCAACCACCCAAGAACATTAGGGAAAGCCAGAGATAGTGTAGCAGTAACCGCCATCAGAATAACTGTAAGGATTCTTGAAATTCTAACCATCTGATCATCAGAAACATTAGGGTTGATTGACTTCTTATATATGTCTGTTGTCAAGTTTGTAACCGTTGTTTGAGCCGCGCTGCTTATTGTAGACATGATGACCGCGCAGACCAAACCTGCAAACATAACAAGCATCCAGGTCGGAAGTTGAGTCATGAACCATGCGGTTGCACCCTCGCCATTTGGAAGGTTGGGATTTAATGCTCTTACGGCTGTACCCATGAAGTATGCCCAAACAATCGCCAGTATCAATGAAACACCTGACAAGAACAGTGAAAGATTGACTTTTTTAGGATCTTTGATGGAACAGATTCTCTGGTAGTAAATTTGGTTGGTACATCCACCCGGGAGAGCGGAAGTAAACCAGAGAGCAACTGTAACCCAGCCGACACTTACAAATCCGCCGGGGAAAGAGATATTTTCCACCGGTACATTGGGGCTACTGAAGATGGAGCTTGCGCCTCCACCCATTTTACTAGCGAAAACAACGCAAAGTCCGCAGACAACAATCATGAAGCAAGCGAAAATGAAGTCTGTCCATGCAACCGTTTTAAGACCGGACGGCATGATGAAGAACAGGCTGATAACTGAAATGCCAACAACTAAAATCGGAGCAGAAATACCAGTCATTCCTGAATAAAGGATACCGAAAGCTCCGAGTTGTGATGTGATCCATCCAAAAGGCACTATGAGTGCGAAGAAAGCCCCAAGCACAGACAATGCTTTGTTCTTCCCATAGAAATCTTCTAGAATATCAGGAATGGTCGTGAAGTTTTGACTCCTGATCCATGGCGCCAAAAGCATCAACACAAAGAACGGAATGGATGCCGCTAGGCCGTATGTGACAGTGGAAAGGCCAAGGCTGTAACCCCTTCCAACCAGGGCAACCAATACACCTCCGCCCATGGCACTTGCAAACTGTGTTCCAACGATTACATAGGTCGGAAGATCCCTGCCTCCAACTGCCCAGTCCTCAGCCGAAACCTCTTGTTTCTTGCTTTTAAAATACGAATACAAAAATGGAATAAGCATGATAAACAAACTACTGAATAAAATCAAAAAATTATTGTTCATGTTTTCCTCCTTGAAATATTATTATTTATAATTTCATAAAATTATACTTTGTAAATGGTGCCATGCATTGAGAACGTCCCGATGCACGGCACCCCTGAAAACATTTTACGCCTCGACAACCTTGCTTTTGGTGCAATATTTTTCAATTACATCCTCAAGCACTTCTATTCCCAAACCGTTTTCTGTACTCACGCAGATGTTGCCGTCCTTTATCTGCTCTGAGAAAGTGCTTATGTCCGCTTCCAGCCTTGTCGGCGAGAAGTAGGCATGGCCGTATTCATACAGGTTCTTGGTGGAAGCCCCCAGTGCGAGACTTGCCGCCTGTGTAATTCCTTCTTCTATCATTGAATTGAATAGGCAATCTATTCCGAAGTATTCTGCAAGGTTTATTATTTCCTTTGTCCTGTAAATTCCGCCGTTCTTGCTGACCTTCACACTGAAAACATCAACCGCCTTTTCCTTTATGAGTATCTTGGCGTTTTCAAGCGACATTACACTCTCGTCGGCGGAAAGGGCCATATCAGTCTTTTCCTTTATCTTAACAAATCCGTCAATGTCCCATGCAGCTATCGGCTGCTCGAACAGCTCCAGTTTGCAGCTGTCGACTTCCTTTATGTATCGCACCGCACGCCTTACGTCCCAGCCCTGGTTCGCGTCAACTATCAATGGGTAGCCTGCTCCTACCGCAGCCCTTATTGCATGGGTACGGTCAATGTCAAGCTGAACATCCGCTCCGCCGATCTTGATCATTATTGACTTGTATCCCTTTTCTATCATTCCAAGTGCTTCTTGCGCATTCTTCTCGGGAGCGCCTCCGCCTATGGATCCCATTATGGGCAATTCGTCTCTCAGTTTTCCACCTAGAATATCACATACCGGAAGGCCCGCAAATTTGCCTAGTATATCGTAGCAAGCCATATCAAGAGCTGCTTTAGCCAAATGCATATCCTTAGTTACACCGTCCATTACTTCGTGTATTTTAGCAATGTTAAGAGGATTTTCGCCCAATAGGGTCGGAGCTAAAGCTTCAGATATCACTACAAATACAGTTTCTGGACTTTCCCCTGTAAAAAGCGGCATGGGATCGGTTTCTCCATATCCTACAATTCCCTCATCTGTATATACCTTGACAACTACAGGCTCGGTATTGAAAAGCGTACCGTAGCGCTTGGACAGCTTATATGGTTTTACGAGCGGTATACTAAGTTTCTTAATCTCTATTTTAGTTATTTTCATTTTTGACTCCCCCTATTTAATCCCAGTTTCCAAGTATTTGTTTATCTCTTCCAACGACATTCTTCCAAGTCCCAGATTCACGAGTGTCCTGCCAGTGTTGTAAAGATCCCTTTTAAGCAAGAATCCTCCCAACGCTGCAACAGTTTCCATTCTATCTGTATTAACCTTGGCCAACTTGCCAAATTCGATCATAGGAACAAGCCCCATTGGAATATCTTCAAGCACATACCTTGTATCTACTCTCTTTTGCCCGTTAATACCCCCATAAGCCGGAGTATTCCTTACCGCTTCTGTCAGATTGTCTCCTTTTGCTTTGTAAAGAATCTCGAACCACTCCATGGTTGACTTAAGTTCAAGTCCAAATGCTTTTCCAACGGCTATTCTTTCCTTGTCGATATCCAAAACAAAATCACCTATTGTTGGAGTTATTCCATCCCAATAGTATTTCCAGTCATGTTCCGATTCTATAAGCGATGTGTTTAACAGCGTCGGACCCGGATGAACCATTGCATTTAGATTTGTAAGGCTTGTTTCCATCACATTTTTTCCGGCATACATCATTGGATAAGCCTCATTTATTTTTTCAAGCACCATGTCAGTTTCATTGGATGGTAGTGCTGCTACCATAAGAACTTCCTTAATTCCTAATATGCTCACTTTTCCCGGTTCGTGCATACGTGCTGCATATACAAGAGACATTGCTTCACAAATAGTGATCTTGGCTTTGCAGTTCTCGTCATCAAGCACTTTTTTCATTTCAAGCGCTCCGCAAGTAGCCCCGGGGTGAATGAAAAGAATTTGTCCATCTTTAAGACTTCCTGCCAAATTTTTAGCAATAGCTTTATGAGCCAAAGCAGGAGCTACAACCATTACTATATCTGCACCATCAAGTGCCTTGTCAACATCCATAGTCGCAAATTCCAACTTTCCAAATCCTTTAACTACGCCATCAACTTCAATTCCGCCTTTTGCATTTAAGGCTTTTACGGTTTCAGGCATTATATCAAATAGCCTTACGGGGAAACCCATTATTGCTAAATGACCTGCAGTAGCTTGGCCTCCATTCCCTCCACCGATTACTGCCCAACATGTTTTCTTTCCATTTTCCATTCCCATTTCATGTCCCCCTATTATGTGTTAGATAGATTTATGTATTTAATTGCGTTGCTGTCTTGTTGTCTGACAGCCTTACTATATTACATATGCTTTGCGTTGTCAACCTATTCTGTAAATTCAATTAAAAAGCGCCTGCGATATGTCTCATCGCAAACGCTTTGGTTCTACCCAATATTTTTATGGCCCGCTCATTTATTTTCGTTTCTCTCCTGTTTCGAGAAACTGATTTATTTCGTCAACACTCATACCGCCAAGGCCAAGTCTTTCAAGATTTCTTCCGCCTTTTTTTAAATCCTTTTTAAGCAGAAAACCTCCCATTGCTATTACGGTTTCCATTCTACTCGTATTGACTTCGCCAAGTTTTCCAAGCTCAACCATGGGAAATAAACCCATAGGTATGTCCTCAAGCAAAAAACGTGTGTCTAACCTCTCCGGTCCTTTTATTCCCCCATATGCTTCCGTATTCCTAACAGTTTCGGTAAGATTTTTACCATTGGCCGAATACTCGAGTACATACCACTCCATCACTGGCTTGAGCTCGAGACCGAATACTTTCCCAACTTCCAGCCTCTCTTTATCCAATTGAAGCGCAAAATCTCCGATGGTAGGTGTTATTCCGTCCCAATAATATTTCCAGTCCCTTCCGGACTCGATCATTGAAGTGTTGAGAATACATGGCCCCGGATGCACAATGGCATTTAAGTTTTCAAGGCTTGTATGAAGAACATTCTTCCCTGCGTGCATCATTGGATAGGCCTCATTTAACTTATCAAGCACTAAATCAGTTTTATTCGAAGGAATGGCTGCAACCATAAGCTCCTCCTTCATTCCTAGTATCCTGACTTTGCCTATTTCAACGAGACGAGCTGCGTAAACAAGAGTCATGGCCTCGCTTATGATAATTTCCGCCTTACATCCTTCGTCCTCAAGCACTTTTTTAAATTCCAAAGCTCCTCCCGTTGCACCCGGATGAATAAAGAGTATTTGCCCATCCCTAAGACTGCCGGCAAGATTTTCGGCTATTGATCTATGAGCCAATGCGGGCGCTACCACCATGACTATATCCGCACCATCAAGAGCCTCTTCGATGTTCAATGTAGCAAATTCCAGCTTCCCGAATCCGTTGACAAATCCTTCTACATCAATTCCGCCTTTTTCATTTATTTTGTTTACAGTCTCAGGCATAATGTCATAAAGTCTTACCGGAAAGTCCATGATTGCCAAATGGCCAGCCGTGGCATGTCCTCCGTTGCCTCCTCCTATTACAGCCCAACAAGTTTTTCTCGATTTCGATTCAGTCATATGCATTCCTCCCCAATTATTCCATATGTACTATTGTCCTACAATAAGAATACGGCTTTTTTCTATACCTGTCAAACTAATTCAATTTTTAAAAATCCACTGACCCTTTCACCAATTGTCCTTTTGCCTATTTCGTCATATAATAAGAAAAACCCTAAAAAGGAGATCTATTATGCATCCGGAACCCGTATTGCAGGACCTAATCAACGACTATCTCGACATGTCGAAACAGGAATTGGCTCCCTGCCTAACGAATATGAAGCCCATTTACAGAGAATACAAACACAAACAGCTTTTAACCATATCCTTCCCCGTTCTGGATTCCTACCTCAATCCAAGGAAAACCATGCAGGGTGGCTTTATAACCGCAGCCTTCGACAATACCTTCGGTGCCCTTTCCTACTATTCATCCGGGCGCAAATTCATGGCTACTATAGACATCCATACGCACTATCACTATCCTATATATGGTGAGGACGAATTGACCGTAACTGTACATATGACATCCCTTGGAAACACCATAGTCAACATGCGCGGCGAAGCCGTAAGCAGAGATGGACGACTCATAGCAACAGCCGGAACAGACGTTATGATAATGGATTAAAATCATAATTTTATATTTTTGATAAGAAAAGCCACGGTTTTATTGCGTGGTTTTTTATATTGCCTTCAAGATGTCATGGTGAATTTGTCAGGCATCAATATTGCGATGTGTTTTGCCTTTACGCAAAATAAATAGGCCCCATTATTTAAACAAATCATAAACTTAATACTTTTTAGGGACGGTACTTGACAAATGTTTAATCATGATGTATTTTATTACTTGAGGTGATAATTTATGCCAAGGAAAGCAAGGGAAAAGATTCCTTATGGAACATATCTGATACAGCAGTCCTGC
>SWCC01010504.1_pt1 | contig 11462 bp, 4 predicted proteins | sample 4692971 | NCBI WGS metagenome assembly SWCC01 (sample SAMN10267277, study PRJNA491770) | bioreactor metagenome | isolation source: DHS bioreactor inoculated with subseafloor sediment | place: Japan: off Shimokita Peninsula | collected 2006-08 | reverse complement strand
TGTAGCGATGGGCGCCCGGTTGGGCTCCAGGATGGTAATGGTGACTACGGCTTCATCCGAAAAGTAATTACACGGATCCTTGTCCGAAATCTGGTAAACAAACTGGTCGATGCCCACGTAGCCTGCCTCCGGAATGTAGGTGATCGTGTAATCGTCATTGACCAGCCAGGTGCCATGTTCGGGGTCTGAAATCACCACCAGTGAGATGCTGTCCAGTCTTCCTTCAGGATCGGTATCGTTGTTTAAGACCGGAATATCGACCGTTCGGGTATGTTCGGTAATCGCTTCATCGTCCAAGGCATCCGGGGGAGCATTTCGCGGTTGAATATGGATGGTCATGGATGAGACAGCCGGTTCGCATCCTGAACCGCCGGACAGGCCGTAGGCGGTGAGGGTTAAGGTGATGGATTCGCCCTGGACTTCCTGACCTCCGGGAATGTAGATCGGGTGAAGCAGGCTCGGATCATTAAAGCTGCCATCACCACTCGAAGTCCACAGCAGGCTGCTGTAATTGCTGGCGGTAGCGGTGTTCAGCAGCACCGAGTCGCCGAAGCAAATGGTCTGATCGCTGCCGGCATCAGCCAATGGCACCGGGAAGACTTCTACATCGCCCAACTCGTGGTTGATACAGCCAAAGGAGCTGGTTTGCTCGGTCGAGATGCTATAAGTTCCGGGGGCAACATCCCAGGGAATACTGATTTCGCTGCCATACACGGGGCTGCCATTGGTGTCAGTCGTTTCAAAATCAGTGCCTGTGGGATTGTCTAAGTTGATTTCTGTTCCGTTGGCATCTACAAGCTTCCAAACCCAGGTAGAACCTGCTTCACCGTCGATTCGATAGGTACGTTCGGCGCCAATACATACTTCATCAATGACATAGCTTCCCTGTGCAGCAACCAGGGAGGTTGCGGCCAGTAAAGTCATCAGCAGTATGTATTTCAGCCTGTTCATTATCAGTTTTCAGTTATCAGTTTCGAGTTCAAAGTTGCCCTTACTCATTTCTCCTCCTTTTTGAGGAGGAGTCCCCGAGTGTGCGAGGGAGAGGTGGTGAACTGTTGTTTTTCTTTGACCATATTCCAATTTTTATCCATAAAAATTAAACACAGAGAACACGGCGTTTTTTTACAGCGTTTCACAGAGGGAATATCCTCACTTCGCGTGCCTCTTCTTCCTTTTTTTTATTGTGCATTGAGTATGCATTATTCTTTTATTTAGTTCTCATTTTCTCACCCTCTCTTTTCCTGCTTTCGTGTCTCCGTATCTTCTTGACTTCATTCTTTCCTCCTTTAATTCTCCACTTGATAAATCCTTGAGTTAACCGGTATCGGATGAACCGTCAGCTGGATGTCTTCCGAAGCGTCCAGGTTTTCTCCATAGCGGTCTTTTAAATCTGTGATCCGGTAGGTCATTGTTTGATAGGGGCTCACCGTAATCTCGTAAGGGTTATCCGCCTCTTCCAGGGTGTATGCTGTTCGTTCAATCACCCCATCTTCGCCCACGGCTTCGAGCACAAAGCTCCAGGCTGGCGTACCGGTTAAGGTGATGGTGATAATGGCCGGATCGCTGATACAGATCTCGCCCGGATAGACCACCAGCCCCGCGGTAGGCAAATTCTCCAGTACTTCGAGCATGCCTACTTTCAGGTTATTGGTACAGCCTTCCTCATCTACGGCCAGCACCCGATAGAAATAAATCCCCGCCTTTAGCCAGCGCACACTTACGGTTGCTCCCGTGTTGCCGCCAACAAATTCAGCTTCATCGGGCAGGGCATTGCCGTCGACCTTGGCAAAGTTGACACTTGGATCGTTATAGATATCCCAGGTGTAGGTGTCGCCCGGTTCCTGAATAACACTGAGCTCAATGGTTTCTCCCTGATATACCGTACGCATCTGGGCCGTAGCAGAAGCCACAGTCAGCACCACCGGCAAAATTGCCAGCAGCAGACGGATCATATGGTATATCAATCGTTTCACTTGAATCAGTTATCAGTTTCGGGTTGCTTATACACTTTCTTGTTTATTTCATTGATAAAGTTTTAAGTTATCGGTTCTCGGTTTTCACTTGGCAGTTTCGAGTTGTTTGCTCTTTTTCGCGCCTTAGCGTTCGATCTTAAACCACGAAGAGCACCAAGCTTTTACACAAAGTCCACCAAGTATCTCACTGCTCATTTTCTTCCTTGTTTATTCATTATTGAATATTCATCATTTTTTCTTGTTTCGGGTTCGCCTTGTTTATCCTCCTTCGGGGTATGCAAGCTCCGAAGGGCAGGAGCCATCTACAATCCTTTTGGCGATTGATGACTCCAAAAGGGGTTTTGGTTGATAAGGTATAAACCCAATTTCATCTTCGTCTTTGATTCGAACTAATAGATAAAAATGATTAGGCATTAACACCCAAGCATAAGTTTCAGCAACCGGTGAGACGTACTTGTCGTACAAGGCCAGAAAATATTCACGGTTTTCCGGATCGCGAAACAAGTCTTCCCGAATATTCCCACGGGTATAGATTTGGAAGAATCCGTCGTATGTCAATGGTTCTGTTTTCATTTTTCAATCTATTGTTTAGCTATTGATTCTCTTTTTGTACATCGTCCTTTGGTCGTTGAAACCTTCCAAGGCAAATGGATCCCTTCTGCCCTTTTGGCGGTTGAAACCCCAAAAGTAGTTTGGTTGCGATTCTCCTCTTCTTCGCCCCATCGTGTTGATCACTCTCACACACTCACCCTCTTTTCCTTCCCTCCATACCTCTCCCGTTCGGCAGCCGGAAGCTTGGTGCCGGGATGGGTGGCTTGGTGGACTGATGATAGGGGCAGTGCCCGTTTCCCAATAGTTGTTGCCTGTTTCGATGCGGTGGCTCGGTTGGCTTTCCGTTGGGGGCCTCACATAGCTTTCCCATAGCAGGCTCGGAGGCTTGATCCTCAAAACCAATTTCAGGTGTTTGGCGGGCGCTTTATTTCGGGCGGGTACACGGCCAGCTACCGGTTCGCGCGTACGTGGCTTACCCCGAATACGTAGCCCCACATCGGGCGGCGGCCATACGGGTGGCCCGTGCTTGTTCGAAGCCCCGACATCCCGCAGGGGGACTTTTGCTTCTGATTGTCTCATTCGCATGGGTTCTTCATTTTAATTTAGATATCCGTTGTCAGTTCTCAGTTTCTCACCCTCTCGCTCTTCCCTTCCCCAAACCCGCTCCCGACCCCTAAACGGGATCGGGATGAGGTGGGATGAAAAAGCAATCAATGCATATTACTATCCGCTAAAAGTTAGGAGCGGTAGTTGTTGATGGTTTTGGTATCGTAGTCGTCGGATTTGGTGTACCTGCATCAGGCGTAGTCCCATCGATTTGTGGACGAGGAGTAACTGTATGTTGTGCCAGATCAACCCAGTCAGCAGCGTCGGTTGCTGTTAAAGGATCACAGTCTCCATCTTCCATGTCCCAAATACCTGTTTCTGTCTGATCCTGTGCATCAACTGCAAGTATGAAAGGATTATCGGTCAATGATTCATAAGTTAAGTTGCTAATAACTACCCTTACATACAAGGAAACACCAGTTACTGCGTCAGCTGGCACCACAGCATCAAACTGTTCTCCAGTGGCCCAAGCAGTACCTGTACCATCAGCAGCAACATCTCCCGCGGCCCAGTTACTTGGGGTGCCAACACCAGTAGAGGTAAGGTCTTGTGCATCAGTAAGTGTTGTGTGCATCGACATAACAGCGGTTTGGACGTCAGTTAATCCACCAAGTACTCTGAAAGTTGGCGTAAAGTCGGTTACGAAGTTGGCCGCAGCCACCTCAAAATAGAGTACATTGGTACCGTAGTCCATGTCAACTTCAAACGTTGTAGTATTATATGTTGCAGATCTTACAATATCCACACAAGATGAGGTTGTTGCGTCCCATCCCAACGTTGCAAATGAAGTCGGGTCGATATTCGCAATGTCGATTATAAAGTTGGACAGTGGGTTGATCTGATAAATCTGGATATTGTCTGCACAATTGTCTCCTGTAGCGTAACCAACGACAAAAGTTGGTTCTCCTGCAGCGCCGTTATATACAGTGTTGGCCAAAATTTCAGGAGACCATGTAATAGTAATACTATTCGCATCTACTGTAGCTGTAGCATAGTTCGCCCCAGCTGCTAAAAGATCTCCTGAAGCAACTGTTAATGCACCAGCCGTATTCAAAGTATTTGTCAGTGCATCAATAAATACCGGATCTTTAGTGGCAAACCATGTCCATTCGTTAGTAGTCTCAATGCCTGATTCTCCATCCATGGTATATGTATATGGCACACCAGGATAAGGATGGAGAGCCTCTGAACTAGCCACACAGCTCAACGGAGTAATAAATTGATTAGTACCTGTAGGATCAGTGACGCCCGGCGTTAGCGAAGTGGTTTGCCCAAAGGTCGTCGAAGTACCGGCGATTATAGCCAGTACAAAAAACGGTAGAAAGAAAATTTGCTTTTTCATCATGTAAAATTTTAATGTGAATACTAATTGTTTTAAAGTGTTAATTGAAAATTAGATAACTAGTCATTGGTTAATTATTTAAAACGTTATTTTTCATTCGTATTGATCATGTTGTTGATCATGCTTCAGAGTTCGGGTCATTCGGTGAAATCCGCGAAGTTCGCCCTGTGAAATACCACAGGGAAAATTTAACAGGGCGAATGTTTCACAGAAGTGTTGTTGGCTGAATTATTCAGCCCGCAACTTAGTTGCTACCGGCTTTGGCTTGGGTGTTCGGGGCTGGCCGGTTTGTCGCCCCGGGTCCTAAGCGGTGCGGCGGGTGCCTGTCCCTTTGGTTGTGTCTCGGTGTGTGAGGGATCCCAAAACCCAAAGCCTGTCATCCGGTATGCATTGTTCTTTCGTGTGTTCTAGTCCATAGGCGAATTGTGTTTAGTTGTTTTTTATAATATTCGGCCGCGGTGTTACCGTAACCGTTGTTTGTTCTAGTGCCGATTCGTTGCCATGACAATCGGTAACCCAGTAGGTAATGGTGTGAACCACATTGGTAAAGTTGACCCCATCGCCGGGAAAGTGAATCGCACTGTCATGGTCCGACAATTGGCCGTTACCAGTAAGTGTAGATGCAGGTTCTATCGTGGTGGCTGCAAAGTCAATTCGCCAGCGCACGCTGTACGTACAATCCGGGTCGCAGTTATCAATCACCGTCGTTAGATCAATATCTAAGTCAGTACTACCGATTTCAAAGATGTAATACTCGGGGCGGGTGGGGGTAATATCGGTAGTGGGCGCGTAGTAAGTTGCTTCAAGCAAGCTTTCTACGCACTCTTTCAGTGCATTCAACTCGGTAATCACCGGTGCCTGCTCATCGGTAATGGTAATAGTTTGCAGACAGGAATCGGCCCCGGAGAAGTTCTCTGCCTTCCACTTAATGGTGGTCACCCCAACCGGGAAATCGTAAGGGTTCGGTGTAATCGTTGGTGCCTGGGTATCGTTTCGCTCTTCAGAGCCGCTGGTAACCACCAGACCATCTTCATCCAAAATAGTCCAAGTCCAGGTAATGGGCAGGGCACCCTGCACCAACGTTGGCTTTCTTGGATCCAATGTGGCGTGACACGCATCTGCATCAGCGACCTGTTCGATATCCGGCGCACAGGCAATCTCCGGTTTCGCGGTAATCGTAATCACAAACTGACATTGAGCCGTATTGCCGCAGGCATCTTCTACCGTATAGGTCACGGTGGTGGTTCCAATGTTGAATGGGTATGGACTTGAAATAACTCCTGTTCCAATGGCTTCGGTTGCCCCGGTCATCACCCAGCTCAGGTTCAAGTCGGCTTCTGTCGTGCAATTGTCCGACACGTTCGGATGGCTTAGCGTGACCGTCCCATACGTTTGTTCCCAATCAGCGGGTACGGTCTGTGGATCAGGACAAGAAATAACCGGATTAGTGGTGTCGCCAATGGTAATGGTTTGGGTAACACTGCTGCTATTGTTGCAGGCATCGGTTACGGTGAACGTCCGGGTAATGGTCTCGGGACAAGTCTCTCCATCGCTTGCATCCTGGTAAGTGATGCTGGCAATCACACAGTTGTCGGTCGAGGTTATGCCCTCAGTATTCAGCTGGGCCAGGCTAATGGTGACCACCGTTTCGCTGTAAGCCAAAGCCGACCCACCAGCAACCGTATGAATATCGGTTGACGTACAGGCCTCTAGCTCGATGGGGTCAGGGATGCTAACTGCCGGAGCTTCCGTATCGTGAATAATAATGGTCTGGGTGCAGGTCTGCACATTGCCACACAGGTCAGCAATCTGGTAAGTCCGGGTTACTACCTCGGGACAAGTATTGTTATCGCTTACTTCACTGAGCAGTATGAATGACGACTCATCAATATCGCAATTGTCCGACGCTGAACCACCAGCAGCTTGGAAGGCTGCAAAGTCAGCATATGCCGGGTGCTCGGAGATATCGCAAACGGCAGTGAGCGATCCGGGACAGGTAATCGTCGGCAGAATGTCGTCATTGATGGTGATTAACTGAGTAACAGTGATTGAGTTTCCGCACGCATCGGTCACGCTGTAAGTGCGGGTGATCACTTCGGGACAGGTTTCACCATCGGATACATCGTCAACCCAAGCCACAACCGGTGCTCCACAATCGTCCGCTTCGTCAGTCACCACTGCAATATTCGGAGTTGGTACGTCGGCCGCGCATTCAACGTTGATTGGTGTCGGATTGCTGGCTGTTGGCGGTGTGGTATCGTCGATCGTAATGGTGAATTGTTGGGGAGCTGTTGCTTGATTGCCGCATTCGTCAAAAGCGGTATAGGTTCTGGTCACGATCCATGGGCAGCTACCATCAAGAGTGTCCTGGTAAGTAATATAATCTAAGGAACAGTTATCCGAAGCATCTGCACCTTCGCCTTCGGCCTGCAACTCGGCAAGCGTAATTTCTGAAGCAGTTGGACTATAGGGCAACAACCCTGCAGTGCTAAAGGCCACCGCAACGTTACAGGCTTCAATCGTCCTGCTAGGTGGACCGCTTATGATTGGATCATTTGTATCAACAACCGTAATGGTCTGGGCATGTGTCAGGGTGTTGCCACAGTTGTCTGTTGCAACCCAGGTGCGGGTAATGGTGCCACACCCGGAGGCTGCATTATTCACTTCATCAAAAACAACCGTCACATCGGGATCACAGGCATCCGTAGCAGCAACCACTGGAACTGCCGGAATGGCGGTACATTCTACGGTGACATCAGCGGGCATCGCCTGGCTCCATACGGGCAATGAATTGTCTTGAACCGTAATCGTTTGGGTGTAGGAGGTTTGATTTCCCGCGTTATCCGTTGCAGTCCAGGTACGCTCCAACGTGTAAGTATCCGGACAGGGCCCATCAATTCTGTTTTCTGTGTAGCCGATGACAACATCAATATCGCAATTGTCGGTCGCGGTAATACTGGCGGGTTCCAGGGGTACTTCATCGCACTCAACCGTGATTTCTGCCGGCATCACCTGATCCCAAACCGGATCTTCATTATCCACAACGGTGACGGTTTGAATACATTCGTAAGTTGTGCCGGAAGCATCAACAATGGTCCAGGTTACAGTGGTTGTGCCAACGGGGTAAATTCCGCTGGGATCGGCATTGCTGGTTTTGTAGGGCGAATCGTTTACGATCGTGTAAACTTCATTACATGGATTGGTAATCACAGGCGGAAGGACGGTTACATCGGCTTCACAAACTCCGGGATCGGTTGAAACGATCAAATCTTTTTCAGCTCCTTCACGGCAATCTACGTCAAATCGCGGCGCATCTAGGTTTTTGATCCAAACGGTGAACGTGCATTCATCAGTAAGCCCGGCTCCGTCAGTAACGGTGTAAGTAACGGTTGTTTGTCCAACAGGGAATGAAAGGCCGGATACAGAACCGTCTCCGCTGTCAGTTGTTCCGTTCTCAAAAGTCCGAAGGTAGCTCAACAGTGGATTGGGGCAATTGTCAGATACGCCCGGTTCTTCAATGTTGCCGCTAATCATATCGCAACCGCCATTGGTAATTTCGTCAACCACATTTGCAGGGCAGGTGATTTCAGGAGCTTGGGTATCTTCTACGGTTACCGTTTGGATACAGAGGTATTCATTGCCCGATGCATCGGTAATCAACCAGTTGATAGTGGTTGTACCAATGGGGTAAGTTCCGCTGGCATTGGCATTGCTGGTTTTGTAGGGCGAATCGTTTACGATCGTGTAAACTTCATTACAGGGATTAAAAATCACCGGAGGAAGGACGGTTACATCGGCTTCACAAACTCCGGGATCGGTTGAAACGATCAAATCTTTTTCAGCACCTGTGCGACAGGCAACTGCAAATTGCGGAGCATCCAGGTTTTTGATCCAAACGGTGAACGTGCATTCAGCAGTAAGTCCGGCTCCGTCAGTGACGGTGTAAGTAACGGAGGTCTGTCCAACCGGGAACGCAAGGCCAGAAACTGAACCGTCTCCGCTATCGGTTGTGCCGTTCTCAAAAGTGCGAACATAGCTCAACAGCGGGTTGGGACAATTATCAGAGATTACAGGTTCTCCTATTTTACCGCTAATCATATCGCAACCACCATTGGTAATTTCATCAACCACATCTGCAGGACAGGTAATTTCAGGGGCTTGCGTATCTTCTATCGTGATGGTTTGAACACAAGGGTATTCGTTGCCCGAAGCATCAGTAATCAACCAATTGACAGTGGTTGTACCAATGGGGTAAGTTCCGCTGGCATCTTCGTTGCTGGTTTTGTAGGGCGAATCGTTGACGATCGTGTAAACTTCATTACATGGATTGGTAATCACAGGCGAAAGAACGGTTACATCGGCTTCACAAACTCCGGGATCGGTTGAAACAATCAAATCTTTTTCAGCACCTGTGCGACAGGCAACTGCAAATTGCGGAGCATCCAGGTTTTTGATCCAAACGGTGAACGTGCATTCAGCAGTAAGTCCGGCTCCGTCAGTGACGGTGTAAGTAACGGTGGTCTGTCCAACGGGGAACGCAAGGCCGGATACGGAGCCGTTTCCACTATCGGTTGTGCCGTTCTCAAAAATGCGAACATAGCTCAACAGCGGGTTGGGACAATTATCAGAGATTACAGGCTCACCTATTTCACCGCTAATCATATCGCAACCACCATTGGTAATTTCATCAACCACATCTACAGGACAGGTAATTTCAGGGGCTTGCGTATCTTCTACGGTGATTACTTGCACGCAAGTCGTTTCATTGCCCGAAGCGTCGGTTGCTGTCCACGTAATTTGAGTTGTTCCAACCGGGTAGGTGCCACTGGCATCATTTGGATTGGTGCTGTAGGGCGAATTGTGCGTTACCGATATGATTTCATTACAAAGGTCTTCCACTTCAGGTGCCGGGATGTTTAGGACAGCTCCGCATATTCCGGCATCGGCAACCGTATCAATATCTTCCGGACAACCGACGGTATAAACGGGCGGATTAACGTCCAATATAGTGACGTTAAAACTACAGGTAGCGGTTAAGTTTGCAGCATCGGTTGCGGTGTAAGTTACTGTTGTCACTCCAACATTGAAGGTTTCGCCGGTGACGGTACCTGTGCCGGAACCCGTTGTCGCACCGCTCATGGTCCAGCTTAGATCAGGAACCGAACAGTTGTCGCTCATGGTTGGGTCGGTAGGCGATTCCAATATCTTGTAGCAATCATTCAAAGCGGCTGTTTCGGTAACAGCTTCAGGACAAATGATTGTCGGCGGCTGGTCGTCGGTAATGGTGTAGCTGGCTGTGGTTTGGGCTGTATTTCCACAATCATCGGTTACGGTGAAGGTGATGGTGATTGTATTGTTTGCAGGATCGCCACTCCAGGTTGCTGTTGGGCTGTTGTTGGTCCAGGCCAGGTCTGTATCGCACTCATCGGTTGCCAGTGCTCCGGCATGGCTTGCCAGCCAAGCCAGGTAGCCCGGGTCACTGTCGGGATCAAGGGTAGAACAGTCCGACCAGCCGTCAATGCCTTGCTGTGTGATCACAGGGGCCTGGGTATCGTTGATGTGGATATAGGACGTACTGTCAACCCGATTGCCGCAAGCATCCATCGCCCAAAAGTTCACTGGGACTGTTAAGTCGCACGAATGATCGAATATTTGATAGTCATTGAACACCTCGACACTGCTTGATTCCCCATCAGAAGCGGTAGCCAAGGCCAGCCAGTTTTGGATGGTAACTTCGGCATCGGGATCGTTGCAGTCAAGCTCAAGGGTTGCCGGGACATTCGCGAAAACAGGCGGAATGTAGTCGTAGGCAATGGTGAAATCATAGGTTGCCGAATTACAGCTCACTCCGGATTCATTCTCTGTTACAACCAAGCTGTAATCTCCTTCCTGTGTCGGCTGCCAGCTGGGGGAGGTGGAGAGCAGGTTGCCTGCATCATCGTACCATTCATATTCGTATTCATAATCAGCAGGGACGATTTCAGCCGTGATTAATGGGATCTCATCCTCGCAGATGTCATCCAGATCAATGTTGAAATCGATATCGATGGCCTGTAATACGGTTACCGTTACCTCAGCACACGATAGGATTGGTTCGCCCTCGCACACATAGGTTCCAACAAGGGTTCCGCAGACTTCATAAATAATGGTTGCAGGAGCATCTGCATCTGCTGTAAACGTTGGGTTCAGCGGATCTGTTGTATCCAGGTAACGGAGCAATGTTTGGTCGTTGGGTGATTTCACAGTCCAGGTGATATCTGCGGTCGGTTCAAGTCCCGTCACTGAAATAGTACCGGTACAGCCTTCATCGGCCCGGGTTACTATATCTTCCGTTGTCGTAGCCCCACTGATGGATTGAATCGAGTAAGTATTCTTATTATTCCCTGGTTTACAGAAGGTAACCAAATAGAACTGTCCGCCGGTCAAACAGATTTCTTCACCAACCTGAATCTCAGGGCCACAATCGATTTGGTAAAAGAGCGCTCCGGACGGTTCTGCGCCTGACTCAATATTAAAGATTAAGCCGACAGCATCTTCATCCAGGTAAACGTTGAAGGAGATGCAACGGGGTGGTCCTTCTCCGGGTTCCTGAGTAACTCCGCAACAAACACCATCTCTCTTCCATTCCTGAGAAATCCACAGACTATCCGGACTTCCATGTAGGTTTGCAAACTCAAACGGTACACCTTCCTGGCATAATTCGCAAGAGCCGGCATCTTCGACGGTAATAATCTGGGTACATTCTTCGGATTCATTTCCGCATTCATCGCGTGCGATATACCTTCGTTCAACGCTTGTGGGACAAAATCCTGCTGCTCCTTCCAAACCATAGTAATATTCATAGGTTACGATGATCGTATCCAGGCCGCAATTATCCGTCGCCGTGATTCCGATAAGTTCATCAGAAAGGGGAATGTCATCCGGTGTTGCCACTGAAAAGTCGTTGCAAACCAGTACCGGGGGTGTGGTGTCGTCAACGTAAATCTTTT
>SWCC01009313.1_pt1 | contig 11512 bp, 10 predicted proteins | sample 4692971 | NCBI WGS metagenome assembly SWCC01 (sample SAMN10267277, study PRJNA491770) | bioreactor metagenome | isolation source: DHS bioreactor inoculated with subseafloor sediment | place: Japan: off Shimokita Peninsula | collected 2006-08 | reverse complement strand
ACTTCTGGCTAGGTGCGAGCCTCATTGCGTTCGGAACTGTCGTGTCAGAGATCGCTGGCGTGAACTACAACGCCATGCTGACTCAGGTTTCGACGCCATCAACGGTGGGACGCGTGTCCGGCCTCGGATGGGGCTTGGGGTACGTGGGGGGCATCGTTGCGCTCGTCATCGTGGTAGTTGCCGACGGCGCCGACTGGTGGGGGATGGACACAAGTAACGGCATGGCCTACAGGCTCATCGCCGTCGGATGCGCCGTCTGGGTCCTCACTTTTGGTTGGGCGGTGTTTGTCTTTGTCCCCGAGGCGCGTCGCACCACTGCTGCGACCCGCATCGGACCCTTCCAGGGCTATGTGATCCTGTGGAACGACCTCAAGGGCCTGTGGCAAAACGCCCGCCCCACGTTATGGTTCCTGCTCGCATCCGCCGTGTACCGCGACGGGCTGGCGGGGGTATTCACGTTTGGCGCCATCATCGCCTCAAAGTCGTTCGGTTTCTCTAACCAAGACGTGATCCTCTTTGGAATCGCCGCCAACCTCATTGCCGGTGTCTCTACCATTATCGCGGGCCGTTTTGACGACCGACTCGGGCCGCGTGCCGTGATCGTCACCGCCCTAGCACTCATCACGATCTCGGGTGGCATCGTCGTTGCCTTCTACCAAGCAGGCGCCGTCATCTTCTGGATCTTTGGGCTTGTACTCAGTGCGTGCGTCGGGCCTGCTCAAGCCGCATCGCGATCTCTCTTGGCCCGCGTGAGCCCACCAGGTAAGGAAGCCGAGATCTTTGGTCTGTACGCAACCACTGGGCGGGCCGCGTCGTTCATGGCCCCTGGAATGTGGACCCTGATGATCACGATCACCGGCGCGACCATTTGGGGAACCCTGGGGGTCGTTGCCGTCGTGGCCGTGGGACTCGTGTTGCTACTCCTGGTACGCACACCTGCCGACGGCGGAACCGTGTAGGGGAACACTCGCGCCCTCTCTGTGGTTCATCAGGTGTCCATAGTCTTCAAAGGGTAAGGAATTGACATGAGCGTCGTCAGCACTGCACAGGGAACGTGGTCGGGAACACTGACCGAAGGCTCGGGCTCCACGAGCCTGATCTCCTCGGGCCTTGGAACCTTCGACACCAACTGGAAGGCGCGTTCTGCGGGTGCCGATGGCACCACCACACCCGAGGAACTTCTTGGCGCCTCGCTCGCGGCGTGCTACTCCATGGCGATGTCACTTGGACTCGCCGATCACGATCTTGTGGCCAAGAGCATCGAGGCGAAAGCGGACGTCACCTTCGTTCCTGGTGAGGGCATTACCGGGATCGCGCTGTCTGTCGTCGCCGACATCCCAGGGCTTGATCAGACCACGTTCGCGACAATTGCCGAGGCCGTCAAGAGCTCGTGTCCCGTTTCTCAGGCGCTCGCAGGGACCACGATCACTTTGACGTCTGCTGCACTTCTCTAGCCATAGGCCAATACCCCTTGGGGTATCATCCTTCAATGAGTAGCTTCTTGCAGGACCTCAGGGCTTGGCCCGCGCGACGCTGGTGGTTCGCTTTGGGAACAGCTGTTGTGACGTATCTGATTTTCGCGATTCCCACTGACCTGATCGACAATCCGCTGTTCGGTAGGGAGGTGCCTCCCACCTCATGGTCCAGGACTGTGCTGGTCATCAGCTCGGTCCTTGCTGGGTTGGTGACAGCGACGTACGTGGCCACGCCCGATTCAGCCCCGCGTGCGCGGGAGGGAAGGCTCGGCGCCGCCGGGGGATTGGTGGCGTTCTTCGCCGTCGGTTGCCCCGTGTGCAACAAACTCGTTCTGCTCGCATTGGGCTATTCGGGAGCACTCAAGTTCTTTGGTCCATTGCAGCCGTATCTTGCCGTGGGTGCCATCGCCCTGCTGGCGTGGGCCTTCGTTGGCAGGGTTCGGCGCGAGAAATCCTGCCGCATTCCCGGCGCGACGACGCCTTCCCCTACCCAGACCGTTGTGACCACGGAGTCCCTTAGCAGGTAGCATTCCGCAATGCGCATCCTCAGTGATTTCTTTCGCGGGGTGGGGATGTATTGGCGCGGCGTGCGAACGTGGGCGAGCGACCCAGCGCTGATGGCCATTGGCCTCGTGCCTGGTCTCATCACCGTGTGGCTCTTCGTCGTCGGATTCTTCGCGATGACCCTATGGCTCGATCCATTCTCCAACTGGATCGCCGATGTGCTTGTGGGAGATGGAGGGGCCCACGGGCTCGTGCAACTAGGCGCCGCTCTTGGAATCCTCGCGGCCACCGCACTCATCGTGGTCTACGGATTCGTGGCAATCACCACCGTGGTGGGGCAACCATTCTTTGAGAAGCTCTCACACCGCGTGGATGACAGGCTAGGGCCGGTTGCGCCCGGCCCGGACTGGCCTTGGTGGACCAACGCCGCGAGGGGAGCGGGGGAGGGACTCAGGATGGCTCTCGTCACCGTCCCGCTGTCGCTCGCCTTAGTACTGCTTGGCATTATTCCTTTTGTGGGGACCTTGATCGCGTGGACACTTGGAGCGCTTATCGGCGGCTGGTTCGTCGCGTTGGAATTCGCGGCAGTGCCCTTCGAGAGACGTGGATTGCGGTTGCGAGATAGGCGCCGCGTGCTTGGCAAGCGTCGGGCCCAAACGGTGGGATTTGGCTCGATGGCGTTCATCATGTCGGCATTTGCGCCTCTCGCCATCGTCATGATGCCTTCTGCCATCGCCGGCGGCACGTTGCTCGCACGCGCCGCGCTTGACGACGATGCACAGGTCTCGCTTGCCACGTCTGGAGAGGCGCCCGCCGCACCGCCTGCGAACTAGCGCTTATCGAGCAAGCGCAGTGAGTCGGAAAGCTCTGCGACTTCGCGCTGGCACGATTCCGACGTCACGAGCGAGCCGATGCTTAACACCTCATGGGCGAGCCTCGCGCCATCTTCGGCGGCAGCAAAGGCGCCCAGTTGCGCCTCAATAGCTCCCTCGTACGCGGGTGTTGCAGACGCAATCGCGTCGGCACCGGCTTCCGTCAATCCCACCCACGTGCCGCGCATGTCGTCAGCGCACGAGAACCGCTTGATGAGTCCCTTGCGTTCCATGCGACCCACTTGGTGCGAAATCCTTGACTTTTCCCACGCCAACATCTGCCCCAATGCCCCCGCGCGGGCCCTGTGATCGGGTGCCGCTGCTAGTGCGCTCAGAATCTCGAACTCGGGCAGGGAGATGCCTGACTCCGTCTGGAGCCGGTGTTCCACCACTACCGTCAGCTGGCGTGCCACGAGCGTCAGCGCACGAAAGAGAGTGATATCGACGCCGTCTCTGCTGACCACACCGCCAGCGTAATCGTCCGTGGCGCCACGCGCAGTGGTCAAACCCAAAGTTGTCAGAGGTGATTAGGGTGGGCGCATGTCCATCCGTCGCTTAGTTGCTCGCACGTCCCTGGCACAGCTCGAAGGGCGGTTTGCCGAAATCCGGGCGGAACATGGCGTTCACGAGGAACGGTCGGCCGGCGTCGCCGAGGAGGTTGGACAAGGTGGCCGCGACCCGGACCCGCCTCATGTCCAAGGCGAGCGGCACGACCTCACGAGCCTTCCTTTCGTCACCATCGACCCGGAAGGCTCGACTGATCTCGACCAAGCAGTGCTCATCGAGGCACGCGACCAAGGATGGCGAGTTCGTTACGCCATCGCGGACGTTGCGGCACACGTCACGCCCCAGGGAGCCATTGACGAAGAGTCGTGGGAACGAGTCGAAACCACGTATTGTCCCGACACTCGCATTGGCCTCCACCCGCCGCTCATGTCAGAGGGATACGCATCGTTACTCCCTGGCCAGCGCACCAAGGCCGTGGTGTGGGACCTCTTTGTTGACGCTCGTGGGGACCTGCACACCATCGACGTAAGGCGAGCATGGGTGCGGTCAGCACGCCAGTACTCCTACGAACAACTCACCGTCGATCCACCAGACGAGTCCGTGGAACTCGTCGCGCTTCTGAAGGAGGTCGGCGATGCCCGCCGGTCGGCGCTTTCCCGTGCGGGCGCGGTGAGCCTACCTAAGCCGAGCCAAGAGGTGGTGCGCAACGGAGACCAACTGTCCCTAGAGTTTCGCGCGGGGCGTCCCATCGAGGACGACAACGCGCAGATATCGCTCCTTACCGGCTCGGCCGCCGCGAGGCTCATGTTGGAGGCCGGAGTGGGCATATTGCGGACGATGCCTCCCGCCTCGGACTCTGCGCTCGAGCGACTCAGGAATCAGGCTGCGGCGCTAGGGGTTGAGTGGCCGCGTGAGGATTCCTACGCACAGTTGTTGCTGACGCTCGACACCACGAGCCCCCGTGGCGCCGCATTCCTCACCGCGGCAACGTCCCTGTTCCGTGGTGCGGCGTGGGAACCCTTCGACGTGGCTGCCGGGTTGCCAGTACCCGAGCCCATCACCCACGGCGCGCTTGCGGCGCCATACGCGCACGTCACTGCGCCGCTGCGCAGACTCGTCGACCGCTACGGCACGGAGATTTGTCTTGCTCATGTGGCGGGCCGCAAGATTCCCGATTGGGTCGCGGAAGCATTGCCACGCCTCGGTTCCGCGATGGAAACGGGAGTGGGCAGGGGAAACCGTGTCGACAAGGCATGCATCGATGCGGTCGAGGCCGCGGTGCTCGCGCCTCACGTCGGGGAATTGTTTGAGGGCGTGGGGCTTGACTCGCGCACGGTTCAGCTTGCGAATCCAGCCGTCGTGGCGAGGTGCTCGGGGGACATCGAGGTTGGTCGTAGGCAGAAGGTCAGGCTCATAGGTGCGGATCTTGACGTGGGACCCACATTCGAGGCGACGTCGTGAGCGAACCGGGCTCCCACCAACGTTGGGAGGCTCGGTACGAGACCGCGCCATTGTGGAGTGGAAAGGTCAACTCATCGCTACGTGACTGGGCGACGACGCACCGTCCCCGCCAGGGCGATCGCGCGCTCGATCTCGCGTGCGGTGAAGGAGGAGACGCGATCTGGCTCGCCCACGAGGGGTGGGGCGTCACGGGAGTGGATTTCTCAGAGGCCGCGATCACGCGGGCAAAGGGCGCCGCCTCCGCACAAGGACTTGAGGTGACGTGGTTGGTCGCTGAACTTGGGACCTGGACCCCTCCGTCCAGCTTCGAACTTGTCTTGCTCTCGTTTTTCCATGAAGCAAGCGACGTGCGCCATGCCGCATGGAAGACAGCGGGGCGCGCAGTTGCACAGGGTGGAACGCTCCTGATCACCGGCCATGCGGCGGACCCGAACCCCGATGCCCCTGGACCCGCCGCACACACACGGTTTGAACTCGCCGAGGTCCTCGACGTGATGGGGGACGGGTGGGTGCACACATATCAGGAGCTGCACAGGGAGGCCACGGGACGCCACGCCGGCCACATCCTCACAGATGTGGTTGTTGAACTCTCCCGAGTAGATGCAAAGTCAGCGGTAAGTGGGTACGGTGAAAGGAGCGAACAAGGAGGCACCATGTCAGACGAAGAAAACACTGTGAGTCGGCGCGCGGTCTTTGAGGAGATCCGGGCGAATGAGCTCGCGAGGGGAGCATCAGAGGACGAGGCAGCGCGAATTGCTGCCGAGCGCGTTGACCAAGTGGTGGAGTTGAAGAAGGCCAAGTAAGACCATCGCAGGGACGCGACTCTACGATGGTGCCATGACACGTGACCCTGCCTTGCGAACATCGTGGCGGGGCCAGATGACCCTGCCCAACATGATCACTCTGGCGCGCATCGGGCTCATCGTGGTCTTCGGTGTACTGCTCGTGAAGTCGATAGACGGATGGGCAATCACAGTGCTCGCTGTGGCGGGAGCGAGCGACTTCCTCGACGGTTTCTTGGCGCGCAAACTCGGCCAAACATCGGAACTCGGCCGTTTTCTGGATCCAGCTGCCGACCGGATACTCACCGTGGTCGTGGTCCTTGGTCTTGCTTGGCGCGACATCATTCCGTGGTGGCTCGTGGCGCTTCTGCTGGCCCGAGACGTCGTGATGGGACTCGCGTTGTTGTGGTGGCGTCAGCGCGGTGCCGCGAACCCGCAGGTGACATTCTTGGGAAAGTCGGCAACGTTCGCCCTCTATGTGTTCTTGCCATTGGCCTACCTCACCTATGAGCGGTGGGACGGGGTCCACACGTTTGCGATCATCGGGGCTGCGGTCTCATCTGTTGCCTATTGGGGCTCTGCCGTGCAATACCTCACCCAGTTGCGGCGGGCTCAATCGCCTGAAGGCATCTGAGCATAAGATGAGGACAAAGGAGGCGCCATGACGTACGAAGAATCTCCGGTAGAGCGGACGATGTCCCTCGCCGCACACATACCCGGTGACGAGACCGGGCCCATGCGCCTTGGTGCGCAAGAACAGATTGCCGTCGACGCACTCGCTGCAGACCACGCTTTGCTTATCGTGCTCCACGGACCAAATGCAGGTGCGCGTTTCCTTCTGGACGTTGACTCCACCGTCGCGGGTAGGTCCGTCTCATGCGATATTTTCCTTGACGACATCACCGTCAGCAGGGAGCACGCTCACTTTGTCCGTTCGGGGACGGAGTTCAGCGTGCGCGATGCGGGCTCTCTCAATGGGACGTACGTGAATCGGGATAGGGTTGTCGAGGCACAACTCACAGCAGGCGATGAGGTGCAGATCGGTAAGTACCGGCTCACCTTCTATCCCGGTGCCTCCAAGTAGCTTGGCCGTGGCTTCACCCGCACCACGCGAGTCCGTCACCGTCACGCCACGGCTGAGGGGTCATTGGCCGCACCAGTTGTCGCACGAGCCAAACCTGCGGGTAGGCGACGTGTTGGGTGCGCTCAGCAACGACTTTCCATCCCTGAGTACGTCCAAGGTGCGCTTCTTGGATGCGCAAGGCTTGGTGGTTCCGCAACGCACACCGTCGGGCTATCGCTTGTACTCAGCAGCGGACGTTGAACGCTTGCGGTACGTGTTGCGCCAGCAACGCGACGCCTACGCGCCCCTCAGTGTGATTCGTGACCATCTCGCGCGACTTGACTCTGGTGCCGCGCACGAGCCGCTGTCTTTGGCAGCCGTCGACTTTGAACGCGCGGAGGTGGTCTCGATCGAGGAAGTCTCGAGGCTCACGGCAGCCACTGTGGATGTGATAGCGCTTATCTCGGCGGAGGGCGTCGTCGAACAATGCACACCTGGGCAGTTTGCGAGGTCAGACGTGGCCCTGCTTGGCGCGTGCGTCCACTATCTCGAAGCCGGCGCCGATGTCCGTGAATTGCGGGCTCTTGCGCGCGTCGCTCGACGCGAGGTGGAGGCCGCTGAGTCACTCGCAGCGCCACTCAAACGCCAAGACAACACGTCGATCACGGCCCGTTTGAGTCATCGCCGCCTCGACGCAGCTGCGAACGTCTTTGCCGCGTTCGTGAGACGCGCCGATGTAAACGGGCCTTGATCCAGCGACTCGTGCGCGACACGCGGTACCGTGAATGGCAGTGGTCGTTGATTTGAACGGCCGGAAACCCTAACGTTAAGGTCGAAGGTAAAGGAGGGGCCATGGCAGACACAGACTTCCCGGCACGCGACCAAGGCGTGCTCTTCGACGATGGCCTGACACCCCTCGATGAAAACGCTGGCTATCGCGGACCATCCGCGTGCAAAGCCGCGGGAATTACCTATCGGCAACTCGACTACTGGGCACGAACCGGGCTCGTCGAGCCCACGGTACGCAGTGCTACCGGTTCTGGGACCCAACGCCTCTACGGCTTTCGGGACATTCTTGTGTTGCGCGTCGTTAAGCGACTACTCGACTCCGGCGTCTCGCTACAACAGATCCGGACGGCCGTCGAGCACCTGCGTGAGCGAGGCGTCGAAGACCTTGCGCGCATCACCTTGATGTCTGACGGCGCGTCGGTGTACGAATGCACCTCAGATGATCAGGTCATTGACCTCGTCCAAGGGGGACAAGGCGTGTTCGGTATTGCGCTCGGCAAGGTGTGGCGTGAGCTTGAAGGATCCCTTGCCACCCTCCCTTCGGACAGGGGCCATGACGTGGCCGCGAACGCTGTGGTCGACGAACTGGCACAATTGCGGGCAAGGAAGGCCACCGCCAGTTAGCTGGTGAGCGGGCATCCTCGCTTTGCGGCGGTCCCATCGCCGCATCCGCGAGAGCGGTCTGCGAGATACAGGGACAAGGTCCCTTCTCGAGGGCGCGGGCGTGACCTCGGAAAAATGGCAAGATGAAGCCACCGTCGAAGGGAAGCCCATGTTTTCTAAGGTCCTCGTTGCCAACCGTGCCGAGATCGCCGTCCGTGCGTTCCGCGCAGCATTCGAGCACGGGGCAAAGACAGTAGCTGTCTTTCCCTTCGAGGACCGCTTCTCCGAGCATCGCCAAAAGGCCGACGAGGCATACCAGATTGGCGAGATCAACCACCCGGTCCGTGCGTACCTCGACATTGACGAGATGATCAGGGTGGCCAAGCTCTCAGGGGCAGACGCTATCTACCCTGGCTACGGCTTTCTCAGCGAGAATCCCGACCTCGCGCGTGCGTGTGAAGACAACGGCATCATCTTCGTAGGCCCTCCCGCTCATGTCCTCGAAATGTCGGGAAACAAGAAGACGGCCATCGACATGGCCAAGGCCGCCGGAATCCCCGTGTTGGCGTCGACGGATCCGGGGACCGATGTCGACCTCCTCATCTCGCAAGCCGCTGGCATCGGCTACCCGCTCTTTGTGAAGGCCGTCGCTGGCGGGGGAGGGCGTGGAATGCGGCGCGTCGAGAACGCTGCGGATCTTCCCTCCGCCCTCAAGGCAGCGATGCGTGAGGCGGAATCAGCTTTTGGGGACGCCACAGTCTTCTTAGAACAAGCAGTCATTCGGCCACGTCACATTGAGGTGCAGATTCTCGCCGATGCGTCGGGCAACGTCGTCCATTTGTACGAGCGCGACTGTTCTCTCCAGCGCCGCCACCAAAAGGTGGTCGAGATTGCGCCAGCTCCCAACCTTGATCCGGCCGTCAGGGAGGCGCTGTGCCGTGACGCCGTGGCATTCGCCAAGAGCATCGGCTACATCAACGCTGGCACCGTCGAGTTTTTGCTTGACACAGAGGGCGAGCGTGCGGGGCAACACGTCTTTATCGAGATGAACCCTCGCATTCAGGTGGAACACACTGTGACAGAAGAGGTCACAGACATCGATCTTGTTGGCACCCAGTTTCGGATTGCGTCAGGGGAGACCCTCGACCAGATCGGCATTCTCCAAGACCAGGTGCGCACAAACGGCTTTGCTATTCAGACCAGGATCACCACCGAGGACCCTGCTAACGGCTTCCAACCAGACACGGGGCGCATCGTTGCATATCGCAGCCCCGGAGGCGCGGGAGTGCGCCTTGATGGCGCTACAGGACTTGCAGGCGGACGGGTCACCGGCCACTTCGACTCGATGCTCGTCAAGCTCACGTGCCGCGGCCGCGATTTCCCGACGGCGGTGAGCAGAGCGCGTCGCGCGCTCGCGGAGTTCAGGATCAGGGGCGTGTCAAACAACATCCCGTTCTTGAGCGCGGTGCTCGCTGACCCCGAGTTCCTGGCAGGCGACTTCTCGACGCGCTTTATTGAGGAACGGCCCGACCTCGTGGCCGTCTCTCAATCCAGGGCGAGGTCCACCAAGCTCATGGAGTTCCTCGGCCACGTGTCAATCAACAGGCCAAACGGCGAGCCTCCGCAGATGATTAGGACCGCGGCGAAGCTTCTCCCGATCGACACCGAGGGCCCCGTTCCCGATGGGGCGCTCCAACACTTACGCGCTGTTGGGCCTGCACGGTTCGCGGCGGACCTCAGGGCACAGAAGGCACTCGCAGTCACCGAGACCACATTCCGTGACGCCCACCAGAGCCTTCTCGCTACACGCCTGCGCACCTATGACATGCTCGCGGCTGCGGACCATGTGGCACGCACGACGCCGCAGCTGTTGTCCGTTGAAGCATGGGGTGGGGCCACGTATGACGTCGCCATGCGGTTCCTGAGCGAGGACCCATGGATTCGTTTGGAGTCCCTGCGCGATGCGCTCCCCAACATCCCCATCCAGATGCTCTTGCGGGGCCGCAATACCGTCGGTTACACGCCGTACCCCGACAAGGTCGCCCACGCCTTTGTGCAAGAGGCCGCCGCGACCGGGGTAGATATCTTCAGAATCTTCGACGCGCTCAATGACATCGACCAGATGCGACCCGCGATCGACGCCGTTCTCGAGACGGGCACCGCCGTCGCCGAAGGCACACTGTGTTACACCGCCGACCTCACCAATCCAGCCGAGAAGCTGTACACGCTCGACTACTACTTGAAGGTCGCGGACGAACTCGTGTCGGCGGGCGTGCACATGCTCGCCATCAAGGACATGGCGGGCCTGTTGAGGCCCGCGGCCGCAGGCACGCTCGTACGCGCGCTCCGCGAACGTTTCGACGTGCCCGTGCACCTGCACACCCACGACACAGCGGGCGGCCAGTTGGCGACGCTCATGGCAGCTTCCGAGGCTGGCGTTGACGCCGTCGACGTTGCGAACGCCGCAATGGCGGGCACAACGTCCCAGCCTTCAATGTCGGCCCTTGTGGCTGCTCTGGAGCACACGGAGAGAGACACGGGGCTGTCGCTCGCCTCTGTGACCGATCTGGAACCCTACTGGGAGGCTGTGAGAAGGCTCTACGCACCCTTCGAATCGGGGCTTCCCGGACCCACTGGCCGTGTATACCGCCACGAGATTCCCGGCGGTCAGTTGTCAAACCTCCGCCAGCAGGCAGGTGCGCTCGGGCTAGGGGAGCGGTTCGAGGACATCGAGAACATGTATGAGGCTGCGGACAGCATCCTGGGGCGCCTTGTCAAGGTCACGCCGTCGTCCAAGGTCGTGGGCGACTTGGCCCTCTACTTGGTGGGACTCGGCGCAGACCCTGTTGACTTTGCACAGAATCCAGGGTCATACGACGTTCCAGACTCGGTGATCGGCTTTCTGAGGGGAGAGCTAGGAGATCCTCCTGGCGGTTGGCCCGAGCCCTTCCGGGAGAAGGCGCTTGCCGGCAGGGGAGCGACGCGTCAGATGACAGAGCTCTCGGATGAGGACACTGCGTTGCTGGCAGAGTCTGGGCCAACGCGTCGCCGCGCACTCAACCACTTGTTGTTCCCGATTCCAGCCAACGACTTCGATGAGGCCGTGGAGAAGTACGGTGACATCTCGGTGATCGACACCTACCACTACCTCTACGGCATGACGGCTGGCAGTGGCGAAGAGGTCACGATCCACCTTGAGCGTGGAGTCACGATGCTCGTGACACTCGAGGCCATTGCCGAACCAGACGATCACGGTATGCGATGGGTCATGTTCAACTACAACGGCCAGATTCGACCGATCGAGGTCATGGATCTGTCTGCTGAGGTCACCGTTCACGTGAGGGAGAGGGCTAACGTCGACCTTCCGGGCGAGATTGGAGCGCCCTTCGCTGGTGCCGTCACGCCACTCGTGGCAATCGGCGACATGGTCGAGGTGGGGTCAAGCGTGGCCACAAT
>SWCC01000959.1_pt1 | contig 11543 bp, 9 predicted proteins | sample 4692971 | NCBI WGS metagenome assembly SWCC01 (sample SAMN10267277, study PRJNA491770) | bioreactor metagenome | isolation source: DHS bioreactor inoculated with subseafloor sediment | place: Japan: off Shimokita Peninsula | collected 2006-08 | reverse complement strand
AGCCATCATCAGGAAGCAACTCAATTCAAGGCTGTCACTCTACACCATCTTACTGTTTTTATGTGTTGCTGTATTAAAGTAAATTCTTTTAATACAGCCCTTTTCGAAATGGGGTCGTCTTCGTCAGCATAACCATTCTCCGAAAAGGCTTGTGTAATAGGAATTTTCTCGAATAGGGCAACACTTAAAATCTGTAGAATTGTGTAGAGTGACAGCCTTGAATTGAGTTGCTTCCTGATGATGGCTATCAGAACATACACCGAAATTGCTATCCAGATTTGAGTCTTTACGGCATTCGCGGATGTCCCATAAAACGCTTTGATTTTTAAGTGCTGTTTTATCCATTTGAAAAAAAGTTCTACCTGCCACCGCGATTTGTAAAGACTTGCAATTACATCCGCCGGAAGGTTCATATTGTTTGTAAGAAAAACAAATCGCTTGTTGTTTACTGCATCGACATAGCCGATGCGCCGAATTTTTTCGGGATAATGTTCTCTTGAATAGTAACCTGCCGTGACCCCAATTTGATCGAATCTCAGGCCTGTCGTTTTGTCTATCGACTGAGAATATAATCGTTTGAAATCGAAATTTCGTTTCGCGCGTATTACAAAAAACGCTGACGCTTTTTGAATGGCACAAAGACGCGAAAAGTCCAAATAACCGCGGTCCATAATATAAATTGCTAACGGCTCTAAATGCAATTTGTCCAATATTTTTACTTCGTGAATATTTGCAGGAGTAACAACTATTGTCGTCGGAATATTCCCGCGCAAGTCCAGAAGAGTGTGCATTTGTACAGCGGCTTTTGTTTTGCGAAATTTTGCCCATGGAAACAGAGAAAGGCATAAATCGATTACTGTCGCATCCAAAGCGTATGCTGTGTTTTTGAGCTCTATTCCAAAATCTTCGCCAGCATACATTGTCCGGGCTTTTCGAATTAGTATCTGCGCAAAATCCGCATAAATTTTCCAATCCCGAACACTGTTGGCATTTGCCAAAGTGTTTCGCGCGACTTTCCCCCGGAACCCGGCATGATACAGTTTGGATTTTACTGCTCTCAAACAAGTTTCGATATCCCGAAGACTTCCCCTGTACGTTAGCTGCGCAAATGCCATACATAAATATTGATCCCAGCAGGAAAAACTTTTTATTTTGTAATTGCCTCGATATCTTTTTACGCACCGTTGAAATTCGCGTCGTGGTATAAAATCCATAACCTGCGCGAATAAAGTTTTTCCAATATTCATATATGCTACCTCCCAGAGTTTTCTCTGGGAAAGTATGGCTTTTATAGCTATCTGATTTCAAATCGATACACCTCATAATCTCTTGTTAATCCTTTGCTATCAAGCACTTTCACGCTTTCTCCATTTCAACGTTGGGACAGTAGTGATGCACATTATAGAAACCTAAGACAAAAACTTACCCCGTTTGGAAATAAATTTCGGGCGGGACTTTCAAAATTATTCCGATTCGTAGACACAAACCCTTGGGCTGTTTTTCTCAAAAATGTAATTACATCTATTTTGGGAGCGTGTTTAAAACTTAGAACTGTATTTTATTGTACATTTTCTCAAACGAATAAAAATATAAGCCCGGCTCCATTTGGAATAAATATTGTCAAGAGTCCCCCAAGTGTTACGCTTTGGGGAATTATCGGAATATTGTGGATTTTATTTTCCTCTGTTCCTGAGTTATATGCTAAAACTTATCAACCATGCACAGATGATAACCATATGTCAAGCTCGTCTCCCGATAGCAATTGGGGAACAAATACTCTGCTGGGTTTGAGTTATGATTATGGTTTAAACAATCGCTCTCGCGGTCTTATACATTTTGATATATCGGATATACCAGATGGTGCCATTTTTTTGCAAGGTGATATAAGGTTGTATCTAGTAAAAACGTCTGCCGGTGGAGATGCTACTATAACTTTATCCCGATTGGTACAAACTAATTGGACAGAATTAGGCGCTACTTGGAATAGATATGATGGTACGAATGCTTGGGCTACAGCTGGAGGTGATTATACTACCACTAATGCGGTAACTATTAGTGGAATTGCTGCAACTGGCTGGCAGACATTCATCAGTACGGCTTTGATCCAAGATTGTTATGATAATCAAGCTAAGCATATTCATATCCATATAAAAAACCAAGAAAGTGTTGAAAATAGATGGTGGGGTGTATATTCTTCTGAATATACTGATGATACTGCATTAAGACCCAAATTAACAGTTATTTATACGTGCCCTCCGAATGCGCCGTCGGCGCTGGGTCAGCGCCGTTCGGATGATGGTGCGCCGATAGCGTTTAACACATGGACGAATAATCTTACGCCGAGGGCGACTTTTTATTTGTCGGATGATGACGCGGGAGATGATGTAAAATACAGGATACAGGTGAGCACAAAATCTGATTTCTCGGTAAATTTAATATCGCACACTTCGGTAGAACTTTCGCAGGGAACCACAAATTATATAATGGCGGGGCTTTCAAGCGGTGCGTCATATTACTGGAGAGTTATGACGATAGACACTTACACATATACGAGTGAATGGTCAACAGCCAATGCCGGTGATATCGCTGTAAAAATAGATACTCAGCCGCCGACGAATGTGAGTGTTTCGGCTTTTTCCGCGCTTTCGTATTCGCAACTAAAAGTCTGGGTAACGGCGGAGGATTCGGAATCAGGGTTTGCTTCAGCACCTTATTTTATTGAGATGTCAACAGCGTCTGATTTTAGCGGTAGCATTAGCGATTCCGGCTGGATTGCGGGGACTAACTATACATTCAGTTCGCTGGCACGGAACACAAAATATTATTTCAGAGTGAAGGCGAAAGACAATGTGGGGAATATTTCCGCATATTCGTCGGTGGTGAGCAGAAAAACTCAGCCGTGCGTGTGGCAGGAGAAGGCGACTACGAGGACGGGGCCAAACGCATTCGGATTTGAGGGCGACGGTGTGTGGACGTGGAAGGTGCCGGCAAACGGCGGAACGGCTATAACGATAACGGTGTTTGCGTGATATAATTCTGATTATGGCGGAGTGGCGAAACCGAAGATTACGCTTTACAATTATGGAGTGAACTCGTCTGCTCAGATGACGGGCGGCACTGATACTTGGGAAAAATTAACCGTGAGCGGAACACCGTCGGGAAAAGGTGTTTTGTTTCTCAAAGTTGAGGGATTTTCGACGGCGGTTGAGGCGAAATATTTTGTGGATGATATAAATGTAAGTCAATAAAATCTTTAAAAATCCCCATGCGAGAAATTGCCAAAAAGGGGGGTACCTTAAAACGGCGTCGTCGGAAAAAAGGCAAATTGTGCCACGTGGCACAATTTCAGGGGGTTAAAATGCAGCTTCAAAAAGTCAGGGGAAACGACATTATTACGGCTAAATACCAGATGTTGAAAGTGCGCCGGGGCGTGAGATTCAACACCGCAACGTAAAGATATTGGCAGAATAAGTATATTTCATGTCATTCTCCCGCAACTGCCGCCTGCCTCCATTGACGGAGGGGCGAATATATTTTAAACTTGCATTTTGAGGATAAGAAACCGGGGGAGGGTGAGATAATAACGAAAAATGGTTATGAATGGTTATATAACCAAAAAATGTTATGAATGGTTATGAGTATGGACGGAGGCAAATAAACCGTGTGGGAAAAATGGCATTTGAAAGATAATCCGTATTCATCCAATCCGGTGACTGAAAGCAGTTTAGACTTGTTTGTCGGCAGAAGTAAAGAGATCACTCTTTGCGGCAATGGTTTAGCGTCTTTTAACTCCCGTATTGTCATAGAAGGCGGCCGAGGCGTCGGCACAACGTCGCTGGCAAATTACGTAAAATACACTCTTGCGAAAAGCGGCGGTTATTTAACAACAGATTTGGAAATATCCGTCGGTAGAAACTGGAATGTGGAATTATTAATATCAAATGTTTTGGCCGCTGTTGTTTCGTCCCTCGAAATGAGAAAACCGAAGATTACTTCTCTTGCCGGATTTCAAAAAATAAAAAGGGCTGTCTGTGTGATAGATGAGAAATTCAAATCGTTTGGCGGGCAATTACTGGGTTTCGGCGCGGAATATGGAAAAAGCAGCGCATCAACCTTACCGCATTTTTTGCCGGTCATTACACTTAATCGGTATATGAAAGATTTGTCTGAAATAGCCCTGCAGCAGGGTTATAATAAAGGCATTATTATTCACCTCAACAATTTGGATGTAAATACGATTTTCAGGCAGGATGAATTAAGGAGGTTTTTTAATGAGGCCAGAGATTGTTTCCAGATAGAAGGTTATCACTGGTTGTTTGTCGGAGACACGGGATTAAGGGGCTTTATCGGGAGTAATGTAGATAGACTGGACGATATTATCACCACTGAATTAAAAATTAATCCCCTTTCTCTTGCCGAGGTTCGGAAATTGATTGATAAAAGGATGAAATATTGCAGCATTAAAAATGCAAAGATTTCAGCGCCTATAGATTTTGAAGTAATAAGTTATCTTTATGAAATGGCAAACGGGAGACTGCGTTATATTTTTGGTATATGTACCCGCTTGCTGGCATTGGTATCAAATGAAGCTCTGATAAATAATATTGACCTTAAATTTGCAAAACCGATTATAGCCCGACTTGCGGAAGAACGGATAGTCCAAAGAAGGATATCCCCGCTTTCTCTTTTAATTTTAAGGAATATTGTTCAATCAGGCCAGGCAACCACGGGGGATTTGACAAAGAAATTGAATAAAAAGCAGACCTCTATTTCGAGAGGCATAAGTGAGTTGACAGACACGCGTCTGGTCAGAAAGAGAAAAGCAGGGCGCACTAATATATATATCCCGTCACTGGACGCAAAAATTGCTTACAGCGGGGAGAAAAAACGAGGTCGGGTGAGATGATAACGCAAAAAGATTGCGGCTTCAGCGAAAGAGGTAGGCGACTCCTGAAAAAAGGGACCTGTCCCCTTTTTGTTTTTAAACAAAAAATGGTATTATAAATAGTTATCGAATATGGGAGAAAGAGGGAGGAATAATGACTGATTACAAAAAACTTGGGCTCGTGAACACAAAAGAACTTTTCAAAAAAGCTGTCGGTGGGGGTTACGCCATACCGGCCTACAATTTTAACAACATGGAACAGCTTCAGGCGATAATAACAGGCTGTGCGGAGAGCCGTTCGCCGGTAATACTTCAGGTCTCAAGCGGCGCGAGAAAATACGCTAACCAGACAATGCTCAGATATATGGCTGAGGGCGCCGTTGCCATGGCCAGAGAAGATTTGAAAAGCGATATTCCCATTGTTCTTCATCTCGACCACGGTGACACTTATGAGCTTTGCGTTTCCTGCATTGAAAGCGGATTCTCATCCGTTATGATTGATGGTTCTTCCCATTCTTACGACGACAATGTGGCTCTCACCAAAAAAGTTGTGGAATACGCTCACAAATACGATGTGACGGTGGAGGGCGAACTCGGTGTGCTGGCCGGAATAGAGGACGATGTGAAATCCGAAACATCCAGTTATACAAAACCTGACGAAGTGGAGGATTTTGTGAAAAAGACGGGCGTTGACAGTCTCGCCATTTCCATAGGCACTTCTCACGGCGCCTATAAATTTAAACTGAAACCCGGAGAAAATCCGCCGCCTCTCAGATTTGATATTCTTGATGAAATTGAAAAAAGAATTCCCGGCTTTCCCATAGTTCTTCACGGCTCTTCGTCGGTGCCTGCCGAATATGTGGAACTATGCAACAAATACGGCGGCAAACTTGACAACGCCGTCGGGGTCCCCGAAGAGCAGTTGCGCAAAGCGGCAAAATCCGCGGTGTGCAAAATAAACATTGACACCGACGGCAGACTCGTTATGACGGCGAAAATAAGAGAGGTGTTTGTCGAAAAACCTGAAGAATTTGATCCCCGCAAATACCTCGGGCCGGCCAGAGAAGCTCTTAAAAACCTGATAGCTCACAAAAACAGGGAAGTGCTCGGCAGCGCCGATAAAGCCTAATGATGCGTTATGTAACAATAATTGCAGGCGAAGCCTGAATCGTGCGTACGCCACGGCGCACCTCCGGCCGCGCCGGTTCGTTCTTTCTGCGCTTAATTATCAGCGCTGGCATATTCATATATGTGATAACGGCGACGGGCAGCGTTACTGAAGGGACGTTTCTTGTAAGATTCTGGGCGAGTTTTTCAGCTGTCATAGGAAAATTCGCGTCTCTTCCGCCTTCTGTTCTGATCTCGGCCGTAGGCCTTTATGTGATTGTGCTTCTGATAATCACGCTCAGGTGGAGAATACTTCTTACCGACAGGGGCTTCCACATTTCGTACAAAGACACTTTCAAATATGTTCTGATAGGGCATCTGTTCAATAATGTCATGCCCTCGACCCTCGGCGGTGACTTTGTTAAGGCCTATTATGTTCACAGGGACGCGCGCGGTTCGAAGAAAACGGCGGTGTTCACCATTTTTATGGACAGGGTCATAGGTTCTCTGGCGACACTGATGGTTATTTTCGCGGGAGCTCTGTATCTTCAGACCCAGGAAGCGTCGCTCAGGATTCTTATTTACGCTTTTATCGCCGCTGCCGCCTTAGGCGCTGTAGCGATAATTATTCTTGATGAAAAATATCTTGAAAAACTTAGCTTTTACAAGAAACTCCCTAAAGATCATACCGTGCGGAAACTTCATTACGCTTTTTTTTATTATAAAAGGGCAGGCAGAAAAGCTTTTTTTCAGGCGCTGGCCGTTTCGCTCATTGTGCAGGTGTGCGTTATTTCAATAAGTTATATCATAATGACAAGTTTTATTTCAAAACCCTTGTCTTACTGGTATTTTGTCTGCATTATCCCCGTCGCCAATATAGTACAGGGCCTGCCCATATCCTTCGCGGGCTGGGGTGTGGGCGAGGCGGCTTACACCGTTCTTTTCAAGATGATTGCCGTCACAAGCGAAGCGGCCGTCGGCACTTCCGTTTCTGTTAAATTCGTTGTACTTTTAGTCGCTCTTGTGCTGGGGCTTCCCGTGTATATAGGAAACAAAAAAAACGAGATCGTCCGGGCAGATTCCTGAAGCTTTATCCTAAAAGAAATTGAGAAAGGTGAAAATGTCAAATGTCAGGCTGACGCCTGCAATTATCGTTACATAATGCATTGTCAAGATTTGACCCCGCTCTTAAATTTTTGACATGGTACGTCAAAATTTGTAACATTACTGTCGGAAACCATGTGAAATATTTTGTAACTCAGGAGGCGAAATGGCGATGAAATTTAAAAATGTTGCTATAACAGGTAAGCCCGGTTCGGGCAAGACACAGCTTTGCGAGGCCATACTGCACAAAGCGGGAATAATAACCCGGCTGAATCTTGTGGAAAAAGGTCAGAGTGTTTTTGATTCGCAGACCGATGAAAAAGAGCGGCAGCTGTCCATAGATATGGCTCTTGGATATTTTGAGAAAGACGGCGTGAAAGTGAATATCATAGACACGCCCGGTTACGCTGATTTTATAGGCGAGGTGATTGCGGGCATTTTTGCTTCTGATTTTGTTCTTATACTCCTTGACGCCGAGAAAGCTCTTTCGGCGGCTTCGCAAAAAGCTTTCGCTCTGGCCAAAAAATACGGGAAACCGGCGGCCTTTTTCATAAATGCGATGGGGAAAGATAACGCCGATTTTGACGCGCGCTTTTCGGAAATAAAAGACAAGATTACAATCAATGCCGCGCCGTTCTATATTGCAGGCAAAGATAAAAAACTGGATATTATCAATGACGAGACGGATTCTCCTTACAAGGAAACCCTCATGGAGGCCATAGCTTCTTCCGACGACGCTCTGCTTGAGAAATATCTCGCCGAAGGAAGCCTCGCAAAAGAAGACATAGCCGCGCCTCTGATGAAAGGAATAGCGTCGGGGCAAATTGTGCCCGTGCTAAGCGGCGACGCCTTAACGGAAGCCGGTGTTGAGAGTCTCATAAATTTTTTTCTGAAATATGTGCCGGATATCCCGAGAGACGCCTCAAAGCCCGCGCTCGCGCAGATATTTAAAATTTCAGCGCAGGGGCATGTCGGCGAAGTCGCTTACGCCAAAATTCTTGAAGGGAAATTTTCTCAGGGCAGCGGCATTTGCAATGTTTCCAGAAACAGTTCATTTCGCCTCACACAGATAAACGCGGTGCAGGGCGCGGACAAGAAAACACTTAATGAGGCCGTCGCGGGGGACATCGTGGGTTTTGTCAAATTGAAAGACGTGTATGCCGGAGACACCATCGCGGAATCAAAATCCGCCGGGAAGCAGGATTTTGCGGAATTCCCTCAGCCGGTGTATTCCGTTTCCGTTAAATCAAAAACACCGGGAGCCGAGGAAAAAGTTGCCACGTCTCTGGCTTCAATAAGAAAAGAAAATCCCATCGTTCAGTTCGGTTTTAACAAGGAAACAAAGGAAATGGTTATTTCGGGTATGGGAAACATACAAATGGATATTTTTGCGAAAAGGATATTAACGAATTTCAATACCGAAATTGCGCTTTCTCCGACGAGAATACCTTACAAGGAAACCATAAGTATACCCGCCGACGCCGAAGGGAAACACAAAAAACAGAGCGGAGGACACGGACAGTTCGGCCGCTGCGTTCTGAAATACGAGCCTCTTGAAAGAGGCTCCGGTTTTGAATTTGTCAACAAGATAGTCGGCGGCGCCATTCCCAACAATTATATTCCAGCCATAGAAAAAGGCCTGATTGCCGCGATGGAAAAAGGCGTCGTGGCAGGATATCCCATGGTTGATGTAAAAGCCACGCTTTATGACGGCTCGTATCACGATGTGGATTCATCAAATCTCTCTTTTGAAATAGCGGCTTCAATTTCTCTGAGAAACGCCATGGCGAAAGCCAGACCCATAGTTTTGGAACCGATAATGTTTCTTGAAATAACTTTTCCTGATGAATTCACGGGCGCTATTTCCGGAGATCTGACCTCGCGGCGGGGCAGAATCAACACTTTTGAGAAAAACGGCGGCATGCAGATAATAAAGGCGGATGTTCCGCAGGCGGAGATAAGCACTTATGTCAATGAGCTGCGTTCCTTGACGAAAGGCCAGGGCGACTTTACGACAAAGTTCTCCCATTATGAACCCGCTCCCTCTAACATTATGAACGCTCTTGTCGAAAAATATAACAAGGAGCAGGCCGAGGGAAGATAGGCGGCGGCAGGAAGAACGGAGAAATAAATGAGCGGACATTCAAAATGGGCTGGAATCAAGCACAAAAAAGCGATCATTGACGCCAAGCGGGGAAAGGTTTTCTCAAAGATTGTACGTGAGATAAATGTCGCCTGCAAAGAAGGCGGCGTTAACCCCGACGACAACCCACGGCTGCGGCTTGTCATACAGAAAGCCAAGCAGGTCAATATGCCTTCGGATAATATAAAAAGGGCTATTGAAAAAAGCGCTAAATCATCGGTGAATTATGATACCGTCCGTTACGAGGGCTACGGGCCCGGAGGCGTTGCCGTTATGGTTGAGGCGCAGACGGACAACAGAAACAGGACGACGCAGGAAATAAAAAATATTTTTTCGTCTCACGGAGGCAACTTCGGTGAGGTGGGATGCGTTGGATGGATGTTTTCCCGGAAAGGCTGCATACTCGCCTCATTAGAAGCGGACGAGGAGAAAGTGATGGAAGCGGCCGTCTTATCCGGAGCCGACGACATAAAGGAAACGGATGAGGGCTTTGAGGTTTACACATCCCCCGATAATTTTGAAAAGGTGACGGAAGCTCTCAAAACCGCGGGAATAAAAATTATTTCGTCGGATGTTTCAAATATCGCGCAGACAAGCGTAAAGCTTGAAGGCGATAAAGCCCGCGCCATGCTGCGGCTGATGGACGAGCTGGAAAATCATGACGATGTTACTGAAACAAGCGCCAATTTTGATATTGACGACGCTGAAATTGAAAAATTTTCGGCGAATCTCTGAAAGATGAAAATTCTCGGAATTGACCCGGGCACTTATAAAACCGGCTGGGGTTTTATAGAGGGCACCCGCGGGGGTTTTTCGTGCTGCGAATGGGGCGTGATAAAGCCTGTGAAAACGCTGTCTCTTCCCGAACGGCTCGCTTTTATTTACGACGGCATTGACGGTATCAGAGAAAAATATCTTCCCGATGTGATAGTCTGTGAAGACCCCTTTCTGCACAGGGACGTCAGGGCCGCGCTCAACATAGGGCGCGCCTGGGCGATGGCGGCGCTGGATGCGGCCAAAAACGGTTTGCCTTTCAACACATATTCTCCCACGGCCATTAAAAAATCCGTGACGGGATACGGCAGAGCAGGGAAAGAGCAGATGACTTCGCAGATACGCACGCTGATGGGGATAAACGGCGAGGTTCCCGAAGATGCCGGTGATGCGCTTTCATGCGCCTACTGCCATCTCACGGATATGAGAAATTACGAGCAGACTTCCGGCGCTCAAAAACTGCGGAGATATCCGTCGGGGCAAAATGTCCGCCGGGGCGGGCTGAAAGTGCGCCGTGGCGTGCAGAATGTCAAATGTCAAGACCTGACCCCACTCATAAAGTCCTGCCGAAATCTGGAGAGTGCGGGATGATAGCTTTGCTCAAAGGAATCCTTGTTGAAAAAAGCTCCACCGTTGTAATGGCCGTTTCCGGAATAGGTTTTGAACTTTTTATGACGGATACCGCCAAAATGGCGCTGCCGGATCCGGGAGAAGAGTGCCTTGTTTACACCCACATGAAGTACAACAGGGACGAGCTTCCGCAGATGTACGGTTTTATGAAAAAAGAGGAGAGGGATATTTTTAAACTTCTTATCTCCGTTTCCGGCGTGGGCCCGAAAGTGTCCATAGCGCTTCTCAACATATATACGCCCTCTCAGATTGTTTCATCTATTATAGACGCCGACGCGAAAGCTCTCTCTGCCGTTTCCGGCCTGGGAGAAAAAGGCGCCAAAAGAATAATAGTGGATCTTAAAGACAGTGTCAGGAAACTTGAAATAGAGGACGACGGAATTCTTATCAAGGGGGATTTCTCCGACGCGGTGGCGGCTCTCACGGCTATGGGCTGGCCCTTTCACACAGCGCGCGGCGCTGTGGAAGAGGTGATGAAAGAAAACAGCTCAGCGCTCAAAGCCCACGAGATAATAAAAGCGGCGCTGGCGAAACTGGGGGGGAGAAAATGAAAAAAGCAAAATATACGGGTCCCGGAATTTTCGTGCTAAGTTCTCCCTCGGGCGGCGGCAAAACGACGCTTGTAAAATTCATGAAAAAGAAATTTCCCAATATCGTTTATTCCGTTTCAACGACGAGCCGGAATCCCCGTCCGGGAGACAAAAACGGTCACGATTATAATTTCATAACCCCTGAAGCTTTCAGAAAAGGTATAAAGGAAAAAAGTTTTGTTGAATGGGCGCTTGTTCACGGCAATTATTACGGTACCCCCGGGGCCAGCATAAAGAACGCTCTGAAAAAAGGCAAAAGCGTTCTTCTTGACCTTGACGTGAAAGGTGCGAGGCAGGTTAAGAAATTATT